>Ga0187772_10000606_pt1 | contig 16102 bp, 16 predicted proteins | sample 0116_SJ02_MP15_2_FD_133137 | JGI IMG/M metagenome (GOLD analysis project Ga0187772, IMG submission 133137) | Tropical peat soil microbial communities from peatlands in Department of Meta, Colombia - 0116_SJ02_MP15_20_MG | ecosystem: Environmental > Terrestrial > Soil > Wetlands > Peat | place... | reverse complement strand
TCATCCCGTTCTGCTCGTACAACTCGGGCCCGATCTACCGGACGGAGGTCGAGAAGAAGTTCTCGATCCCGATCGCCGACTGGCAGACCGCGAAGAAGCAGGCCGGGACGCCCCTCAAGACCATCGAGACGATGGGCGTCAACGGCGAGGTCATCGTCGACCCCGAGTACTACAAGGTCCGCGCGCTGAAGGGCGCGCCGGGCATGTCGACCTGATCCGGTCGGTTCGGGTGCGCGATCGGTCCGGTCCCCCGACCGGACTCAACCCCTTCGTCCCTCTCGGTGCGTCCGTCTCCGGGCGGTTCCCGGACGGTCGATCGAGGCTCAGGATGCTTCGAACAACGCCGCACCGGGGCGCCGGAGCCGGAGGCTTTCGGGTTCGGCGGCCCCCGTGGCGGACGCCAGGCGCCGATCGATCTCCTTCCAGACCGACCCGCTCCGATGGGCCGGCCGATCGGTGACCAGGGGCGTCGCCTCGGGATGGCCTCGGAGCCACCGGACGCCCGCCTCGAGGTGCTTGCAGGTCCCGAGGCCCCGTCGAGCGAAATCGGTGCACGTGCAGAGCGCGCCGTCCCGGTCGGGATATTCGGAGAGGAGCACGAGGTAGAGGGTGCCGTGCAGGGGGTTCCGGACCTCGAGGAGGGGATACGGCTCGCGGGTCCGCAACCGAACATCGAGCGGCTCCTCGAGCGCGCGGGACCGACGCTCGGCGACCGCCGCCCGATCCTCGGCCGGCGTGGAGGGCGGTCGAGCGGGGGACTTCTTCCGCGGCACGAATCGCGCACGGCGCGCCGATATTTACCCCGGAGTTGGGCCGAGGGGCGCGCCGAACGACACAAAGATAGTTAACGGCCCACGACAAACAACCCCGGGAAACGTGGGGCGAAAACTCCAGGGTCCGCGCGCGGTATAGATGACCGACGCGACGACGCTCTTCCTCATCAGTCTCTTCCTGCTCCTCGCCTGCGCCGTTTTCGTCGGGGAACTGTTCAGCCGGCTCGGGCAGGCTGCGCTCGTCGGCCAGATCATCGTGGGGGTGATCCTCGGACCGACCGTGCTCGGGCCGTTCATCGGGCTTCCGGGCGTCTCGACCGAGCTCTCCGGCCTCCAGGTCGTCGCGACCTTCTTCATCCTCATGATGGCGGGACTCCAGGTGACGCCCGCCCAGATCCGGAACGCCGGGGTCGGGCCGGTGCTGCTCGGCCTCGGGATCTTCGTGATCCCGTTCATCTTCGGCGCGGCGGTCGTCCACCTGCTCTACCCGTCGTTCTCGTCGCTCGAGAACCTGTTCGTCTCCCTCACGATCTCGATCACGGCGCTGCCGGTCCTCGCGATCATGCTCCGCGACTTCGATCTCATGCGGGGCCGGCTCGGTCCGTATCTGATCAACGCCTCGGTCGTGAACGAGCTCGCGGCGGTCACGGCGTTCGCCATCCTGCTCCGGGTCCGGTCCGGCGGTTCGAGCACCTGGGTGGACGTCCTCTACGCGGTCGGCACCGTCCTCCTGTTCCTCGGCTCGATCCTCGCGGTGTACTTCGTGCTCCAGGCCCTCCGGAGGAACCGGAGCTGGGAGCGCATCTCCGAGCGGTTCCACCTGACCTGGAGAACGCGCGAGGCGGGCCTCGCCGTGCTGATCGTGGCGGCGCTGGGGGCGGCGCTGTACTCCCAGCTCCTCGGTCTCACGTTCATCGTGGGGGCGTTCTACGCCGGGATGCTCGTGACCCCCGAGAGCGCGGGCCGACGCCAGCACCGGGCGATCTCGGTGGTTTTCGATGCCGTGACCTGGGGCTTCTTCATCCCGATCTTCTTCGCGCTGGTCGGCTTCGACACCGACTTCCGCCTGATCGGAGCGACCGTGGTGACGCTTGCCGCGTTCGCCGCGCTCGCCCTCTACGCGATCTTCTCGAAGGTGTTCGTCGGCACGTCCCTGGCCCCGACGCTCGGCTGGAGCGGCCAGGAGGCGTACGCGACCGGCTTCCTCCTGACGAGCCGCGGCGCGGTCGAGCTCGCGATGGCGGTCATCCTCCTGAGCGAGGGCGTGTTCACCCAGACCGTCTACACGATCGTGGCCGGGGTCGGGCTCATCACGACGCTGATCTCGCCGATCGGCGCCCGTCCGTTCGTGAAACAGCTCGTGAGCGACCAGCGGCGCACCGAGGAGGCCCGACGATGGGCACGGCTCGACACGTTCCCCTCCGACTCCTCCGTGATCCCGAGCGACCCCCTCGATCCGCGGGGCCCGTAGGGCCGTTCCCCCGCGGGGCGTCCCGGCACGGTTATCTTTCCGGTCCCGCGTTCCCGGGCGATGACCTCGGTCCCCCCTTCCTCCCGCCGGCCGCGACGGGCGCTCTCCCGCACGGAGAAGATCGGGCTCGGGCTCCTCTGCACGCTGGTCGGGCTCTTCCTGCTCTCGATCCTCCTCCCCACCGCCCCCGGGAAGCTCGGCACCGACCTCCCCATCGCCGGCGCGGGGATCCTCATCCTCTGGATGGGCGGGATCCTGATGGGCATCGGGAGCCGATCCTAGGGGGCTCCCGCCGTGGACGCATTCCCCTGGCGCCTCGTGACGGTCGACATCGACGGGACGCTCACCCGGGTCCACGGATGGAGGGGGATCGCCGAGCGGTTCGGGCGCACGGCCGACTTCGATCGGACGAACCGACGCTTCTTCGCCCACGAGATCGACGAGCACGAGCATATCGTCGACCTGCTCGATCTCGCGAGCGGACACACGGTCGACGAGGTCCTCGAGGTCGTGGCCGCGACCCCCACCCTCGCGGGCATCCGGGAGGGCGTCGCCCAGATCCGTGCGCGGGGGGCGGTGGTCGCCCTCCTGACCCACAACCCCGGCTACGTGGCCACCTGGTACCGGGACACCTTCGGCTTCGACGATTTCGAGGGCACGGACGGCCAGGAGGTCGTGGACGGCCGGCTGACCCACCCGCACGGCGTCCGGGCGGACAAGATCCGCGGGCTCGAGCGGCTCCTGGAGCGGCGGCCCGGGACCCCCCGGTCGACGGTCCACGTCGGCGACGGCTGGTCCGACGCCGAGGTGTTCCACCGCGTCGGCGGGGGGATCGCGTTGAACTCCCGTCTGCCCGAGGTCGAACGGGCCGCGGACCGGGTGCTCCGGACCGGCGATTTCCGGGACGTCGCCGCCGCGGTCGAGGAGCTCCGGCCGCGGACCTGAACGGTGCCCCCGGGCCGCGGACAGGATTCTTATAGCATCGGCGCGGTCGCGCCACCGGCGGACGAATGGAGTACGTGATCCTCCGCGCGGGCCACCCCACGTGGCTCACGATGCAGCTGCCGAGCGAGGTCGCCGACCTCCTCCGCTTCCACCCGGAGGAGGGGAGCCAGCGCGAGACCAGCCGGTCGATCTCGTTCCTCGGGCGAGGGCCGGGGGTCGCCCGCGTGATCGCGACGTACCCGGCCCGGGAGGCGCTCGCCGTCGAGACGGTCCGCGGTCGCCTCCTCGCATCGGCCCGTCCCGGCGACCGCCACCTCTTCAGCCTCCCGACGGGGGTCGTCCAGCACCTCGGCCTCCAGGTCTACTCCCGCGGTCCCCGGGCCGGGCGGGGCACGGACGATGGGGTGGTCTGGTTCGTCCCGGCGCCCGAGTACTACGAGTACCGCTCGGTCGTCGAGGCCGGGCGCACCTGGACCGCCCCGACGAGCGGGCCGTTCGCCCACGTCTACCTCGCGAAATCCCTCGTGCCGTTCCCGAAGGAGCTCGCCCAGCTCGCGGAGCTCGAGTTCCGCATCGAAGAGGAGGAGTGGCGTCCCGGGATCGAGGCCCTGCAGCGGGTCGGCCGGTCCCGGCGGGTCGTCCTCTGAGCCCCCTGTCGGTCGGACCGGAGGTCGCCGACGGCCCGGGACCGTCGCCCGGCAAGGGCTCTAAGGAGCTGCCCCCTAGGGGGAAGCACCCCCAGGGAAGATGAGCGGGCACCGAGCGGGCCGCAAACCGAAGCGCCTCTACGCCCGACTGGTCCGTTTCCGCGAGGAGGACCTCGACTTCACCCCGGGACGGGCGGCGATGCGGGCGTTCATGACCGGTTTCGACCGCGTCGGACGGCTCGTGGCCCACGGCGAGCTCACGCATCCTGAAGGGGATCTCCTCGTGTTCCGGGCGGAGGACCGGGACCAAGCGGAGCGGCTCCTGCGCACCGACCCGATGCGCGAGCTCCCCCGCTCCGTCTACGAGGTCCTGGAGTGGAAGCCCGACGATGTCGGGGCCGGGGTCAACCTCGAGCCGCCCCCGGCCCGCGGGGCCGGGCGGTTGACCCTGCTCCAGCGTGTCGCCGTGGTGGTCAGCGACCAGCCGAAGGCGATCGCCTGGTACCGCGACGTGCTCGGTCTCACCGTCCTCGAGCAGGACCCCGAGACCGACTTCGTGGAGCTCGCCCTCGGGAAGGGGGCCGCCGCCGTCTCCCTGGTCGCGCCGAAACCGGAGTGGGGGGAGCCGTACTACTCGGAGGCCCGGGCCCGGATGGGGACGCCGACGGGGATCATCTTCCAGACCGACAGCGTGGACGCCTTCGCGTTGCGTCTGCGCCACGCGGGGGCGCGGATCACCCAGCCGATCGAGGTCCAGCCGTGGGGGGGTCGGACGGTGCGGTTCACCGACCCCGACGGCAACGAATTCGTCGCGTTCGAGCGGGGGGCGGCCGGACGGTCGAACGGCCCCGGGGCGGGTCTCACTTCCCCGCCCCCTTCGCGGCGGGGACCCACCCCCTGAAGCCTCCCCGACCGCACGGGATGCGGGACCGCCTTTCCGGCGGTGGATATACCGCAGAGAACCCGCGAATTTACGAACTTATTTATAGCGCACCCGGGGATAGATTGCGGCGTGCGGAACCCTGAGCGTACCCGCCCGAAGTCGAGCGGGATGAAGCCGTACGTTCTCCGGAATCCCGTCCCCCTCCGGACGGCCGAGGACGTCACCACCACGCGCGCCGGCATCCCGACCGATGCGACGCTCGCGGACTTCAGCGGGCCGGTCGACTTCGACTCGCTCGCGAAGGCGATCCGCCGGTCGGTGGGGCACGAGGGGATGCGCCCGGAGGACGCCCGCTCGATCGCCGCCCACGTGCTGAACTTCTTCGGGTTCAACGAGCGGATCATCGACAACGTCCTCGAGCCGGACGACCGCGACACGTTCTACATGCTCGAGGACACCGGGATCCTCGAGACCGAGCGCGACGAGACGACGCTCTACGACGGCCGGGAATGGCGAATCCACTACTGGATGTTCCGCAAGGACCGGATCTTCGACCTCGCACGCGAGGAGAGCGCCGCCATGGCCGCGGCCGGCGAGGCGGATGTCGTATATTCCTCGAACTCGAATCGGTCGGGCGCCTTCCGGCTGCCGCACGGTGAGACCGGGACGGGCCTCGCCGCCCACGCCGTATATCATGAACTGGGCGACGAGATCTGGCTCGAGCGGCGGCAGAACCCCGTGACCCCTCCGGCCCCGCCCACGCCCCGTGGGCGCCGGCGGCCGGACGCCGACGAGGACTGAAACCCCTCGGCGGGCCCCGGTCGCCATCAACCGTTTACCTCCCGGACGCGTCGCCGCCGGGGATGCGCCGGTTCCTTCTGCTCGCCCATCGGGTGCCTCCGGCCGGGAACTTCACGCTGAACGATCTCGCGGGCGGGGCCGGCCGGATGGACGAGGTCGCGCGCGCGGTCTCGACCGCCTTCACGCTCTCGAACGACCTCCGGCGCGATACCGAGGTCACGATCCTCTTCGTGGCCGAGCCGCCGCCCCGAGCCCGCCGGATCGAGATCAGCGGGGCGAGGGTCCGCTTCCTGAACCCGGACGAACGATCGACCGCCGCCCTGCTGAAGAACGCCTTGACCCGCGCGGTGGAGTTCCCGCGCGAGTTCGAGTCGTCGCCGGGGCTCCGGGTCGCGCCCTCGGATCCGCCGGCGGACCTCGCCCGCTTCCTGGCCTTGCCCGGCGCGGTCTGGCTGACCGAGGACGGCGCACCGATCGAGGACTGGCGCTCGGCCACGGGGGACCTCGCGGCGGTCGTCTCCGACCCGTACGACCCTACCGGGCCCGAGGCCGACCAGCTGCGGGCGAGCGGGGTCCCCCGGCTCAGCGTGGGCCCGCGCTCCCTCCGCACGAGCCAGGTGATCGATCTCGTCCACCGCGCGCTCGACGGCCGCGAACCGACCGTCGCGACGAAGGGATAGTCAACGGGCCGCGATCGGCGGCGGGGGCGGCGACCCGGGCGGGGACCGTGGCGCGAGCGCGTCCCGCACCGTCCGGGGCCTCAGTCCGCCGACCACGGCGGTGAGGCGGACGACCTCGCGGGCCTCGGGGCGGACCCGCGTGCCGAAGACGAGCTGCTCGGGGTTCCCGAGCCGCTGGCGCATGGTACGGAGGACGCGGTCGAGGGTGCGGAGCGTGAGGTTCGACCCGCCGTCGAGGTGCACGAGGGCCGACGTCCGTTCCGACAGGTGGAAGTCGAGCAGCGAGTCGCTGAGCGCCTGGTGCACGAGCCGCTCCGGTTCGGAGATGTGGTACTCCCCGGTGATCAGGGTCGAGAGCCCTGCCTCCCGAAGGTGGTTCTTCAGGCTCGCGAGGTCGACGTTCAGCTGCGACGGGTTCTCGACCATGTCGACCAGGCTCGCGACCAGGGCGTGCAGGTAGGCGTTCCGCACCTGGAAGACACGGTGGATCGGGAGCGTCTCGAACCGGCGGAGCTTCTCGTTGTCGAGGGCGAGGAGGAGGCCGCCCATCTCCTCGAGCTCGGCGACGGTCGCCTCGACGTTCTCCCGGCGGCTCTGGTTGGTGTCGAGCTCGACCTGGAACGGCAGGAAGACGACCGGGATCGCGAGGGTCTCCGTCTCCCGGAGGGCGCGGGAGAAGTACGGGAGCAGCGCGCTCCCCGTCCCGCCCCCGAGGCCCGCGAGCAGGAAGACGATCTCGAACCGGCCGAGCCGGCGGAGCGTCTCCTCCTTCGCGTCCTCCGCGGCCCGGAGGACGACCGCCCGATCGCCGCCGCTCCCGCGGCCCCGCAGCTCCCGCTGGCCGAGGAGGATGCGCTCCTCGACCTCCATGTGGAAGAGGTGGAGGGCGTCCGTGTTCATCGCGATCGCGCGGACGCCCGGGATCCCGAGACGCACGAGATCCTGGACCGCCTCGCTCCCCGCCCCGCCGAGACCGACGACGGCGACGGTCGGGGTGAGGGCGAGGGAGGCCCAAGGTTCGACGGGCGGCGCGCGCGCGGACATCGGGCCCCCCGGCCGCCTCAGGGCGGAGGGGAGCCTTCGGCCGCTACCGGTTCCCCTTCCCTGCGGTGGGCGCGCGAGGACGGGCCGAGCTGCTCGATGCGGCTGCGGATGTACTCGCGAACGGCGGAACGGACCGCGTCGTCGACGCTGACCGAGTTGCCCTCGCGGACGAACTCCTCGAGGCGGTTATTGTCCTGCCGGGAGAGCTCGACCACGACCTTACGGATGTTCTGGGGGGGCAGGTTGAGCTCGATGTACTGCTCGAGCCCCTCGCGGATCGTGTCGGAGATCGTGGGCGTCTCCTTGCCCCGTTGGATCTGTTTCAGCTTCTCGAGCAGGTCCTGCGGGATCCGCACCGTGACCCGCTCTGACGTGTCGACCATGTCCGTCAGACAAGGCCCCTTTCTTTGTCTGACGATTGACATATCGGAGTCCCGGTATATGAACCCCGCTAGGCGAGACGACGCCCGACCCACCGCGCTAACTGAGACCTCGAGCGGTTTCGCGGCCGCTCTCGACGACGCGTGCGTGGACGTGCTCGACCAAATCTTCTCCACGGAACTCGAACCTCTCGACGAGGGGGGGATGTGGGGGGTGGTGGCCGGCGAGACGGTTCCTGCTTCGCGACGAAATTGCATTTCACTGCTCTTCTCGCCTTCGAGCTCTCCCCCGTGACGCGTTCGCGGTGCCCCAGACCTTGCCCGTCCACGGAGCACCGTTCACCGGGTCCTGGCGTCACGTTCTGGGCCCGGGAGGGGCGTCGCTCCGGAGTTCGGATGCCGACCGGGGCCCGGGTCCGGAAGGTCGGTGGCGAACGAGCGAGGGCGCCGGGGACTACGGTCCCTGGGTAGGGCTCTCGCCGGCCGCCGGCGCGGGAGGTGGGGGTCGCTTCGAAGAGGACCGGCCGCGGGGGTAGAGCAGGACGGCGAAGGCGATCCCACCGATCACGACGACTGCCACACCGATCAGGGTAATCGTGCCGGACGGTCCGAGGCCAAGGACTCCCTTGGGACCGGTACCGTTGCCGGGCCCGCTCGGCGCGGACTTGAACGCTATGGAAAGTGCGGTCGGCGCCCCGTTCACAGTGACCGAGCCGGCGCTCGGGGTCGCGGTGTACCCGGTCGGAGCTCCCACGCTGTACGGATAGGTGCCATTGACCTCGTTGAACACGATCGAGGAGGTGTTGGTGCGTTCCAAGGTCCCGTTCAGCGTCACTGACCAGCTCGTCACGGCCGGCAGGCCCGACTCGCTGATGGTCACGGAATGCCCCAGGCGGAAGAACGAAGTGGGCTCGTCGACGGCGGTCCCCTGCACCGCGAACGAGCCGCTCGCCTTCGTAGGGGCATAGACCGAGTTCCCCGTCGCCGCCCGGTAGTCGTACGTCCCGTTGGGAAGCGTGAAGTTGATCGAGGATCCCGTGGAGCTCCCGAGCCCTACGCCCGTGACGTTGATCGACCAGGGCGCACCGTGCGGAAGTCCGCTCTCGGCGAAGGTCACCGCGAATGTTTCGGGGGGGGTCGCCTCGGAGATCAACGAGAGGGTGCCCTGGAAGGAATTCCCCACGTACGTCATCCCGTTCGACGGATCAAACACGACCCCTGTCGGTCGGCTCCCGACCGGGATGCTCGCCACGACGGACCGGTTCGCGTCCGAGAGGACGCTCACGTTCCGGGATCCGTAGTTCGTGACGAAAATCAAGCCCGCGGGGGCATCGTAGGCGATCGCATCCGGGCCGCTCCCCACGGGGACGGAGGCGATCTGGGAGTTGTCCGCGTCCGAGATCACCGCGACGTGGTCTGAGCCGTTGTTCGCGACGAACACCTCGCCCATCTCACTGTCGTACGCCACGCCGGCCGGTGATTGTCCGACCGCCACCGTTGCCACCACGGAATCGGTGGCCGTCGAGATGACGCTGACGTTGTCGGAGCCGTTGTTCGCTACGAAGACCTCTCCTCGCCCACCGTCGTACGCGATCCCCGACGGTCCGTCCCCAACCCCGATGGTGGCGACGACCGAGTTGTTCGTGTCCGAAAGGACGCTCACGTCGTGGGAGCGTGAGTTCGTGACGAAGACCTCCCCGTCGACGGGATCGTAGGCGATGCCGTAGGGCTTGATGCCGACGGGCACCGACGTCACGACCGAGTTGTCCGCGTCCGAGATGACGCTCACCGAGTTCGAGTCCGTGTTCGCCACGAAGACCTCGCCCGTGCCGTTGTCGTACGCCAACCCGTTCGGCTCGAGGCCCACGCCCACCGAGGCGACCGACCTGCCGGTCGCTCCGGCGATCACGCTAACGGTGTTGGAGGCGTCGTTGGCGACGAAGATCTCGTTCTTTCCGCTGTCGAGCGCCGCCCCGGCAGGGAGCTTGGCGATCGAGATCGAGGCCCCGACCTGGTCGGTGGAGTCCACAATGGCGCTTACGGTGTCCGATCCGAAGTTCACGACGAACACCTGTCCCGTCCCGGAATCGTACGTCGCCCCGTACGGATCGACGCCGACCGAGACCGTGGCGACGACCGAATTGTCGCTCGTCGAGATGACGCTGACCGAACTAGACTCGGTGTTCACTACGAACACTTCGGCCCTCCCGCTGTCGAACACCGCCCCACTGGGGCCGGTGCCCACGGCGATCGTAGAGACCACGGAATTGCTCGCGGCAGAGATGACGCTCACGTTGCTCGAGCCCGAGTTCGCGACGAACACTTCGCCGAGGGCGCTGTCGTACGTCACCCCGCTCGGAGCGGTCCCGACACCGATCCACGCGACCACCTTGTGGGTGCTATCGAGGATGACGCTGACGTTGTCCGACCCCCCGTCCGCCACGAAAATCTCCCCGAGCGTGCGGTCGTACGCCACGCCGGACGGGGCCGTTCCGACCGAAACGGTGGCGACGACCTTGTCGGTCGTGTCCGAGATCACGGTCACGCTGTTCCAGGCCCGGTTGGCCACGTAGACTTCTCCGGTGCCGCTATCGTAGGCGACCCCCTCCGGGTTCTTACCCACGGTGACGGTGGCCACGACTTTGTCGGTCGCGTCCGAGATGACGGTGACGTTCTGCGAGCCGGTGTTCGCGACGTAGACCTGCCCGGTGCCGCTGTCGTACGCTACTCCGTACGGTTCGAAGCCCACGGTGACGCTGGCGACCACCTTGTCGCTGGTGTCCGAGATTGCCGAAACGGAGTTGGAGCCCGAGTTCGTGACCCACACCTCGCCCTTGCCCGAGTCGTACGCCGCGTAGTAGGGGTTGAGCCCGTTTCCGGGAAAAAAGTTCCCGCCCACCAGGGTGTCGTTGAACAGGACCAGCGTCTGTCCGACCGACCACGTGCCGAACGAGGAACTCGCGGGGACGAGCCCCGGGGACGAACGGGGAACGTCCGACCGGAGGGTGCGGCTCGGGACCTTCGCTTCGATCCCGACCGTCGGCGCGGTCCCCGAATGCGGCCTCCCGGCCGACGGCGCGCTGAAGGATCCCCCGCTCAGGAAAGCGGCGGCCAACAGGGCCCCGATGACAACGACCGCCCCCGTAACGGCCGCGAGTCTACCTCTCGACATCGAGCTGCCCGGTATCCCTAGAACTCGAGTGCTGGACTAGTTAAGCTCGCTAGGGGTGTCGCATCCTCGGTCCCGAAAGCGAAAGCCAGCCCCTGAGTCCGATTCGGTCAGGCGCGCGGGGTCGGGTGCCCGGCCCGGTCCCGAAGAAGGGTGCAATCCCTCGGCCGAGCATTGGACTAGGGGCTCAGGGCTCGGCGGACCACCGGGAAAGGGTTGGTCGGGTAGGCGAGCCCGGCCCGATCAGCACGCGCCGCGGGCCACGACCTCTTCGCAGTGCGACGCCGGGGTGACCTCGAGGCTCCCGGCCTGGCCGAACGGCGCGAGGTACTGTCGTACCGCCGCCTCGTTCGGTCCTTCGATGATCACGTACAGGTGGTGCTTCCCTCGGGCCACTGCGTCGCCCTGGATGTGGATGCCGTGCTTCGAGGCCTCCGAGTTCGACAGTATCTTCAGCAGGAACGGCGCCATCTGGGGGTTCCCGGCGGGGCATCGGTCGGCGGGGTGTTCGTGCTCGGCTACGTAGAGCGGCATGCCCGACCGTCCGCGCAGGTGCTCCAATATCGTTGCGCTGAGCGCAGGAATCACCGCGCGCGGTAAGCCCCGCGCCCTTCCCACGACGGTCGCGGAGAAGCCGTCTTATGGCCGGCTCCGTCGTTCCTCCTCGGTGATCGAACTCGTTCCCCTCTCGACGGACCTCTCGAGCGCCCTTCGATGGTTGCGCGCCGGGGTGCGGGCGTCCCTGGTCCCGGGGGAACGCGCGGAGGACTACCTACCGGCGTTCGAGGAGATGGTCACCTCGGGGACGGCCCACGGGCGCCTCATCGCCCGATCGGGCACCGCGATCGGCCTTGGGGTGTGGGAGCCTCCGGGACCGACGGGTGTGTTCGTCCTCGGCGTGTACCTCGAGCCCCCGCACGCGACCGTGGAGGCGTATCGGTCCGCGCTCGACGCGATCGAAGCCGTGGCCGGCCCGATCGCGTTCGTCCTTCGTCCGCTGGTGGGTCTACCGGAGGCGGCCGAGTCCGAACTGATGCGCGCCCGGGGGTTCGAGCGGTACGGCCGGTCGGAGATGCGCTTCCCGCCCAGCCGGGAACCGCCGTCCGTCCTTCCTCCGGACGGCGTCAGCTTTCGCCCTCCGGTCCCCGCGGACGCCCCTGCCCTCGCATCGCTCAACCTTCGGGCGTACTCGGGGAGCCTCGACCGCTTCCTCTTCCTGACCGACCTCGACCCGGTACGGGACTCCGAGCGGCACATCGCCGACGTGCTCCGCGGGGGGACCGGAGCGTTCCTCGCGGACCGCTCCGTCGCCGCGATCGAGAAGGGAATGCTCGTCGGGGCCTGCCTCGTCGTGCGCGCGTCCTACGGGCCGCTGCTCGTGAACGTGATGGTGGATCCGGCGCACCAGGGACGGCGGATCGCCCAGTCGATGATCTCCGCCTCGCTCCGGGCCCTGCGCGCCGCGGGGGAGAACGTGGCGGTGCTCAACGTGACGGAGGGGAACCTTCCGGCCGTGCGCGCCTACGAGAAGCTCGGCTTTGTCCGGACGATCGGCCCCCAGTGGAGCTGGTACTCGCGCGCCCGGATCTTCCCCGACGCGCGTCCGTCCTAGCCGTCGGCCGGTGGGACCGCCGGATCGTGCGTGTGCGATCGGTAGCCGAGGTGGCGGAGCGCGCGGAACCCCGCCACCATGACGAGCCCGAACGCGGCGATCGCCGTCCCCGCGGCGAGGTACGTGCCCTGCACGCCGATCACGACCGTCAGGAGCCCCCCCGTGTACTGGCCCACCGGGACGAGGGCATAGCTCCCGACCTCGTCGGCCGCGAACACACGGCCCATCATCGCGTCGGGGACCGTCGCCTGGATGGTGGAGAGGAACACGGTCGTGATCATCCCCGGAAGGAGGCCGTAGACGAAGACGATCGGGAGCGCGAGCCAGATCGAGCGCACGAGTCCGAGCGCGAGGAGCGCGAGCCCCATCGCGAGGGTGAGGCCGATCATCACGCGCCCCGCGTGCGGCTCGAAACGGAAGCGGGCGATCAGGACGAAGCCGGTGGCCCCGCCGAGCGTCGCCGTGGAGACCATCGCCCCGTACCAGATCCCTTGGACGAGCCCGAGCCAGCTCGCGACGTACAGCGCGAGTTCCACGAGCGCGACCGCGGAGAGGAAGTTGACGACGAGCGCGCTCAGGGTGATCTCGAACAGCTCGCGGCGCTTCCACAGGTAGCCGTACCCCGCGCGCGCCTCGGTCCAGACCGACTGCGGCGGAGCGGTGCGCTGCACCGCGAGGGACGCGTCGACGGTGGTGAGCGCCACTTGGGTGCCGAAGAAGAGGACGAACGGCAGCGTCAGCGCCCAGATCAGGGGCAGGATCGTCAGGAGGCCCCCGGTGGCGAGCGTCCCGGTCGCGCTGACGATCGCGGCGGTCGCGTAGATCGCCCCGTTCGCGCGGCCGAGGTCGCCGGGTCGCACGACCCGCGGGATCGAGGTGTTGAACGCCGGCCGGAAGAGCGTCGACGTGACCGTGACCGCCGCCCAGCAGGGGTACGCCAGGAGCACCCACATCGGTAGGTAGAACCCGGCCGGGCCGGGCAGGGGCACGTGATTCGCCGGCGCGATCGTGAGCACGGCCGCGATCGCCGCGGCGGCCAGCAGCGAGGCGAGGTTCACCCCCCGCATGAGGGCGCCGCGGTCGTGGCGGTCGGCGATCGCCCCCGCGAACAGCGCGGTCACGAGGGTCGGCACCGCGGAGGCGAGCCCGAGGAACGCCAGCGCGAGCGCACCGTAGGTCGTGCGCTCGTCGGCCGGGTAGGCGAACGTCACGGAGTACAGCAGGATGACGAGCAGCGTCGAGGGCGCTGCGAACTGGAGCGCACCCGCCGTCAGGAGTGCGGAGAACGAGCGCTGGCCGAAGAGCTCCCCATATCTGCCCAGGGGATTCCTCCTCCCGTCGGCCCCCGAGCCCGGCGTCGCTCGATAAAGTTATCGAGACGGACCGCGCGCAAGGCGCGCATCGAAACGCGCTTGTAGCCGGCGACCGTGCCTCGCTCCCCGGGGCCGAACGTGCGACTGCTGCACCACGATCGAACGACGGGCCTCTTCCGTCTTCGGCTCGAGACGCCGAGCGATCTCTGGAGGATCGCGCGGCTCGTGCGCGTGGGGGACCTCGTCGGCGCCTCGACGACGCGCCGGGACCCCGAGGCGCCGCTCGACGTGGCGGGCGCGGAGCGCACCCGACGTCGGGTCTATCTCGTCGTCCGCGCCGAGCAGGTCGAGTTCCACGGCTTCTCGAAGCACGTCCGCGTGACCGGGCCGATCGTCGAGGGACCGTTCGACATCGGCCGACACCACACCCTCGACCTCACCGAAGGCGAGGAGGTCGGCCTGCGGAAGCCGAACCTCACCGCGCTCGAGCGCGCCCTCCTCGACGAGGGACTCGCGGGGAAGGGCGATCCGGCGATCCTGGTCGGCGCGGTGGACTGGGGCGACTCCTCCTTCGTCCGGCTCCGCGGCCGCGCGGTCGAGCCGGTCGCCGACCTCCGGCGCACGATCGCGGGGAAGCAGTACAAGGGCGGCCAGGGGGAGAAGGACCGGAAGACCTACGTCGAGGAGATCCTCGACGTCCTGCGGCGCGAGGCGCCCACCGCGGCGGCGGTCGTGCTCGCCGGGCCGGGCTTCCTGAAAGAGGAGGTCGCACGGCGGCTCGGCGAGGACGAGCCGACGATCGCGAAGAAGCTCAAGGTCTACCCGACGTCCGAGTCCGGACGCGTCGGGATCGACGAGCTGCTGAAGAGCGGGCGCGCGACCGAGGCGCTCCAGGGCAGCATCGCCGCCGAGGAGGCGGAGGTCGTCGAGCGGCTGATCCGCTCCCTCGCCTCGGGGACGCGCGCCGCGGTCGGCCCCGCGGAGGTCGCCGAGGCGATCGACGCGGGCGCGGTCGAGACCCTCCTCGTCTCCGAGTCGCTCCTCACCGATGCGGCCCTCGCTCCCGCGCTCGATCGGGCCCGCGCGGGGCAGGCGAAGCTCCTCGTCGTGCGCGACGAGAGCGAGGCAGGGAAGAAACTGGTGGGGCTCGGGCGCGTCGCCGCGATCCTGCGGTACGACTGGACCAGCTCGACGGCGACCGCTAGGGGATCGCCTGGATCGCCTCGCGGAGCTCCTCGTAGCGGCGCTTGAGGTCCTTGAGGGCGTAGCGGAGCGCCTCGCGCGCCGTGAGCGATCCGTCGGTCTCGAACCGCAGGAAGAAGTCCTCGGGGTCCGGTTCGACCTTGATCGAGCCGTGCTCGCACGCCTTCTCGCACGCGCCGCAGAAGATGCACTTCGTCTCGTCGGTGACGGAGAGCTTCCCTCCCTCGAACGCGAAAATGTTGACGGGGCACGAGCCCGCCGTGCGCTTCAGGCACGCGTCCGAGCACCCCTCCTTCTTCGCGATCCGCACGTGGGGCCGCGGGAACATCCCGATCCCGTGCGCGACCTGCCACTTCGCGTGCTCGCGGGCCGTGCCGACCACCGCGGTCGCGTAGGCGAGGAGCGCCTGGCGCGCGCCGAGGCGCACGATCGGGATCTCGGGCTCGAGGATCGCGAGCGTCGCGTCGCCCAGCGGCACCACGTCCTTCGCGTAGACCGTGCAGGGACCCTTCCGGTCGACGGAGTACATCACCTGGCAGTGCGGGCAGCCGGCCCCGTTGCACGTGCACTCGCTCTTCCGCCGGAACTGGCCGAGGTCGGTCGGGATCGGCAGGAGGCCGAGGCGGAGCGACACGGCCTCGTCGAACATGCTCGTCGAGGAGTCGTAGTCCTTCCCGGTCGCCTCGTCGCGGATCGGTCCGAGGTGGAACTCGACGTCCTCGATCGCGAGCTTCGGCAGATCGGCGAGCAGGGTCCGGCGGAGGGCGTTGACCTGGGAGGCGGTCGCGCCGTCGATCTCGAGGGACGTGGAGCGGGGCTTCAGCTCGTGGACCGTGAGCGCCATGCGTCTAGACGCGCCGGCCGCGGCGCCCTCCCTTCGGCTTCGTGCCGTCGTGCGGGACCGGGGTGACGTCCTCGATCCGCTGGATCTTGACCCCGGCGCGCGCGAGCGCCCGGATCGCCGCCTGGGCGCCGGGGCCCGGGGAGCGCGCACGGTTGCCGCCCGGGGCGCGGACGCGCACGTGGAGGGTGTCGTACCCCTTCTCCTTGATGGCGGCCGCGACCTGGTCCGCGGCCTTCATCGCCGCGTAGGGGCTCGACTCGTCCCTCGCCGCCTTGACGACCATGCCGCCGGTCGCCTTCGTCAGGGTCTCGGCGCCGGTGATGTCGGTGACGGTGAT
>Ga0187772_10000604_pt1 | contig 16104 bp, 14 predicted proteins | sample 0116_SJ02_MP15_2_FD_133137 | JGI IMG/M metagenome (GOLD analysis project Ga0187772, IMG submission 133137) | Tropical peat soil microbial communities from peatlands in Department of Meta, Colombia - 0116_SJ02_MP15_20_MG | ecosystem: Environmental > Terrestrial > Soil > Wetlands > Peat | place... | reverse complement strand
TCTGATCTGGAGGGTCCCCACATTCGCGGCCGACTGACGGAGAGCGTTGGCGTACCTTGTGACGAAAGGACTCGATTCTATCTGGGCAAAGGTGGCCAGGGCGCCTACTCGCAAGACACCGCCTTCGACCGCTATCCCCCCGAGCTCATTCCGGAGCCGTCCCAGGTCCACGACAATCCTCGGCGTAAGGGCTCTCTCCTTCAGGGCTATCAAGAGGTCTGTCCCACCGGCCAAGACCTGGAGCTCCCTGCCATGCCCTTCCAACACTTCGAAGAGCTCTGCAAGGGTCCTAGGAGCGGCATACTCGAAGGCCGGAATCGGCGCGAGATACTGGAAGGATTTCATGTGCGGGAAGTCCTTTCCTCTATTGCTTCGGCGACCCTCTCAGGTGTGAAAGGGAACCGGCGGATGGGGAATCCCAGGGCGTTGTATACAGCGTTAGCGACCGCCCCGGCGACCGGTTCGATTCCAGCTTCCCCCACCCCCTTCGCACCGAATGGTCCGAAATCGTCCGGCGCCTCGACTAGGATTGTCTTGATGCTTGGGATGTCGGCCGCGGTTGGGATGTGATAGTCTAGGAACGACTGGTTCCTGATAACCCCATCCTTGAGGATGAGCTCCTCCATGAGCGCGTACCCGAGCCCCTGGGCCACTCCACCGACTATCTGGCTCTCATACTGCTCCCGCGAAACCACTGTTCCGGAATCGTGCGCGGCAGTGTAGTTTACGACGTCTACCTTCCCCGTCTCCATGTCGACTTCCACCTCGGCGACATGTGCTCCGAAGGCATAGGAAGGCGACAGGTCTCCGCGCCCTCTCTCTCTGTCCCATGCAGGGAGCGCCTTGACGGCTTTCCCTTCCTCCTTCAGCTTCATCCTCCTCCTGAAGCATTCCGATACGAGCTCGCTAAACTCCAGCCGACTGTCTATATGGCCCGTCCTCCTCACCGAGTCCTCCTCGAAGACGAGCTCGTCGGCCGAGCAGGAGAGCATTTCGGACGCCACACCTGCAAGCTTGCCCCTCAGTTTCTCGGTTGCGATTAGGATCGCCTTCCCCCCAAAAACCGTGCTCCGGGAGGCTACAGTGGGGCCCGAATCGGGGACCAAGTCTGTGTCAGGCGAGTCGACAGATACCCTGTCCGCGCTCGTGCCCAGGACCTTCGTAACTATCTTTGTGAAGCCGGTGTAGATCCCCTGGCCGTATTCAGTCAGGCCGGTCTTTACAACCACCTTCCCCTGGGGAGTAATCTCGACCCAAGCTGTCGCAGCGTCTGCCTCTCCGTTCAGCCCTTCGGGATGAATGGTGCACGCCATCCCTATGCCACGCCTCCGTGTGCCAAGCCCAGGTCCTGAGCGGCGTTTCGTATCCCAGCCCGAAGCGGCCCTGGCCCGGAGGATGCATTCCTCGATGCCGATTCCTGCGGGGAGGGTCTGGCCGGTGGGAGCGATTGAACCGACCTTCAGGATGTTCCGAAGTCTAAAATCCGCGGGATCCATCCCCATTTTTTCTGCGGCCTCGTCCATCTGAAGCTCGGCTGCGAACGAAGCCTGTGGCTTCCCGAAACCCCTGAAGGCTCCAGTGGGCACGTTGTTTGTGTAGACGACCGAGCCGTCGATATGGACGTTGGGGATTTCATAGGGTCCAGCCGCGACTACCACAGCCACGAACAGGACCCGCTCGCTCAGAGAGGCGTAGGCTCCCCCATCAGCGAGAATACTAGCTCTGACAGCTGTTATCTCACCTCTGGAGTTCACCCCCATCTCCCTTTCGAACACCATGGGATGCCGCTTGGGGTGGAAAGCCGTTGACTCCTTTCTCGAGAAAGCCAAGAGGGCAGGTCTCTTGGCCAGCCACGCGCCTAGGGCGGCCATCGCACAGACTTCGTCTGGGGCGTCCTGTTTTCCTCCGAACCCCCCGCCGGTGGGAGCCTGGATTATTCGGACATTTGAGACCGCCTTCCCCATCACCATTGAGACCGCCTTCTTCACCATGAAGGGGTTCTGCATTGAGCCCAGTACGACGACGCTGTCCCCTTTCGGGTAGGCCAGGGCCGCCTCGGTCTCCAGGTAAGCTTGCTCCTGGACCGGAGTGCTATACACGCCCTTGACGACATGATCGGCCTTCGCAAGCCCCATCTCGGCATCTCCCACTCTTACGAAGTGCCTTGCGGTGAGGTTACCAGAGGGGTGGATGGCCGGCGCGCCCGGCCGCAGCGCCTCGCTGGGGTCGAAGATGGCGGGGAGCCTCTCGTACTCGACGTTGACTGCTTGGACTCCGAGTTCGGCCGATTCTGGTGTGTCAGCCACTACGAGGGCGACGGAATCTCCGATGAATCTGACTCTGTCGTGGCAGAGAAGGGGCCTGTCTTTGACCACATAGCCGATGTAATTGGACCCGGGAACATCCCTGGCTGTGGCCACCCTCAACACACCTTGGACATGCTCCGCTCTGGAGGTGTCTATGCGCGTGATCTGGGCGTGCGGGTGAGGGGATCTGACCACTCTGAGGTAGAGCGCATCTTCCTGGACGTTGTCTGTCGTATACTTCGTCTCGCCGAGCGCCTTCTCTAGGGCGTCTACCCTGGGGATCTCGACAGCGCGCTGTTTGGGCTCTTCGAGCTCCACCGAAGTCATTCACATGAAAGGGACCGGTCGGCCTTTAAATTCTATTTGTCAAACCGTAGGGGGCGTAGAATCAGGGCCGTTTCCGGGTGCCTTTCCCTGCACCTCCCGAGTTCCTTTCCTCGAACATCTCGATGACCCTGTCGGGCTCCTTCAGACCTGAACCAGTTACCAGAATCACCACCCTCTCGTCCTTACCGACGCCATCATTTGAGAGCAACTTCTCCAGCCCCGCGAGCCCCACGGCCCCCGAAGGCTCGGCAAAAATCCCCTCGTTAGCGGCTAGTTCCCTGACAGACCTGATTATGTCCCGGTCGCCAACCGAGACCCCTGTTCCGTGCGTCTTGCTCACCCCTGTCATGGCGGAGTCTCCATCCCACGGGTACGGATCCAACAGGCCTCCGGCGACTGACGCAGGATAAGGCTGTGGAATGATATCCTCGAAGGGAGTCCCCCTCTGGATCGCCTTTACCAGAGCCTGGTTCCCCGCTGGCTGAACAGCTATGATGCGCGGAAAGGCCTTGATCAGGTCAAGCTCCCTGAGGTCCCGGAGGCCCTTCCAGATACCTGTTAGGAGGCACCCGGACCCCGTCGGGACCAGGACGGCGTCCAACGTTTCCCAGGCCATCTGCTCGTAGAGCTCGTACATGATCGTCTTCGGTCCTTCGACCTGATAGGGGTTGAAGGGCCCGAAACTCGGGCACGGATAGTATCCGAAACTATCTACAGCTGCTAGCATCGCCTGCACGGTCGCATCTTCTCCCTCCTTCACCTGCTCGCACCTCGTTATCGAGGCTCCGTAGAGAAGGAGTTGTGCGATCTTTCCGGCAGATGCGTCAGGGGGGACGAAGGCGTGGCACTTCATGCCCGCCACTGCGGAGTAGGCAGCAAGGGAAGCGGCCGCGTTGCCGCTTGACGCTATCGCGACGTCGTCCTTCTTCAGTTCAACCGCCTTGGCCGAGCCTACGGCCATGGCCCTGTCCTTGAATGACGCAGTGGGGTTCCTCGTGTCGTCTTTCAGATACAGGTGTTTCATCCCGAGCTTCTCGCCAAGACGGTGAGCATGGATGAGGGGAGTCCCACCTTCTCCTAGCTTCACGGCATACCCCGAAGAGACGGGGAGGAGCTCCTCGTATCGCCAGATGTCCCTCGAATTTCTGGACGCGAGGCCCCTGCGATCGAACCTTTCGGAGACCCGGTCGTAGTCGTAGACGACGTCGAGTCTGCCAAGGTCCTTCTTTCGGCACATCAAGGGGTTACCACGGGGCTCGTATTCCGTGCCGCACTTGGAACAGACCAGTCGTTCTACGAAGGACAAGGGACTAGCTCCGGGGAGCGCCTATTCCACTATGTCGAATCCTTTCTGGTACTTCTTGAGCTGCTCTGAGGTGTACGGGTCGAGCTTCTTGCTTGTCCTGGTCACAGTCTGCTTCTTCTTCAAGCCGAACACCTCAGTGGAGAGGTACCTCCCCCCCGAATCGTTAATCACGGTCGATATCCTACCCAGCTCAGGATGCTTCCTTGCTAGCTTTATGGCTGCGGCGACATTGCACCCCGACGATATGCCGCAGAAGATGCCCTCCTCCTTTGTAAGGCGGCGCGTCATGTCGATGGCCTCGTCAGATGAAGTGGTAACGATGCCAGTCAGGAGGCTGAGGTCTAGGTTCTTCGGGACGAAGCCGTCACCGATGCCTTCAATCTTGTGAGTGCCCCATTTGCTATGGGAAAGTATTGGCGCCTCCGAAGGCTCGACGGCGTAGAGCCTGACCTTCGGGTTCTTCTCCCTTAGGTACCTTCCGACTCCCGAGAGGACTCCTCCCGTCCCTTGGGATGCTATGAAAGCGTCGACCTTCCCTCCCATCTGATTCCAGAGTTCGGGGCCTGTGCTCTTGTAGTGTGCTTTTGGATTGTCCGGGTTGTCAAATTGGGCGGGGAACCAGTACTTCCCACGATGCTCCGCCATCAGCTCCTCAATCTTCGTAAGGCAGAAGTCGACGTCGCTCTCGCCACCCGGAGTTAGTATCAGCTCCCCTCCGAATGCCTTGATCATTTTCTTGCGCTCGTCACTCATCCCCTCTGGCATGACGATCGTCACTCTGTACCCCATCCTTGTTCCGATGAAGGTGCAGGCGATGCCCGCGTTGCCCGTGGAGCCCTCCAGTATCTCCATGCCGGGCTTGAGTTCTCCTCTGTCGATGGCCCCGAGTATCATCTCCTTGTAGATCCTGTCCTTCAGGCTCTCCGTGGGGTTGAAGAACTCCAGTTTGGCGAATATTTCAGAGCCAATTTTCTCTGCGGCTGGGATTCTCGACAGCCTGATTGTGGGTGTGTTCCCTATGATGTCCAGTATCGATCTATCTTGAGCTTGCAAAGACTACACTCCGGCGATCATCTGCGCTTGGAGCCCATGACCATTGCCATGACTGCTTTCTGGACGTGCAGCCTGTTCTCTGCCTGCTCGAAGTAGAGAGAGTACTTCGGGTTGTCTATGACCTCGTCGGTCGCTTCCTGGCCCCTGTCTGCAGGTCCGCAGTGCATGTACTTCCCTTTGTTCGTCAGGTCCATCATCTCCTGGGTGCACTTCCAGTCCTTGAACTGGTCCTGGTACTGCGAAGCGCCATCCTTGTTCACAGTGTTGCTGTAGGGTGGGACGAACCCCTTGGGAGACCAAGCCTTCGGATAGACGAAGTCAGCCCCTTCGAAGGCCTCCTTCATGTCGTTCGAAACTTCGAAGCTCCCGCCGTACCTGTCTGCATTCTTCTTGCACGACTCAGTCACTGAATCTTCCAACTCGAATCCTTTGGGATGCGCGAGGACGACGTCCATGCCGAACTGTGTCCCAATCAGGACGCAGCTCTGTGGGACTGCCAGGGGCTTAAGCCCCCCGGAATAGGCGTAGGAGACGACAAATTTCTTCTTCTTCGGCTTCGGCGTAACATCTACGATTGCCTTCATGTCCGCCAGCGCCTGAAACGGGTGATAGATGTCGTCCTCCATGTTCAGGACGGGGATGTCGCTCCATTTCGCGAACTCCTGCAACACCCTGTGCCCTCGTCCTATCGTCCACTTCGCAGCGTCCCCGTATATCCTGATAGCAATCGAGTCGCCATATCTGGAAAGCACCCGACCCACGTCGGCGATGGCTTCGGTCTGATAGGGGACCATATCTTCGGGGAGTGTCGGCGTGTAAACGTCGCTGGGGCTCAGGAAGTGGGCGTGCCCCCCCAGTTGATAGATGCCGGCCTCGAAGGAGTTCCTGGTCCTTAGGGACCTGTTGTAGAAGAGCATGAAAAGCGTCCGGCCAGGCAGGTAGGGCGTAGTCGTTCTCTTTCTGAACTTCACCCTCAGGTCCTCCGCGGCCCTGAGGATTTTCGCAATCTCCTCCTGTGTATGGTCGTTTGTATCCAGGAAGTCTTTTCCCGACATTGAACCGACATACGGTGGTGCTTTCATGATACAATTCCCCCTCGAATTAGCGACTTATACGCGGTTCGAAAGCCCGGGCCGTCATGGTGGATCCGCAGGGCCGTCGAAGAAACCACGACCAATCGGGGCATGAAGTTTTTTAACTCTGAAGGCTTGCTCTCACGGCAGAAAGTCCTAATGTCTTCCTTCGAGCTCTACTCCCCTACGGACCTGAATGATGCGCTTCGCTTCATGGAGCAGGAGGAGAGGAAGGCGGCCGTCATTGCCAGCGGAACCGACCTTCTTCCCCGCATGAGGCGGAGGCAGATCTCCCCATCAGTACTGCTAGACATATCATCATTCACGGAGGATCTGAGGTACGTGAAGCAGACTGAGGGGACTATCCGCCTCGGTGCCCTGACTACAGTTGCGGACCTGCTCGAGTCCCCCATGTTCCACGGGAAGCTTTCGATAATAAGGGAAGCCGCGACGCTCTTCGGCGCACCGCAGGTTCGGAACGTCGCCACCGTTGGGGGCAACATATGCTCCGCGGCGTCTTCGGAAGATCTGATTCCTGTGTTCATGGCCCTTGGCGCCAGTTTGAGGCTTGTCAGCGCAAGGGGGGAGCGGACGGTCGCACTGAAGGACTTCATCGTTGGGAAGAGGCAGACAGCCATGAAGCCGTCGGAGATACTCGTTGAGATCAGCTTCACCCCGCCCGACGGGCACAGCTGGACCGCCTACGAGAAACTGGGGAGGAGAAACATGCTCATACTGGCCATGGTCAACGAGGCCCTCTCCCTGACCCTGGAGGACGACCTGCAAACCGTCCATTCCGCGCGGGTAGCTCTTAACAGGGTTTCTGGGAAGATACCTGCACTCGCTGTCAAGACCAGCGAATTCCTAGAGGGGAAGAAGGTCACAGACCAGAACATTGCCAAGGCCGAGAAGATCCTTGCATCGGAGCTGTCTCTCACTTCGGATTTCAGGGGATCTGGGGAGTATAGAACAGAGGTGGCAAAGGTGTACCTCAGGAGGCTCGTGGAGCGTTGCGCCCTGCAAATCAGAGGGACCTCCTGAATGGCTAAGCGTGCAATCACAATCAATGTGAACGGCACCGAGCACCCAGTGCGGGTGGATACCCGAGACAGGCTCATCGATGTGCTGAGGGATGAGTTGAATCTGAAGTCGGTTAAGGAGGGGTGCAGCACCGGAGACTGCGGCATCTGCGCTGTCCTGGTGGATGGAAAGCTTGTCAACAGCTGCCTCATGCTTGCTGCTCAGTGCGATGGGAGGAGGGTGACGACCCTGGAAGGTCTGCTGGAGGACCCAAACATGAAGCGCATTCAGAGTAGTTTCATCGCCAACAACGCCGCGCAGTGCGGGTTCTGCACCCCGGCCATGCTGGTGGCGTCCTGGGACCTTGCCAGGCACTCGACTGAACCCTCCAATGAGGAGATCAAGGTCGCGATTAGCGGGATACTCTGCCGCTGCACCGGATACTATCAGATCATCGACTCCATCCGCGAAGGCTGTGAGGGGAGACAACGATGAGCGAACAGGTATCACAACTTCTGGATTCGTTGCGGGCGAAAGCAGAGAGGGGGGAGCTACTCTACATCGGGGAGAATGTGGTAAGGGTCGACTCCCTTGAGAAGGTTCTGGGGAACCCCGTCTACACGGCGGATCTGATCCCAAAGGGGACCGTGTTTGCGAAGCTCTTCCACTCGTCAATTCCGCACGGCACTATCAAGAGGATGGACCTAGGGGGGGCGAGGTCGCACCCCGGAGTCCTGGGCGTGCTGACTTCGAAGGACATCCCTGGCCTAAACGAGTCGTCTGCCGTCCTCCCTGACAGGCAGCTGTTTGCCGACCCTGTAGTCCGTTCCACCGGGGATATCCTCGGCGCCGTCATCGCTGAGACCCTCCCGGGTGCAGCCGATGCAGCGGCAAGGATCACCGTTGACTACGAAAAACTCCCTACCATCTACGACCCGGTGAAGGCACTCGAAGCCGGAGCCGTTAAGGTTCATGACAAGGGGAACATAGCGAGACAGATGAGAATCAGAAAGGGGAACGTCGAGGAGGGGTTCTCGAGATCTGACATCATCCTCGAGAAGACCTACAGGACCCAATTCCAGGACGCCGTTCCCCTTGAGCCGGAAGTGGGACTCGCGATACCCGAGGACGGAGGGGTGAAGATCGTCGGTTCTATGCAGAGCCCTCATCACACACAGGCAGCCGTTGCCAAGGTCCTGAAGCTCACTCCTGAGAAGGTCAGGGTCATACAGGCGGTAACCGGGGGGGCTTTCGGACCAAAGTCAGACGAGACCCCCTACGACGTCTGCTCGACAGCCGCTCTGGCCGCAGTCAAGTTCCGCAGACCGGTGTACTGCGGCATGGACAGAGAGGACTCGATGGTCATGCACACGAAGAGACACCCCTTCGTCATCAGCCACAAGACAGGAGTGAGCAAGGATGGGGTGCTCATCGCCGACGAGTCAAGGATCATTGGTGACACGGGTGCCTACGCTTCTCTCGGTGTCTTCGTCATAGTCAGGGCGACCTTCCACACCGTGGGGGCCTACGAGGTGCCCAACGTGAAAGCCGACTCCTTCCTTGTCTACACGAACAACACCTACACCGGGAGCCTGAGGGGTTTCGGAGGCCCTCAGGCAATCTTCGCGATCGAGAGCCAGATGGAGGAGCTCGCCCGGAGGCTCGGGATGGACCCTCTCGAGTTCAGACTGAGGAACATGCTGGTGCCTGGGAAGAAGAACGCGACAAGCGCCGTCATGGACGCCAGCTGTGGTCTCCCGCAGTGCGTCGAGAAGGTCGTCACCTCCAGCAACTACAGGGAGAAGGCGCGCCGCTTCAGGGACCAGACAGGGAACGTCAGGAGAGGACTCGGGATGGCCCTCCTCATGCATGGGAATTCCCTCGGCCCCGAAGGGAACGACTATGGTGCTGTCCATATAGAAGTGCTGTCCGACGGGAACGTCTCCGTCGGATCGGGCCTGACTGAATATGGGACAGGTGCAATCTCAGGGATGATGCAGGTCGCCTCGAGCGTGCTCGGTGTCCCGCTGTCCCGCTTCAGGTTAGAGCGTCCGGACACCTCCAAGCACAGGGAGAGCGGTCCGACCGTAGCTTCCAGGGTTGTGGTGATCGGGGGGAACGCGTCCAAGATAGCAGCAGAGAAGCTGAAGAGCAGGATGACCCCCATCGCGGCCGAGCTGCTGAAGGTTGACCCTGGTGACGTGGCCATCGCAGATGGGGTGGTTTTCAACCGCCGTAACCCTTCAGCAACGGTGCCCTGGGACCAAGTGGTTGCCGAAGCGTACAGGAGGGGCGTAAGCCTGAAGGAGGACGGCTTCTTCATGGCGCCAACAGCGCCCTGGGACCAGGAACTCGGGCAGGGGACACCGTACCTCCAGTACACCTGGGGAGCGCTGATCGTTGAAGTAGAGGTCGACATGGGGACCGGTTACTACAGGGTCGTCGGGGCCCACGCCGCCTATGATGTGGGGAAGGCGGTCAATCCCGGCGGAGTGCTCGGCCAAATCTATGGTGGGACGGTGCAGGGCCTCGGCTATGCTATGATGGAGGAGTTGGTCCACAAGGACGGTGTCGTCGTGAACCCGAACCTCGGGGACTACTACATCCCTACTTCCATGGACATACCAGAGGAGTTCAAGGCGTTCATCGTCGAGGTGCCCGGACCACTTGGTCCCTTCGGGGCAAAGATCATAGCGGAACCGCCGATAGTTCTCCCCGGAGCGGCGGTGCGGAACGCGGTGCTAAATGCAACGGGGGTTTCAGTTGACGACCTCCCTGTCACCTCCGAGAAGGTTCTGATGGGGATGAGGCCGGAAGCCACTGCCCGCTCCGGATAGAGCGCCCGGTTAAAGAAAGGGAGGGACGAACCTCTGTCTGTCCACGTCGAAGATACCCTTGTCAGTGATTCTCGCGTGTGGTATCACAGAGAGCGCGAGGAGGTTGGGAAGGGGCATGTATGGGTGGTCAAGGACGCCCATAGTCCTGAACGCCCTCCTGAGGGCAACCATGTCCTTTGAGACTCCGATCAACGACTTGTCAGACATCAGCCCCGCTATAGGGAGCTCTATTCTGGCAAGGGTCTGCTTCTTGTGGACAGCAGCGATTCCTCCTCCGCTCCCGATTACCAGGTTCGCGGCCATGCACATGTCCTCGGGATTCGTTCCCACTACGAGAAGGTTGTGGGAGTCGTGCGCCACTGTCGTAGCAAGCGCGCCCTCCCTGATGAGGTTCCTCACGAACCCGAAGCCCCTCCCCCCGTTCTTTCCATGCCTTTCGAAGACGAAGACCAGTGCCGTTTCGCCGAGGGAGAGCTTGCCGTTAACCACTTTCACCTTAGCCTTGCTTAGCCTTGTGAGAATCATTTCGGCGAAGGCCTCCCCCCTGTCCTCGTGATTCGACTCCCCGAAGTCGACGGTGTTGACGTAGACAGTGCCGTTTTTCACCGGTGTTTCGACCCTGAAGTCTTCCACGCCCAGGGGGCGGAGCTTCATCGTCTCCCTGGCGGGGCCGTTCAGCACCCTCTTCCCGATCTGCACCAGCAGCCTCCCTTCCTTGGCAACTGGCTTGCCGTTTGCGATAACGAGGTTGATTTCGAACTTCTTAATGTCCTTTAGAAGAAGGATGTCAGCGGTCCGTCCCGGGGCTATGGCGCCCAGGTGTGGCATCCTCATGTGCAAGGCGGGCCTGAGGGTGGCACTCCTTACCACCTCAACGGGGTCCATCCCGGCTTGCATGAATGCGCGGCAGGCGTAGTCAAGGTGCCCCAGTCGGGCGAGGTTGTCAGGCATCACGTCGTCTGTGCAGAATATCAGGTTGCAGGGGTGGGGAACCGCCTTAAGGGCGTCCGTGAACCTCTGGGCGTCAAGGACATAGGGGCCCCTCAGCTTGACGTACATTCCAAGTCTTAGCTTCTCCATCGTGGTCTCGACCGTGAAGTTCTCGTGGTCTGCCTCCGCTCCTGAGGCGATGTATGCGTTGAGCTCTCTCCCTGAAAGTAGAGGGGCGTGACCGTCGATGACAACGTTCCGGGTAGCCGCCGAGTCGAGGATCCGCGACATCTTCCTTCCTCCGTTTAGGACAGCGGGGTAGTCCATCACTTCACCCAGCCCCCAGACCCCCTCCCAGCCTAGCATTTCGTCGATGTCCTCAGGGGTTAGCTCCGCACCGGAGGTCACCGCCTTCGACTCGGGGACGCAAGTGGGAGCGTAGAAATAGAGCTTGAGCGGCAGGCCTCTGCTGTCTTTTACCATCGCTCTCACCCCCGCTTTACCCATGACGTTTGCGATCTCATGAGGGTCGGCGAAGGCAGTGGTCAGACCATGGGGAAGGACCGCCTCGGCGAACCGAGAGGGCGTGACCATGCTGCTCTCCACGTGCATGTGAGACTCAATTAGGCCTGGTATCGCGGTCAGACCTCTCGCGTCTATGGAGCTGGTTGCGGCCGGGGCGTTCGAGTCGGGACCGACGTACACTATCCTTTCCTTGTAAGCGCCAATCGCAGCTTCGTAAGTCTCCCCGGTGAACACGTTAAGCAGGTTCGCGTTCTTAACGAGCAGAGTGAGCTTTCTCTGGCCGAGGGCGGCAGAGACGAATTCGTGGACCTGACCAGACATTACGGGGTTTCTTCGGGACGGTCTAATAAGTCTGATACATGATTGCCATCTTGGCTAGATTTGGGTCCGTCCGGTCAAGCACCCCATGGGCTGGTGAACCAAACCCCGTTCGAGAAGCAACCCTGACAGCCTAGTATCGTTGTAAGTCGAAACGAACTAACTAGAGCTTATGTTCTCAAAGACGCCAAGCATCCTTGGGCAGTTTATCTGAAAGATACATACGAGATAGTCCCCTCCAATGGTGCTGTTGGTAGAGGGGATGATCCAGGCGTCGACGGGACTGCTAAGAGCTCAACTTCAGAATTGCCCGAGCCACCTCTCCGTCCGACTCTTCCAGTGCGGCCGCAGCCCTCTCCTTCGAGGCACCCGTTTGCTGTTGGACGAGGAGAACGTCTTCTTCGCTGAATGTCTTCTTCTCGACTTCGACCTCCTCCACGTCTCCTGCAACCTGGAACATCCTGTTTCCTTGGGCGTTCACTTCGGACACCGAGGCGTTCGTGATGTGCAACTCTTTGTCCGAGGTCTTGATGACGACCTCCTGGACGTTCTGAATCTCCTTCATGTTGATCCCCAGCCGGTCCATCATGCGCCGGGCATTCCTGTTATCCATCTTCATTTGCCGAGACCTGCTCTGACCTTCACAGCAACCCCCGTTTTAAATTGAGTCATGTGCCTTCCGTTGAGCACGGCCATTCCGACGCCAACCACCCTTCCTCTGCTGTCTACTACGGCCACTTCACTCTTCGGGTAGATGTTCCTTCCGGCAGCAACAACGAATTTGTTGAAGACTGACCTTCCCCCCCGCACGAATTGAGTGACATCGTCGGAAATCTGGACGCAGTTTTCCTTGAATCGCGGGCTCTTCGACAGAATGGTGGCGCCATAGATCGAAAGCGCGATGGCGCCGTTCGGTTTGACAGTGGCGAAGAGCTTCCCTTCGTGATGGATGAGCTTGACCCTACCGGACCTGCGAGAATAGAAGAGCCGAAAACCTGAAGGCGGAAGGGCTCTGCTAACTCCCCTGCCGAATAGGTAGTCGGTCATAAGTGCGAGCTCCCGACCTGGCTTCTCAGTCAACACGTCAATCTCCTGGAGCGTTGATAAAAATCGGTCGGTCGGTCCATCTTAAATACAAATGGCTCCCGCGAAGGCCCGTGACGGATATCGTACTTGCTGCACTGACCTTCGCCCACGTTCTATCTGCCATGGGCTGGCTCGGAGGCGCGCTCCTGACGACATTCGCAGTCGGCCCCAACCTAGGGAAGCTGACACAGACAGCGTCGCTGGAGTTCAACGCCAGGGTTCTTCCCAACATGGTTAGATTCACGCGAGCCGCCGCCGTGCTGACCCTCCTGTTTGGTCTCGCCCTGCTGGGGTATATGTACGGCCTAGACAACAGCTACTTCTCGTCAACCGCGGGGATGGTCGTATCGGTCGGCATCATCCTCGCAATCGTCGCCGCCGCCGTCGGCTTCAGCATGGTCATACCTTCGTTCTTGAAGATAGGCAAGTTAGCAGCGGGCGCCCTCGAAGGCGGCCAGCAGGGGTCACCGCAAGATATGATGGCCGCGGCGAAGCGCGCGAGGACAGGTTCCATGATCGTCCTCTTTATCCTCCTGATCACCCTCGCCGCCATGGTGACGGCGGGCGTATCGTAGCCGCAATCCTTCATCTACTCCCTCGCTCCGGGGCAAGTAAGAGGCTCTGTCGGTGGAGAGAAGCATCACGGTCCTCAGGGTGGGTCAGCGATACGTGAGGGACGACCGAACGCTCACTCACCTATGCCTGGTCTCGAGAGCATTGGGGGCCGAGTCAATCTATCTCGAGGACGCGGAGAAGGAAGTAACAGGAACGCTCAGCGAGGTGAACGAGACATGGGGAGGCGAATTCAGGGCTGTTCTCGGGGCTTCTTGGAGGAAGGTGATTAAGGAGGCAAAAGGGGAGGGAAGGAGCGTCGTACATTTGACCATGTACGGGCTCCCTATTCAGGACGTGATCGGAGAACTCAGGAATCTCGACCGTATCCTGCTTGTGGTCGGTGGGCCGAAAGTCCCGGGGAAAGTCTACCATGAAGCAGACTTCAACGTCGCTGTAACATCTCAGCCTCACTCGGAGGTGGCCGCCTTGGCAATCGCGTTACACGAAATCCAGAGTGGGGAAGAGCTTAAGAGGACGTTTCCAAAAAGCAAGCTTAGAATCTTGCCGACAGCCCATGGCAAGAGGGTTGTAGAAAATTGAAGATTGAATACGAGGACACATTCGTGAAAGTGGCCGGCCTTATCGGCGGCCCAGACTACGTTAGGGTAGCCAGGGCTCTCCTCAACAACGAGAACGCGACGGACGAGGAAATCGCTTCTGCGACTGGACTAAAGATCAAGACCGTGAGGAAAGCCCTCTACGACCTGTTCGGGAGGAGCCTCATCACGGGGGTCAGGGTGAGAGACCCGAAGAGGGGATGGTTCGTGTACAGGTGGAAGGCTCAGCGGGACCAGACCGACGGCTTCATCCAGACCCAGAGGAGGAAGGTCCTCAACAGGCTGAAGCAGCGGCTACAGTTTGAGGAGATGCATGAATTCTACCACTGCGGGACCCCCACCTGCCAGACCAGGACCTTCGAGGACGCCATGGAGAACTTCTTCAAGTGTCCCACATGCGGAAAGCCCCTGAACCGACTGGACAACACCGAGCTGAAGGATGCCCTCCACTGGAAGATCAACCAGCTAGAAGAGGAACTCGCCAAGTGATCCCCTCCGTAGGGGAAGCGATGGCGATACACGAGAAGTTCAAGACAGGAGTCTACATCGTCAGGCACTGTCAGGCTGTGGCTATGGCGGCTGAGATAATGGCTGACGAGGCCGAACGCAGAGGACAGCCCTTGGACAAGCAGGCAGTGATTGCAGGAGCGCTACTGCATGACATCGGGAGGACTAGGTCTCAGACAGTAAGACACGGTGTTGTGGGCGCCGAGATCCTCGAAAAGGAGGGGGTGGATACCAAGGTGGTGGAAATCGTGAGGAGACACGTTGGCGCCGGCATATCATCAGAGGAAGCAAAGGGGCTGGGGCTCCCTGACTTCGATTATATTCCCCGCACCCTGGAGGAGAGGATAGTCTGCTTCGCCGACAAGATGGTGGACGCTGACAGCGTGAGACCCTTCGGAGAGGAGGTTCACAGGTTCACCGTGAAGTCCCACGACGTGGGGAGACTCCTTGCGCTAGAACGGGGGTTGGCGAAGGACCTGGGGGTAGACCCGGAGAAGCTCATCTTCGACAAAATTAAAGAGTCGGAGTCGAAGGCGGCGAATTGATGGCCTCCTGCATATGCAGAGTGTGCAAGCACAAGGACTACGAGAGCTGCTCCAAATGCACCTGCTGCAGATACTACAGGGCGGCCTGCATGCAGTATCCTGTCTCTCAGTAAGCCTCCGGGGAAGACTTAAGGACGATACGTTTCAAGCACATCAAAGCGAGGTGGGGAAGCCAGACCCCCCGTGGGGGTAAGGATCATCCCGGCGGGCTCATAAGCGAAAGCCGAGAGACCCGCAGAGCGGAGGTTCAAAAGGAGAGCAATCTCCTGGAAGTCCTCCCCTCGCTATCTTCGAAAAATGACTCTGGCCATCTGTCATTCTGCATCTTTCTTAGTCTTGCTTGTTTTCACTCAATGCTGAAGCCAATCTCTTCGAGGCATCGCATTACTTCATTTTTCCTGTGAATCGTCAACTCCCAGGCGTTCCTTCGCATCGGACCTGCAGGTAGCCTTGAACCTTCGATTGGATTTTACGATCTCCTAAGGGCTTCGACTGGGTTCATCCTTGAGGCCCTCCAGGCTGGTAGGAGGCCCCCGACCACACCAACTCCGATGGCTAGCACCACTGCCAATGCTATTATCTCCGGCGTGATGGCAGGTGTAATGGAGAGGGTGGTGGAGGCTGTGGCTGGGGTAGCGCCGGAAGCCGTCCCCCTCCCCGTGAAACTACTGACAAAGGCACCGCCACCTCCTGCCCCCAGCCCTAGAGTGGACCGGCTTAGGAGGTTGATGATCAGATAGGAGAGCCCTACACCTGTCACGGCCCCCAGTGCTCCCCCGGCAAGCCCCACAACCAGGGCTTCGGCAATGAAGGTGAGCATTATCCCTCTGCTGCTGGTTCCCAGGGCCTTCAGTATCCCAATCTCCTTGGTCCTTTCTACCACCGATGTCAGCATTGTAGTCATGATTCCGATGAAGGCCACCAGAACCGAAGTCGCAGCCACCGCCTCTAGGAGGGTCGTCGTCCCCGCGGTCACAGACTGGATAGCGGACGTTAGCGAGCTGACGCTCGTAGCCCTAACGGTCTGGCCATAGATATTGTCTATCTCAGTTATGACATTGTTGACGTCTGATGCGCTCGACGCCACCACCATTATCCC
>Ga0187772_10000603_pt1 | contig 16123 bp, 10 predicted proteins | sample 0116_SJ02_MP15_2_FD_133137 | JGI IMG/M metagenome (GOLD analysis project Ga0187772, IMG submission 133137) | Tropical peat soil microbial communities from peatlands in Department of Meta, Colombia - 0116_SJ02_MP15_20_MG | ecosystem: Environmental > Terrestrial > Soil > Wetlands > Peat | place... | reverse complement strand
CTCCCGACTTTTGTTGTGTGACTCATTTCTCCCTTAGAAGCGGAATCGTGCCACCATCGTTATCCGCCTCATATTGCTGACCCCTGTAACTTCACCAAATGTCAGCGAATTCACGGTGGTATTTATACTTGAAAAATAGGGCGTATTAAAAATATTCGTCGCGGATAGTCGCAATTCTAGCGAGCGCGATTCGTGGATGGTGATGGTTTTATTGATTGCCGAATTAAATGTGTACTGCCACGGGCCCTCGATGATGTCGCGCCCCGCATCGCCATACACCGTGGGCCCAACGCAACCCGGGTTGCCGGTCTGGCAGAAGGCCGCGATGTTGAACCATTGCTTCGTCGTCGGGTTGGGCACGCGGAACGGCTCACCTGCCACAACGTTCGCGCGAATGCTTCCGGTCACGCCGCGGTTAATGTCTTGCGTCGCTCCCAACACGCGCGGCGTGAAATACAATCCCGACGCAATCGTGAAGCTGCCGCTCCACTGCCATCCGCCGATCACGTGGGAAACCCACCCGCGATTAAAGAACCTTCGGTTGTCGCCAAACGGCAAATCGTAAATCCAGCTGCCCGTCAAACTGTGTGTCTGATCGAACGAAGAGAGCGCGCGTTCTGCCGGCAAATCGAAAGGGTTCTGAATTACTGTGACCGATCCGCCTCCAATCGACGATGCATCATCGATGGATTTCGAGAACACGTATACTGCGTTCACGGTAAAGCCATGCGACATCCTCTTGCGAATACGCACTGTCGCCGCGTTCAGGATCGAATTGCTCTCCGAAGAATCGTAAATGAACGGCGCGGACACTTCGGTGCCTGCGCAACTTGCCGGCACCGTCAACGAACAGGAAGGCACCAGTGCTCGTTGCGTATCCAGATGCGTTCCCTTGGCTCCGTTGTAGCCCACATTGAGCTGCACATTTCCGGGCAATTGCCGCTGAATATCCACATTCCAGATCTGCACATATCCCAGCTTGTAATTGGGATCCAGCGCGTAGTTGTTGGTCACCGCAGTTGGAAATCCGCCCGGAAATCCGTTCTGCAAGGTCAGCGGACTGGTTGCCGGATTGGTTACGTCCGGCACAGAATTGGTCTCCGTGGTGGCAAAGGGCGGCTGAAACGCAAATTCGTGAACGAACGTGCCGTATTGCGACAAGTCGTAGTTGATGCCGTAGCCGGTACGAATCACGAATTTATTGCTGGGCCGCCAGGCAATGCCGATGCGCGGCGCCCAGTTATTACGGTCCGGCCGCACCAGCGAATCCGGATAGGTTCCGAAAATCGGTCCCGACTGCCCCGGCAGCACCAGCAATCCCACGGTATCGTTCGGGCTGAAGTGCACATCGAGGTTCGCAATGTGATTCTGCGTTTCAGTGAATGGCCCGATGTACTCGTAACGCACGCCAAGGTTCAACGACAAATTCGGGAGGATGCGCCAATCGTCTTGCACGTAGCCGTCAAGCTGGTTCGATCGAAACTGGTACGAACTCGTGCCGCCTTGCACGCTCGTTTGTTGCGGCAATCCCAACAAAAAATCGGCAAAGTCGTTTCCGGTCCCGGGAACAGGCGTGGTGCTCCCCGGCAGATATTGGGAGGTGGCGAAGCCCGTAAAAATAAAACTGCCCTGCGAATTTTCTGCTGACTGAAATCCCTGCAGGACCCACCGGAAGTCTCCGCCGAACCGCCAATTGTGCTTTCCGTGGCTCCAGACAACCTGATCGGAAATCGTATAGGTCTGATCGAGTTCGCGCGCCGGGACAGGATCGTTGAATCCGGTGTAGCTGGTGAAGGAAACAGTGGGCAAGCCCCAATTGAAGGGCACGGAAGGAACCGGCGTGGTGATGCCCGCGTCGCCGGAAACGTTGGTTACGCCGGAATACAGGTTAGTGGTCGAGGTGCGATTGTGGTTATAGGTGAACCCCAGATTGTTGGTGATCTTCCCCTTGCCGTACACCCAATGTGCGTTGCCATTCCATCCCTGCGTGTCGGTGTTGCCCGCCAGGGAAGGAAACGGATTCACCAGCGCGGTGTTCGCTCGCGTAAAGTTGAAGCCAATATTCAAATTGTTCCGCGGACCGTTGCGACGTCCTCCCCCGCGGCCAACCCCTCCGCCACCCGGTGGCCCCAATGGCAAGCCTCCGCCGCGAATGAAATTGTGAATCAAGCGGAAGCTGATGTTGTCCGTATTGCTCTCGTCCGTCGCCACGTATTGAAGGTTCTGTAGCGTCCCCGGCATGTTCGGCAGCGGAATGTATTTCAGCAGCGCCTCCGCCGCAGGATCGATTTGCGTGATGGTGTTGTTGGGAAATGGTTGGCCGGTTTGCGGGTTGTAAATCGTGATGGGAACGCCGTTCTGCGTCAGTCCCGCAAAATTGCCCAACCGTTCCGCGTCGGTCGGCACGGTACTGAGCGCATCGTAAGGAGTGCTGCCGCGCACCGCGTACCATCCGCCGGTGACAAATGTGCTCTTGCTCCAATCTAAGAGGCCCGGAATCTTCAGCGGGCTTCCAATGAACGCGCCCACCTTCAGTTGGTTGTAATCGGATTGCGGTATTTGCAGACCGTTGAGCGAATAGGGCCGAGCGTCGAGTCCCGCGTTGTCGTCCTGCACATACAAGAATCCGTGCGGCTGATTCAAGTTGAAGTTGCGCCCGAACCGCCCGATCGCGATTGGTCCCCCACCACCGCCACCGAAGCCACCCGGTCCGCCGGGTCCTCCTCCCGGTCCTCCGGGGCCGCCTTGCCCGGCTGCTCCGGCTGCGCCCGGGCCAGCAGCCACCATGGGACCATACTGATTACCGCCATTCTGTACGGCGCGATCGCGAAAATCCTGAATTCGTTGGTTCAACTCGTCGTCGGACCCGGCGCCAAAGTCCTGGCTGCGTCCCTGCTGGCCCGCAACGCTCACCGATTCGGCAGCCATGTCGGCACCTGCACCGCTCATCGGCAAACTGGATAAATCGCCGGCGCTTGTCCCCCCATTCCCGAGGCCATTCCCGTTCTCGCCTAGACTCGCCACGCCCCCTTCGACGGCGAGGCTCTGGAATCCTCGTCCGGCGGTGGCTGCTGCGCTTTGCCGGTTGGCTTCGTCTTGCTGCTGTTGGCGCGAAGCCAGCACCAGTTCGGTGTCCACTTTGCCGCTGGGATTTTCCGGATTGAGCACGACGTCTTGCGTCTGCGTGGCAAATCCCATGAACTCCACTTTCACGACGTAGCGCCCGCGCGGCATCCCTTTCATTACAAAAGAGCCATCCGGCGCAGTGGCCGCACTGAATTTCTTGCCTGTGAGCGTATTTGCGGCCGTGACGGTTACTCCAGGCAGCGGTGTCTTCCCGCTTTTCACCGTGCCGGTAATTTGGAAGGAAGTGATTGGCGGAGGGGGAGGAGTGTCTTGCGCTAATGGCAGTTCCTGCGCGAAGGCCATGCAGACAAACAACACTGCGCAGATCAGCGCCATGCAAAGGAGCACCACGACTCCGCGCAGGAATCTCTTCAACGCGCTACTCCTGGGGTTTCGGGGCGGTTGCCTCCGGGGCATTGGGATTGGCTTGGCTCGCGCCGCCGCTTTGCGGTTGGCCCGGAGGAGCTTGCGAGAGGAACTGCTGCATGCGTTGCCACTGCTCTGCGTTCATCACCATGACGCCGCGGGGTACGAACGCACCGTTTGGCGAGGTGCCGCGAATCATAACCTGATCGCCAACCTTCATGTCCGCCATGGTAATGCTATCCCGGCCGCGATGCAGCGTAGTTTCCTCGGTCAGTTCCAGGGTTTGCGTCACGCCGTCCGTGCGCAGCACGGTCATTTTCGGTGGATCAAGCGATTTCACCTCGCCGGCCACATAATCCTTGCCCATCGTCCCGGGCGATGCCATCATGCCGCCGCCGGGCCGGCCTCCCGGTCCGCCCATGCCCGGCGTGCGGGCGTTGACCATCTTGGCGGTCATGGTATTGTATGCGGTTTTGTCTCCGAATGACCACCATGTCGCCGACTTTAAAGTCGGAAATCTTCGCAGGCTCGCGATCTTTGTGAAATTCCGTCTGTGGGGTTAGCTTCACTGTGATGGCTTGCCCATACGGTCCAGTGACCTCGAGCGAGTCATCGTGCATCGCCGTGATTTTCCCGAAGGTCGGCCGCTCTCCGTTCTGCCATTGTCCGCGCCCGCCGGCACCCTGCTGCGCCGGTGGCGGCGCTGCCGGATCATCCTGCGCCCAACTGATGCCGACGCCTAACCAGGCGTATAAGGCCACAACAAAAAACACTCGGATTGCGCGTTTCACGTTCCACCTCTCCCGTCCCAGGCTTCTCAGACGGTCAGCACTAGGTTCTTAGACGCGGGCGGTGCCCTTCCCGTAACCTGCTCCTAGCACAAACTGGCGGCTACTCTGGTAGTTCCCGGTCAATCCCCTAAAGGTTCCCCGGCCCAGGTTTGGCCAGAGACTACCTGAGCTGTGCTCACCTCTCAGATACGTATCTTTAGTTAGCGGCGAATGTATCTAGCGAAGGGGGCTGAGCTTCGTTCCGACAAAGCGACGGCGGTTTTACGTGGGCTTGCGTCGCTGAAACAACGGCTGCCGACTGTTTTCCGGCAGCGTTAAGCGGCGCTTTCGGCTTCTCCGACGCTGAAATATGTGCAATCCGGGTGGTGGAAGGCCAGCGCGCTGACGCTAGCCTCTGGGTCCATCATGAAGCCCTCCGTCAATTGCACGCCAATGTCTTCCGGCCGCAGCAATCTCCAAAGGCCAGCCTGATCTTCCAGGTCGGGGCAGGCGGGGTAGCCGAAACTGTAGCGCTTGCCGCGGTAGCGCGAGGTGAACCGCTGCGCCATGGTCATCTCCGGCGGGTCGGGGAAACCCCAATCTTCGCGAATGCGGCGGTGCAGCCATTCAGCGCAAGCCTCGGCGGTTTCAATCGCCAGCGCCTGCAGACCGTGCGATTTGAAGTAGTAGCCCTCGTGCTTGGCTTTTTCTGACCGTTCGCGCACGCCTTCGCCGGCGGTGACTACAAATACGGCAATGTGATCGCGATGACCACTGTGCGGCGCCAGCAGGTAGTCGCTCAAGCATAGTTGGTCGCCAATTTTCTGCCGTTTGAAATGCCAGGTGTGCAGCGGGTCTTTGCCGCCCGGCGCGAACAGTTGCAGCGCATCTCCGTCGGACTCGGCCTCGAAGAATTGCCACACCGCGCGCACCTTCATGAATGTGGCTGCTTCGTTCTTCACCTCTTCCATTTCGTTGAACAGTTCCACGGCTTTCGCTTCGCGCGCTGCCAACTGCTTCTCAAAATCGCCGCGATAACCCATGTGCCGGCCATATAACATGTAAGGATTGATGTAACTCCACACTTCGCGCAAATCCGGCACCAGGCGCACTTTGCGCTCTAGCGACGCGACCGCCGGGATCGGCAAATCCGCACGCACTTTGGACGAACGCCGAACCGCCGGTTTTTCCGCCAACTTCACTGTAGTAGTCAACTTCACGCCGTTGCCATTGCTGGCATGTTCCGCAATCACGCGCTCCCGCGTGGCCGGGTCCATCAACTCATTCATCAACCGCAGACCGCTCATCGCATCTTTGGCGTAGCAAACTGCTCCGTTGTAGCTCGGCGCAATCTTCTGTTCCGTGAATTTCGCGCTCAGCGCCGCGCCCCCGACCAGCAGCGGAACACCAATTCCCGCATCCTTCAAATCGTTGGCGGTAATTACCATCTGCTGTGCGCTCTTCACCAATAAGCCCGAAAGCCCGATGGCGTCGGGTCGGTGCGATTGAAATGCCTTGATCAAATCTTCTGGCGGCACCTTGATGCCGAGATTCACCACGTCGAAGCCGTTGTTCTTCAAAATAATTTCGACCAGGTTCTTGCCAATGTCGTGCACGTCGCCTTTCACCGTGGCCAGAATCACCTTGCCGCGCTTGGCGGTATCGGCCTTTTCCATGAACTGCTCCAGGTGGCTCACTGCCGCTTTCATCGCTTCCGCCGATTGCAGCACTTCCGCTACGATTAACTCGTTGGCGTTGAAAAGCCGGCCTACCTCCGCCATCCCGTCCATTAAGGGACCATTGATAATGTCCAGCGGCGCTATGCCTTCGGCTCGCTTGCGTTCCAAATCCTCCACCAAGCCATCACGCGTGCCTGCGATGATGTAATTGGCCAGGCGCTGGTCGAGTGGCTGATCTTCTTTCTTGATCTTTTCTTTCTTCGTCGCGGTCCGGAAATGTTCCGCAATCGCCGTAATATGGAATTGATTGACCGCGGCCTTTTGTTCCTTGCTCTGACGGCGCCAGTCGGCGGGAACGTTACGCAGCAGTTCCGCCTGCGGATGGTTTTCCGGCACCTCTTTCGGCGCGTGCTGGAAAAGCAGATTTTCCGCCAGCCGCCGCTCGTGCTCGGGAATGGACGGGAAACGCTCCAGCTTTTCCGCATTCACGATGGCCAGGTCCAGTCCGGCCTTGGTGCAGTAATAAAGGAAGACAGAATTGACCACTTCGCGGGCGCCCGGCGGCAAGCCGAAAGACACATTCGAAATGCCCAGGATGGTGCGCGTATCCGGCAGCGCTTCCTTGATCAGGCGAATGCCCTCCATCGTTTCCACTGCGCCGCCGATATAGTTTTCGTCGCCCGTAGCGCAAGGAAAAACCAGCGGATCGAACACCATGTCTTCGGGGGCAATGCCATATTTTGTGGTTAGAAGATCGTAGGAGCGCTTGGCGATGGCGAGCTTGCGTTCACGGGTGAACGCTTGCGCCTGCAGCGGATCCTCATCAATGCAGCCCACCACAATCGCGGCACCGTAATCGTGCGCCATGGGAACTACCTTTTCGAATTTTTCTTCGCCATCTTCCAGGTTGATGGAATTGATGATGGACTTACCTTGGCAATAAGTCAGCGCCAGTTGCACCGCGGTAGGGTCCGTCGTGTCGATCATGATGGGTGTCTTCGTTTTACGGATAAGCTTCTCGTAAAAGACGGGAATATCTTTTTTCTCGTCGCGTTCGGTGCTCTGCAGGCACACGTCGACAATATGCGCCCCGCCTTTCACCTGGCGCCGCGCAATTTCCGTGGCTTCTTCCCACTTTTCTTCTGCGACCAGATTCTTGAATAGGCGCGAGCCAATGACGTTGGTCCGTTCGCCCACCAGAAGCGGCCGCGTCTGGTCGTCGGCTTCGATGGTTTCGATTCCCGAGTAGATGGCGCGATGTGCTTCGGCCGGACGCACGCGCGGCTTCTTGCCTTCTACCATCTCAGCAATGGCGCGAATGTGTTTTTCCGTGGTGCCGCAGCAGCCGCCCACCAGATTCAACCAGCCATGATTGACGAATTTTTCCAGTTGCGCCGCCAGCGTTGCCGGCGTCTCTCCATATTCGTTCGTTTCCGGATTGGGCAGTCCCGCGTTTGGGTAGCACGACACAAATTCGCCCGTCAGCGTGCTCAACGTGCGGATGTGGTCGGTCATGAATTCCGGGCCGGTCGCGCAATTCATGCCGAACGCCAGCGGATGTGTGTGCCGCAGCGAAGCCCACATCGCTTCTACGGTTTGGCCGGCCAGCATCGCTCCCATTGGCTCGATGGTCACCGAGATAATGTAGGGAGCCGGCGAGCCAATCTCGCGTGACAACTTGTGAATCGCCAGGATCGCCGCTTTGATGTTCCGCGTATCTTGGGAAGTTTCCACTAACAGGAAGTCCGCGCCGCCTTCCAGCAATCCCTTCGCTTGCAGGTAATAGGAATCGAGCAAACCGTCAAATGTCACACCGCCGGTTACGGTGATCGCTTTTGTCGTGGGGCCCATGGAGCCAGCCACGAAGCGCGGCCTGCCTGGCGTGGAAAATTCCTGCGCAGCTTGGCGCGCCAACTCGGCGGCGCGGCGATTCAGGTCATGAGCGTCCGCCTGCAACCCGTATTCGCCAAGGACGAGCGGTGTTGCGCCGAAGCTGTTTGTTTCGACAATGTCCGCGCCGGCTGCAAAGTATCTGCGATGAATATCGAGCACCACGTCGGGGCGCGTGCGCACCAGATGCTCATTGCACCCTTCCAGTGCCGGCCCCCCGAAATCCGCGGCGGTCAGGTTGCGCTGTTGCAGCATGGTCCCCATGGCGCCATCCAACACCAGGATGCGTTGCGTCAACAGCTCGCGAAGAGCTTTCTCGGATTCTCTAAGATTCCTCATTCCCCTTATTCCTTGAGCCGCCCAGGGGCCTCAGCATACCCTGCAGACAGGTCATATCACCTTATTTTACGTGGCTTTTCGATGCGAATCGAATCCATTCGCCGCCGCGAATCCGGCAGCGAATGGCGTCGGGTAGTACCTCATTGGAACACGCAAGCCTCTGAAAACACACCTATCTGTCAGTAACAATTCGTGAACATTAGTGCCCAAGGTCCTTGCCCCTTTGATTGGGTTTCACTACCCTCAAGTACAGTGAGTACCGTGGCTACCAAACGCATGTCCTCTAAACTTACAGTTTGCTTGCTCTCGCCGCACCCCCTGGTGCTCAGCGAATTTGAACGTCTGCTCTCGAAAGCGCCCCATTTTAAGGTGATTCCGAAGCAACTGGAATCGACCCTGGCGCCCGACCTGCGCAGTCTGGAGCCGCCCAAGGCCCAGGTCTATGTGATTGATGCGCACGCCGCCCGCCAGGCTACCGGGGCGCTATTAACCAATATTCTGGAGCGCTATCCGGAGGCGCGTTTGATCGTCGTGGGCGATTCCGTCAGCGATTCCATCAGCTTCTCGCTGCTCCGTCTGGGCGTGAAGGGCATCCTTTCTTACGCCGAAGCGCGCGACCAGTTGGCCCGCGCTCTGCCGTTGGTTTCCAATGGCGGGTTTTGGGTGCCGCGCTCGGTCCTTTCCGGTTTCGTGGATTCCATTCTCAGCAGTCAGGGCCGCCGCTTGAAGACCGACGCGGTGACCAACCTTAGCCGCCGCGAGCAGGAAGTGCTGGATTCCCTGCTGGAGAATCTGTCGAACAAAGAGATTGCCAGCAAATTAAACATCGCCGAGCGCACCGTGAAGTTTCACGTGTCGAACCTGCTGAACAAGTTCGGCGTGCGCCGCCGCGCGGATTTGATTCTGCTGACCTTCCAGCGCCGCCTGGCGTCGCAGGCATAACACCGCAAGCATTCGTCGTTCGGAACGAAGTGAGATACGGTTTTTCATCGCGCCTCTTGCGATGAATCTCTCTTCGATGGTGGCGTCTTGCCTCGTGCTCAGCGAGCATTGAGGCTGACGCTAGCTAGCTAGTCGCCGATCTGGTAGCGGATGATGCACCAGAGGGCTTGCACGCCGTCTTTCCAGGTGATTTTCTTTCCCTCTTCGTAGGTGCGCCCGGCGTAGCTGATCGGCACTTCGTACACGCGCCAATTTCCCTTGGAAACCTTCGCGGTAATTTCCGGCTCGAATCCAAACCGATTCGACTTGAGGTTGATGTCCCGCAACACCTCGCGGCGGAACACTTTGTAGCAGGTCTCCATGTCCGTGAGCTTTAAATTGGTGAACATGTCGGAAAGCAGAGTGAGGAATTTGTTGGCGACGTAGTGCCGGAAATAGTGGACACGCTGCGGCCCACCGAGAAAGCGCGAGCCAAAAACAACATCGGCGCGGCCATCGAGAATGGGCTCGAGCAGTTTCGGATAATCGCGGGGATCGTATTCGAGGTCGGCGTCCTGCACCAAAACGATATCTCCGGAAGCCACAGCAAATCCGCGACGCAACGCCGCGCCCTTTCCCTGATTCTGCGCCTGGAAAAAGAAGCGAATGTCTTTTAGCGGCACTGCATCGCCGCCGTCCAGAGCCGGCGCTTCGGCTTCGCCGTTGGATTGCCGGTTGGCCATGTCCTGCAGGATTTCGCGCGTGCCGTCTTTGGAGTAGTCGTCGACCACGACAATCTCTTTACGAACGTCCGAGTCCAACACGCGCCGCAGGATCTCGAAAATGGTCTCTTTTTCGTTATAGCAGGGGATCACCACGGATACTTTGGGATCAACCAGCGCTGTGGGATTCCTTCGGGTGGCAGGCATATGGGTTGACGAAATTGTATAAGGCGCACTTATCCGCGTAAAGAGACGGAAGGAAAGACAGCATTACAGTGTGGTTAAATAGAAAATTCAGGGTCGGCCGTATGACTACGTTTTATATCGAACAATTTGGCTGCCGGGCCACGCAGGCGGACGGAGCGGCGATCGAACGGCAATTGAGCGCTCAGGGGTGTGTCGCGGCTGCTGAGGCGGGTTCCGCGGACTTTGTGGTGCTCAATACCTGCACCGTGACCGCGGCGGCGGACGCGCAGGCACGGGATGCCATTCGCAAAATTCATGCGGCAAATCCGGCCACGCGCATCATCGTCACCGGTTGTTATGCGCAGCGCGCCCCGGAGGAAATCGCGGCGTTGCCTGGCGTTACCGAGGTCGTGGGGAACTCCCACAAACCCGAGATTCCGCACCTGCTGACTACGATTGCGGCCGCCACGCCACTGCCGGTGCGCGAGAACCCTGTGCCGTATCACTCCGCACCCATTCTCAGCGGTGACATTTTTGACGTTTCCGATGTGCTGGTGGCGCCAGTGCTGGGCGGGGAAGGGAATCGCACCCGGCCTACACTGAAGATTCAGGATGGCTGCAATTCCCGCTGCTCCTTTTGCGTGATTCCGTTTGTACGCGGCAGATCGCGGAGTTTGCCGGTCGCTACGGTTTTGGCGGAGATTCAACGGCTGGCTGACTCCGGATTCCGCGAAATCGTGCTCAGTGGAATCAATCTCGGGACCTATGGCCGCGATTTGGTGCCGCGCGTGGCGTTTCCGGATTTGTTACGGCGTATTCTGGGTGCGACCGGGGTCGAGCGCTTGCGCATCAGTTCGATTGAGCCGCTGGACGTTACCCAGGATCTCATCGAGTTGTTTGCGCAAAACGAACGTATCGCTCCGCATTTTCATATGCCGCTGCAATCGGCCAGCAACCGCATTTTGGCGGCGATGCATCGCTGGTATCGCGCGGAGCATTATGCGCGTCGCGTGGAATTGATACGCGAATGGCTTCCCGGTGCAGCGATCGGCGCGGATGTGATCACCGGCTTTCCCGGTGAGACGGAAGAAGAACACGCGGCAACGGTGCGCTTCCTTGAAGAGCGCCCGTTCACGTATCTTCACGTTTTTTCTTATTCGCTTCGTCCCGGCACCCGAGCTGCGGCGCTTGCCGGCCATCTGTCCGGTAGGGTGATTAAGCGCCGCGCCCGCGAACTACGCGCGTTAGGCGAGGCCAAAGCCGCACAGTTTCGCGAATCGCAAATTGGCCGCACCTTGCGGGTTTTGACTCTCCATCGCGACCCGAAAGACGATTGCACGCAAACCCCCGCGCTTTCCGGGAATTATCTTTCCGTGCGGCTACCAGAGGTCCTGCCGCATAATCAGTGGCGAACGATCACATTGGCGCAGATAAACGGCAAGGATCTGCTGGCTGCGCCGCGGGAAACTTCGCTGGTTCCTGTGGAGGCAACGCTCTAAGCTCACCCATGCACATACTCGGCATTTCCACGTTGGGACGCAGTTCGGCGGTCGCGCTCATCGATGAGCACTCCGTTTTATTCGCGATCGAAGAAGAAAAATTGAGCCGGCAGGATTCGCCGGATGTGCCACGGCTGGCGCTGGAGCGCTGTCTGCACGAAAATCACCTGAAAATTTCGGACTGCCGCGCTATCGCGCTCTCCGAGCGATCCAGCGGTTCTGCGCGTTCGGGACCGCGCCGCAAGCGCCCGGTGCGTTCGGCGCTGGAGCAGCAGTTGCTCGGCTTGTTGAGCGGTGGCCCCCGGCCCGTGCATTTCGAGCATCACCTGTGCCACGCGGCTAGCGCGTATTACAGTTCGGGCTATGATCACGCGCTGATCCTTTCGTTGGATGAAGGTGCCAATTCGCTGGCGGGCATGATCCTGGAAGGCGATGGCGACGAAATCCGGCCCTTACATTCACTGAAATTTCCGGATTCGTTCGGCTGGTTTTATTCGCGAGTCACGGAACTTGCGGGCCTGCGTCCTCATCGCGATGAACACAAGATTCAGTGGCTCAGCAAGGACGGCCTGCCCGAATATCTGCCGGTCTTCCGTAAATTGTTCACCTGGAAAGCGAACGGCCTGCCGGTGTTGAACCGCAAATATTTCGCACCTGGGCCTGACCATCGCGGCCTTTTCGCGCCGGCCCTGTATCGGGAATTGGGACTGTCCTCGCGCGGGCACGCGCCCAATCCGGTGGTGCGCGCCAATCTGGCCCGCAGCGCGCAGGATTATCTGGAAGAACTGGTGCTGCAGCTTGTCGCCAACCTGCAAGCCGAGACTGGAACGCATTCGTTGTGCGTGGCCGGTGGAGTTTTCCTGAACGTGTTTCTGGTGCGCGCGCTCGAAACGCGTAGTCCGTTCAATCACGTATACGTTCAGCCGGTTTCCGGAAATGCCGGCACGGCGCTGGGCGCGGCTTATCTGTCGCGCAAGAAGATTTGCGGACGCTCGGGACGCGCAGCGCTGCCCGGTCTCGCGTTGGGCATGCAAACGAATTCGCAGGAAATCAAAGCAGTGCTCGACAATTGCAAAATCACCTATCGCTATCTGTCCGGCGAGGAACAAACCGTCGACGAAGTGATCAGTTTGTTGCTGCGCGACAAAATCGTCGCCTGGTGCCAGGGACGCTCGGAATTCGGCCATCGCGCGTTGGGCCATCGCAGCTTGCTGGCTTCGCCGTTTTCCGAATATGTCGTGGAAAATGTAAACCAGTTCATCAAACATCGCGAAGGTTTTCATCCTTTCGCGTTATCCGTGCCGGCAGAGCGCGCCGCCGATTATTTTGATGCTTCGCCGAATTGCCGCTTCATGGCCTCGCTAGCCACGCTGCGCCGCCCGGTGGCCGGGCTCGAAAGATTTGCGTTTCATGGTAATGCGGTGCGCGTGCACACCGTCGAGCAAAGCGAGAATCCGCTGTTCTGGAAGTTGCTGCATAAATTTGGCGAATCCACGCCCGCGCCGATCCTCGTCAATACATCTTTCAATTTGTTCGGTGAGCCATTGGTTACCGATCCGCGAGGAGCTGTGCGCAGTTTCTATTGCGCGGGAGTGGACGCGTTGGCCCTGGGTCCGTTCTTGCTGGTGAAGTGAAGGTTAAATTGGCTTTCCTCGACGCCTTTGTAATCGCCGCCTTCTGAGGCGGGCCCAAGAGCGCCCGTCCGGAAATACTAATCCTCGAAGATGACTTGGGCGATGGCTTGTTCGGCGGTGTGGGTGATGCTGACGGCGATGTTTTTTACCCCAAGCGCGTCGGCGATTTTCTTGGCTTCACCTTTTAAGGCTAACGTGGGACGGCCGCTGCGCTCGCGCACCACTTCCAGATCGACCCAGCGCACGCCGCGACTCCAGCCAGTGCCTAACGCCTTCATGGTCGCTTCCTTGACCGCGAATCGTCCGGCATAGCGCTCGTAGCGATTCTTGAACTGCTCGCAGTATGCTACTTCGTCCAGAGTAAAAACCCGGCGCAGAAAGCGCTCCTTCTGAGATTCAATCACCGCGCCGATGCGCTTCACTTCCGCGATGTCGATGCCCATGCCGACGATCATGACTCTCCCGCTAGGCCGCGGTTTGTAGAAGCGCGGCGGTTTCTGAATGCCCGACTCTTGCGATTATACTGTTGAGATTGTGCGTCGCCGAAAATCATCACCGGGAGGGAATCGGAAACGTCAACCGGCGCAGGCGGCAGCTTCGCCAAAGGCCATCTCCGCGCCTTGGCGTCTGCACCAGGCGAGCGGCCTGCAGGTTCTGCAGTTGATTCCCTTTACGAAGTTCCCCTGGCTGGTGCATGGATTCAGCACGCGCGTGGGCGGCACAAGCACGTTCGACAGCGAGAAGGTGCTCAATCTGAGCTTCACGGAGTGGGACGCCAAAGAAAATGTGCTGGCGAACCGCTGCGCTTTGCAAGAAGCGATTGGAGCGCAGGAATTCACTCTGTCCACTTTGCGGCAGATTCACTCGGATGTCGTTCATGCGTTTTCCGCAACGCCTGGCGCGCCGTGCAAAGGTGATGCGTCCACAACGAACACGCCGGAACTGCTGCTGGGGACGCAGACCGCGGATTGCGTCCCGATTCTGCTGGTCGATCCGAAGAAGCGTGCCGTGGCCGCGATTCATGCGGGATGGCGCGGCACGTTGCGACGCATCGCGCAAAAAACTGTCGGGCGCATGCAGATGGAATTTGGCAGCAAACCCGCGGATTTGGTGGCGGCCATCGGTCCTTCGATTGGACCGTGCTGCTACGAAGTGTCCGCGGATTTCGTGACAAAATTTGCCGCGCAATTTCCTGATGCCACGGAATTTTTCGACGAAGCGCGCACCGGCGACGAGCCGAATCCACTGCAGTGGCTGAACATGAAACCGCCCGGGCACCAGCCGCCCCCGAAAAACGTGCACCTGGATTTGTGGAAGGCAAATCGATCGCAGTTGCAGGCCGCAGGTTTGCGAGCACAGAACCTTTATTGCAGTAATTTGTGCACAGGCTGCCACCGCGAGCTGTTCTTCAGTTACCGCAAAGAAGGCGCAGTGTCGGGCCGGATGATGAGCGTGATTGGCTTGCGTGGTTCGTGATGGTGAGTTTGTTGTTTGGTTGAGAGGCAAGACGCAGCGGTTGAGATTCCGCCGTTCCTCGCGATAAACCTTCGTCGCACGAAGCGCTCCTCAGGATGGCAATGCCCGCTAAATCCGGCTAGCGCTGAGTGGCGGAGGTTTTGTGGCCAAAAAGTTCTTGCTCGACGATTTGCGACAAGATGTGGCCGATCAGTGTGTGGCACTCCTGAATCCGCGGCGTCTCCTCGGAAGGCGCGCAGATGCACTCCTTCACGAGGGAGCGTAGCTTCCCTCCAGCACGGCCCGTCAGGCCAACCGTCAGCAGGTCGCCATGATTCGCGGTGACCACGCCATGAAGAACGTTCGGGGAGTTCCCGCTGGTAGAGATGGCGATGGCAATGTCGCCGGGCCGGCCCAGCGCTTCGATTTGCCTCGAGAAAACCTGCTCGAATCCGTGATCGTTCGAAATCGCGGTCACCGAGGAAAAGTTTTCCGCCAGCGAGAGCGCGGGAAGCGCGGGGCGATCGAACGCGAAGCGGCCTACCAGTTCGGTGGCAATGTGCTGCGCATCGTTCGCGCTGCCGCCGTTGCCGAAAAGCAAAATCTTGTTGCCTTGACGAAACGCCTCAATCAACGCTTGCGCGATCCGCGAAATGCCGGAGAGCAGCGACGCATCGGAACGCAGCAGTTCCATCGTAGCGATGGCCGAGGCCACAGAATCGCGGATGCGCAGGTCATAAGGATGGGATTGACTCATTTGTGTCCGTAGTCTACCACGTGAGAAGCTTGGCGCCGCGAACACCGATCGCGCACGCCACTTACGGCAGAATCGGCAGCGGGGAGGCCTGCACTTCCTGCAACGCCAATTGGCCGCATGCCGCCATCACGTCGCGTCCGCGCGAGTAGCGCACAAATGCGGGAACCCCACGCTCCGTCAAGATGCGGCGAAACTCCTCGATGCTGCCTTCCTTGGATTCGTGGAATGGCAACTCGCCAGGATTCCAGGGAATCAGATTCACTTTTACGCGTTTCAGCGGCGCAAGCAATTTCACCACCCGGCGAGCATCTTCGGGCGCATCGTTCACGCCGCCGAGCATTACGTACTCAAACGTGATGGGTTCCCAATTCCGCAGCGGATAGCGGCGGCAAGAGGCGAGCAACTCCTTAAGGGGATATTTCTTGTTGATCGGCATCAGCGTATTGCGCTGCTCATCATTCGAGGCGTTCAAGGAAATAGCCAGCTTCGGACGCACCGCTTCTTTGGCCATGCGATCGATGCCTGGTACTACGCCACTAGTCGAAAGGGTGACGTGCTTGGGTGAGAGCCCAACGCCTTCCTGATCGAGCAAAATGCGCAGCGCCGCGAATACATTTTCAAAATTCAGCAACGGCTCGCCCTGGCCCATCAGTACCACGTTGGTTCGCGCCGCCAGCTCCCTTTCGCTCGCCTCGCCAGTGGTGTCGGCGGTGCCCCGGCCATCCCCACCCATCTCAACCAGCGGCAGCAACACTTGGGCCACGATTTCCCCCGGCGTG
>Ga0187772_10000602_pt1 | contig 16140 bp, 18 predicted proteins | sample 0116_SJ02_MP15_2_FD_133137 | JGI IMG/M metagenome (GOLD analysis project Ga0187772, IMG submission 133137) | Tropical peat soil microbial communities from peatlands in Department of Meta, Colombia - 0116_SJ02_MP15_20_MG | ecosystem: Environmental > Terrestrial > Soil > Wetlands > Peat | place... | reverse complement strand
TGGTGCCGGAGGTCGGAATCGAACCGACATGGGGTGGAAGCCCCGCGGGATTTTGAGTCCCGTGCGTCTACCAGTTTCACCACTCCGGCACAAGTACCACTATAAAGAAAATTGCCTTTTGTGTCAAATAAAAGGAGAGAGAGACAGAACGGTTCGTTTGCTTTTCCCTTTGCGGCCATGCTAAGATGTTTAAACTTTTTTTTGAAGACGCCGACAGGCCTATGGAAAAATCTTCCTTTTTCCGCCGGCCCACTCAGGATCCAAACTCATGGCAGAGATCATTCCCTTCAGAGGGCTTCTGTATGACGTTTCCAAGGTTTCTATCGGGGAAGTCGTTGCGCCTCCTTATGACATCATTACCGACGAAGGGCGGGAATCGCTGTACAGACTGAGCCCCTACAATATTGTGAGGATCGATTTTGGCAAAGAAGAACCGGGAGATCATGAAACCGAAAATAAATACACCCGGGCCAGGGGATATCTCGACACCTGGATCAAGGACGGCATATTGACGCGCAGCGATCAGCCCTCGTTTTACGCCTATCAGATGATCTACACTACCCATGGCGTCGGAAAGCGACTCGCCGGATTCGTTTGTCTGGTGAGACTCGAAGAATTGGGGAGAGGGAACATTTACCCTCATGAATGCACCCACTCGAATCCAAAGAAGGATAGGCTGAACCTCATGAGAGCTTGTGAGGCGCACACCAGTCCTATTTTTTCGCTGTACAAAAGCTCGGGGGAGGGGATGTCCAGGATTCTCTCACAAAAGACGCTTACACGGCCTTCTCTTCAGGCTGCGGATCGCTCTGGAAATCTCCACCGGCTCTGGGTGATTGACCAGAACGAGCAAATCGAAATCATGAAAGAAGAACTTGAAGATAAGACGATCTTTATTGCCGATGGACACCACCGGTATGAGACCTCGCTTGAATACCAGAGAGAGATGTCGGCAAAGAAGCCGTCCGTTTCGGGCAGGCAATCCTACGATTATACCCTTATGTTTCTGGCCGATTTGAACGATGAGGGAATGACCATCCTTCCCACACACCGGCTCATCAAGGAAATTCCCACGGATATCCATGGACTGATTTCCCAATATTTCGAGGTCGAAACGATCACGGGCGATTTCGACATCCGGAAGAGACTCTCCGGAAGGAAGAACGCCTTCGGGTTCTTCAGGAGACACGAAAAGGCATGGCATATTCTTACGTATCGAGGACGGGACCTCTCAGAAGTCCGGCCTGGTCTGAGGGAAATCGATGTGTTCATCCTGCATGAGCTGATATTGAAGAAGATCCTGCCGACCGCGGAAATTGGGTATGAGATGGATATCGCGAAGGCACTCGACCAAGTCCGGCGCGGAGCGTATGCCGCAGCTTTTTTCCTGAACCCGACACGGGTAGAAGATGTTGAAAAATCTGCCCTTTCCACAACGAGAATGCCGCCGAAGTCCACCTACTTTTATCCGAAGCTTTTGACCGGGTTGCTATTGAATAAGTGGGAATAAATCCGTTCCCGCTTCGGCGATGCCTCCCCGAGTCAATGTGAGGAGGTGGCCCGGAAATACGTTTTTTTTCTCCGCAAAATACGGTTTTTCCCTTATTTATTTCTTTCTTCCCTTTCGGTAGCCTGAAGTAAGTGACCATGAAAGACGCCCACCAGAATATTGGACTCTTCTTGATGGGAAGGCAGAAAAGGGTTTGGCCGGTTTTTTCCTCCACGGAAGGCAGAGGCGTCGAGAGGAGTCGATCGCGATGGCAGACGAGAGAAGTCTGCGAGGGGTTGAGCGGGTGAAAGATCGGCCGACATGGAGAGACGATGTCAAAGAAAGGATCGTTGTGGCGCACAAGTTCGGCATCCCGGATGAGACGGTGAGAGCCATTGCGACGAAAGTAGGAGAGTTTCTTGCGAAAAAGGTTTGTCCTACGACCGAAGAGGAGAAGCTGCTTAAGGAGATGTGGAAGGTTGCGACCCGCGACGAAAAGAAAACGATTACCACGTTAATCATAAGAATGGTTCAGTAATTCCGTTTGACCGATATCAATAAAATTAGGGCACGGCAATGTATTTAGGAGCCGACGAACTGGTACTGATCAATTCCCTCATCGTTCTCTTGATCGTGGTAGATGGGATCATCAGAATCGGGTCTGCAAAATAAGATCGCCTTGGTCCAAGCGCAACTTCTCTCCGGCTCGGCTTCTTGGACAGGGCATCTTCTCTCCCTCCCCTACCCATGGTTTGAGTAGCCGGAGTTCCCTACAAGACAGCGGTTGTCCAACACCTTCACCGATACAGATGCGGCAATTCTTTTTCCATGCTTCTGGTTTCTCCCTCACGCTTCCCCTCTCCCGTATTCGGGGAGAGGACGGGGGCGAATGTCGTTTTAGAAAATGCATTTGTATTCATTTGGTGGTTTTTGGTATATTGGAAATCGCCCTGATTGATAGGGTATAATGTTTTAATGCTTCATTTTTTGGGTGAAGATAAGCCATGAAAAAAGGCAGGGTCCTCCTCGTCCCGTTCATCGTTTGGTTATTCCTTCAGCCTTGCCTTGGACTCCCCCGCGAAGAAATTCAAGAATTCCAGACCCTGTGGGAGGACAAACCTCTCGGCGAGAGGATTGCTTTCTGGGCGGAGAAATTTATCGGTGTCCCCTACGATGACGACCCATTAGGGGCGTACGTCACGAAGGCGACCATTGTCGCGGATGAGAGGATGGATTGTATGTATCTGACCTTCAGAGCAGTGGAGCTCGCTTTGAGCCATACTCCGGAGGAGGCCGTACAAATCGCCCTGGATAAGAGATTTCATTCAAAGGGTGTTCTCAAAGAGGGTCGGGTGACGAATTACGATGACCGCTTTGAATACGGTGAAGATATGGTTGAGAGCGGAAAGTGGGGTAGAGACGTGACCTCTGAAGTCGGGAGAATGACGAAGATCAAAGGGTCGAGGGGAAAGGATTTTGCAGAGATCCTCTCCTCCGATGAACTGATGAGAGGGATGAGCCTTTTAAAGAGTGGCGACCTCCTTTTTTTCGCCACGAAACCTGAAAAGAGAAAAGTCGGTGAAATCATCGGGCACATGGGGATCATCAAGGTTGAAAAAACTGGGAGTAATCCCGAGGACAGAGAAGTCTTTCTCATCCATGCCAGCGGCAAGAAAGGGAGAGGCGGGGCCGTGAAGAAGGTCCTGTTAAACGGGTATCTTTCAAAAACGGATTTTCTGGGAGTCAAGATTACCCGATTTCAGTGAACCCCGTTAGAAATTCCAGTCGTTACGACTCGAAACCGAGCGGGGCATCGTCTCTAACGGGGTGAACGCACGCTGGTCTCGCTTCACCCCTTTCCGTTCCTCAAAAAAAATTTTGTTGTTGATGGCAGAGAAGGAAAGTATAATATTGAAAAATAGGTTCGAATGGAATAGGAGGCGCGTATCGTTCTATGATCCGGGCGTTCAATAAACATTATCGTAAGGCGATTGATCTGATACAGGACTCTTCGACGAGTGAGAAGATGGAATTGGCCGAAAGGGTCATCGAATGGTTCCGGGAACTGCCCGAAGAGTATGTGATCTCCCTGGCGATGTTCTTTAATGAGGTCATCGATGATCTTGGGGATGATAGTTTAGAAAAAATCAATTTAAGAATGAAGGGAAAGAAAAAAGAGGAAAAGGAAGAAGAGGAGGAGGATGAGGAGGAAGGAGATTTAGAAGAAGACGAATTCGATGAGGATTACGACGACGAAGATAAGGAGGACTATTAGAAATACCAATCTCCAATTACCGAGTCCCAAACCCTATGAAAATCATAAATCCCCCCTCGCCCCCCCTTTAGTAAGGGGGGTTGGGGGATTTGGACCCGTATTGAAATTGGAATTTGAAGATTTTACTTAGAGGCCGGAATGGCTCGATTGTAGGCCCAGCGTTCCATCCTTCCCATCTCTTCCCTCATGGTGGTCGAGAGGGGGACGATATTCCCGGCTGAGATCACCAGATCGTGTTCATTCATCGGCCGGCCTGAGTTGAAAGCCTCAACCATTGCACCGTTGACCGCCTGCTCAATCTCCGCACCGTTAAACCCCTCGGTCACTTTCACCAGCATGTCTAAATTGATCTGGGATAGATCTGCGCCGTTTTTCTTCAAATGGATGGAGAAAATGGACTTTCGTTCTTGCGCATTGGGCAGGGTGACAAAAAAGATTTGGTCAAAGCGGCCCTTCCTCAAGACCTCCGGGGGAAGGAGTTCGATGACGTTGGCCGTTGCGGCGATAAAGACAAAGGCGCTCTTTTCCTGCATCCAGGTCAGGAAGGAGGCAAAGACCCGGGATTGAGTTCCCCCTCCGGCTTTTTGGCTTTGGATGCTGATGCCTGCTTCGATCTCATCGATCCAGAGCACACAGGGGGCCACCGATTCTGCCGTTCGAAGGGAGACCTGTAAGGCTTTCTCAGGCTCTCCGATCGTTCCATCGTAGAGCCTTGCCATGTCCAGGTGGAGCAGAGGGACATGCCAGAAAGAGGCAAAGGCCTTGGCGCAGAGACTTTTCCCACATCCTGAAAGTCCCGTGATCAAGACCCCCTTTGGAAGCTGAAGGCCAAAGGATTTTCCCTCACCGGTCAACACCTTGGACCTTTTCCTCAGCCAATCTTTGAGGTTCTCCAGCCCACCGATGTCTTCCAGGGCGGGCCGGTTGACCACCAAATTGAGGATTCCCGATTTCTTAATGAGCTGTCCTTTTTCTTCGATCACTGCGTCGATCAACGTCGCATCGACGGCCGTCCTTCCGATCAGGGCGCTGCGAAAAGCCCGTGCCACTTGGTCGAGCGTCAACCCAAGGGCTGCCTTCACCATCCGGTCCTTGAGCTCCGGTGTGATCGATTCCGTGAACTTGGAGGTCTGAGGACTTGCGGAGATGATCCCCATCAGGGTCCGTTCCACTTCCCCTGCATCGGGCATGGGAAGCTCATAGACCACCATGTCTCGCCTCAGCTCCTCCGGGACGACCAGAACAGGGGCCAGGATAAAAAGCGTCGTGTATCGGTTTCGAAGCGCGCGGTGAAGATCCTTCAGCTTCCTCGGAAGGGAAAGGTCTGTGGTCAATAGAGGGTGGAGCCCCTCAAAGAGGTAAAACGCTTGTTCGGCACTCTGGATAACTTTATCCAGCGCCTCGATCGGGTTCTTGGAATTCCCGATCTTCTCACTCTCGTCGGTTAACCCTTGGAAAGGGTTCCAGATGAAGAGCTTGGGCCTAGGTTGAAAGGTGGCGCTCAGTTCTTTGAGAAGGCCCTCTACCCGATCTTCTTCATCGGATTGGATATAGACAATCGAGGTCTTCGACAGGATTAATTTCTTCAGGTCCTGTAAAATCTGTTGTTTTTTAGAATGCTCTTCCATAAGACAGTCGAAATTATACATAAATCCGTAGGGAACGTCAATTCTATTTGTGCTTTCTGGGACGGGCTTGAATATTTGCTCCTTGTCCAATAGAATAGAATGAGGCGATTCAGACAGTGAGATTATAGACAACAGACGTCAGACTAAAAAGCGAAAATGGCTATGGGTACGAAGAGACAAGGACCACGGAGGGACGAAAAAAATGAAGAGTGGAGCAGGAAGATAGAGTTGGGTTTCTATGTTAGAAAAGTCTGGTGCCTTAGGTCTGAAGTCCGGTTTTTGAATTGCAGGAGTGGTAAGAAATCATGACCGTCAATCTTAATCCGATCTTGGTCGAACTCGGACCCATTCGAGTGAGCTGGTATGGGTTGATGTATGTCCTCGGATTTTTCGCTTCCTATCTCCTGGTCCGGTATCAATTGAAGAAAAAAGAGTTCGGGGTTTCGAAACTGGAGGTGGAAAATCTCTTTTTTTATCTCATCCTCGGCTTAATCATCGGAGCCCGGCTGGGCTATGTTCTTTTCTACGACCTGAAGATGTATCTCAACGATCCCCCGGAGATCTTTGCCATCTGGCATGGCGGCATGTCCTTTCATGGAGGGTTGATCGGCGTCCTAATCGTTGGGATTCTTTTTTCCTGGAAGAATAAGAAATCTTTCTGGAAAATCGCCGACCTCTTCATTGTCACCGCGCCCATCGGATTGGGTTTGGGGAGAATCGGCAATTTCATCAACGGGGAACTCTATGGTCGCGTCACTCAAGTCCCCTGGGCGATGATCTTTGCAACAGATAAAGATCACCTCCCCCGGCATCCATCTCAACTTTATGAATGCGCCTTAGAAGGAGGCGTTCTTTTTTTGATCCTTTGGTTTCTTAAAGACAAGAAACTCCCCGATGGAGGGCTTTTGGCCGCCTTTCTTTCTCTTTACGGGTTGTTTCGATTTTTTGTGGAATTGTTCAGAGAACCAGACAAACAGCTCGGATTTATCCTCGGTCCCTTTACCATGGGACAGATTCTTTCATCCTTTATGATCGTCGGCGGAATCGTCCTCTTCCTTGTTCTGAAGGGGAGAAAGTAGGGGCGATCATTCGTCGGGGGTCGAATAGCCGATTGAGCTCCTCTTTTGAAAAAAGTCTCTCCTCCTCGAGCACTTCACGAATGGTCTTATTGTGGAGGTAAGCCTTTTTTGCGATTCGGGCGCCTTCCTCATATCCGATGGTCGGTGTCAAGGCCGTGGCAAGGGCCAGACTTTTTTCAATCATCTCTTCGCAGCGCTTGCGGTCTGCCTTCAATCCCCTGATACATTTTTCCGAAAAATTATTCACTCCGTTGGCGAGGAGATCAAGGGACTGCAGCAAGTTGTGAGCGATCAACGGCATCATCACGTTCAGCTCGAAATTGCCGCTGAGCCCTGCCAGGGCGATGGCCGCTTCGTGTCCGATCACTTGGATGCATACCTGGATCAAGGATTCAGGGATGACAGGATTGACCTTCCCGGGCATGATCGAAGAACCGGGCTGGGTTTCCGGCAGATGGATTTCCCCGATGCCACACCGGGGGCCTGAACCCAGCCACCGGATGTCGTTGGCGATCTTAACGAGACTGACAGCCACCGTTTTTAAAGTCCCGCTCATTTCGACCGAGGCGTCTCGAGCGCCCTGTGCCTCAAAATGGTCAAGGGCCTCACGGAACGGAAGGCCTGTTACGCGGTTGATGACGAAGATCGATTTCTTTGCGAAGAGGGGATGGGTGTTGATCCCCGTCCCAACGGCCGTCCCTCCTAAGGGAAGTTCAAGGAGGGATTTCATTGCCTTCTGAATCCGATGCATTCCCAATTCCACCTGACGGGCATACCCTCCGAACTCCTGACCCAATCGGACCGGTGTGGCATCCTGGAGATGGGTTCTTCCGATTTTGAGGATGGGATGAAATTCTCTTTCTTTATTCTTTAAAGCCGTATGAAGATCGCGTAGCGTCGGTAAAAGTTTTTGTTGAATGAGGGTGACCGAGGCGATGTGGATAGCAGAAGGGAAGACATCGTTACTCGACTGGCCCAGATTCACATGGTCATTGGGATGAACAGGCCGATAGGCGCCTTTCTTGCCTCCCAGCATCTCATTGGCACGGTTGGCAATCACCTCATTTGCATTCATGTTGGTAGACGTCCCGGAGCCGGTTTGAAAGATATCTACCACGAATTGGTCATCCCATCTCCCTTCCATCACCTCTTGCGCGGCCCGCTCGACGGCCCTGGCAATTCTTTTTCCGAAGAGACCCAATTCGCCGTTCGCCCTGGCCGAAGCAAATTTGACGAGACCCAGCGCATGGATGAACTCCCTCCCGAATCGCCAACCGCTCACGGGAAAGTTTTCGATCGCCCTCTGCGTTTGAGCCCCGTAATAAGCCCTTCTCGGAACGCGGACAGGCCCCATCGAGTCTCTCTCTACCCGGTACGCCCTGTTTGAAACGGTCATCTTCTCCCTCCGCTGTCCTTAAACATTGTATTGAAAAAAGATTGAATTATCAAGAACCTGAAACGGAGGGTGGAGAAAAGGGTTATCAGCCGCGGCGGTTTACCCCATTAGAGAGTCCTGGCATTCAAGATGGAGATGGCCGAAAAGGATCAGCTCATTATTGAGGGTAGGGTCAAAGGTGGCGCTTTGACGCTTTTTCACCCGCCTGTCTGCACCTTCTCTTGAAACTTCTGTCATCTGTGCTCGCTACAGCACGGGTTCCGGGATGAGAGGGCGGGGGGAGGTTCCAGCATTGTGGGTCGTCCGCAAAAAGATTGGGTTCTCCCTGGGCAACGGAATAGGCATACGCCACGGCCCGGCAGCCCCGACACGATGGCCAGAGAGAACATCGGCCACACTTCCCTGTGTAGCTCTCCTTTCTTCTCAACTGCCAGAGAAGTTTTGAAGAGGCCCAGATCGCCCGGAGAGATTTGGTTTTCAGATTTCCTGCAACCAAACCGATTCTCCTGCAAGGCATGACAAAACCATCGCTGGTAAGGGTTACCCCTGAAAAGCCTGCGCTGCAACCGGAGAGGGTCAAGCTGCAGCCGGTTGGAGGGTTGATCCCGGAGAGTGTCCCTGCTAAGGGGTCTCCGGAGCGTACCTTGAAAGAGGGGGAATCTAACGAGACGATTTTTTGATAGGCAGACTTGAGTTCCTGCGGGGTTAAGAACTGGTCGATCAATGCTTTTCCCCTTCCGCAAGGAACTACCCGGGAAAAGCCAATACTATGAAAGCCCATTTCTCTTGCGATTTCTGTCGTCTCTTCAATCTTGCCGACATTGATGCGTGAAAGGGTAACGTTGGCACTAACCTTGTTTCCCGCTGCGACCAGATATTGAACACCCTTGGCGGCGGCGCGAAAGCTTGCTTTTCCTCGAATCGATGCATGGAGGTTCGGCGGTCCTTCCAGACTGACCTGGATGTCCGATATCCCCAGGTCAGAGGTCCTGTTCGCGTCTTCTTCAGCAATGAGGCAACCGTTGGTCATCATGGCCACCCCATAACCTTTTGCAGTGGCGTAGGCCATAACATCCCAGAGCCTGGCGTAGAGAAAAGGTTCGCCTCCCGTAAAATGGATCGACGGGGAAACCCTAATACCGTGCTCTTGCTCCCAGGCCTGGAACATTCGGGTGGCCCCGTCGATCTCACGCTTGACCTCATTCGCCGTCATCTCCCCGGCTCTCCTCCGCCCCTGATAACAGTGACGGCAGCGGAGATTACACCGTTCTGTGAGATGCCATTGAATGAAAAATTGGAACTCTTTTATTGCCGGACCGGCAATCATATGATTTTTCAGCTCTTTCACTTGAGGCATCGCTTGCCAGGTTCAGCAGCCCGCATCAATGCCCAGAACTTCGCTTCTTGCCGTCTGGCACGCTCGTTCAAAGTGACCCTTTTCTTGGTCTTCAATTCTCCCACCTCCCTTCTGCCCGAATTGGCCTGGGTGAAAATGGGCTGCGGCACATACTGTCTATAAATACTAAAATGGGATGAAAGTAAATAAGGTGAAACCCGTATTTTGTGGAGAAAGAAACTGTATCCCGAATAACCCTTGGGCGCAGCTGGATCAAAGTGGTCTCCCCTCTGAAACTTGGCGGGACATGCCCCGAAAGCCCCGTTCCGCCGAGACGGGATAGGCGAGTTCAAGGGGCACAAATCGAAAGAAAACGCCCTGTCGGGAATCCCCGCTCTATGGGCGGAAGCTTCAAATTGCGGCTCGACGACACCAGACCTATAGGCCCACGCCGTCAACAGGGGTCTGGCAATCAGGGCAACGAGCTTCTTTGATCCTGTTGGTTCTGACCGAAAAACCTTGCCGTTCGATCAACAAGCGCCGGCATCGGTAGCAGTAGGTGTTATTCTCTTTACCGGCGTTTCCAAGATAAACATAACGTAAACCCACCTTCTTCCCGATGTCATAAGCTCGGTTTAATGTCTCGATGGGGGTGCTTTCCAAATCTTCCATTTTGTACTGAGGATAAAAGCGGCTGATATGCCAGGGGATCGAAGAATCCAACCCAGCTAGAAAATCGGCGATCTCCTTCAGTTCCCCTTCGGAGTCATTTTGTCCGGGTAAAAGGAGTGTCGTGACCTCGATCCAGATGTTCAACTTTTTCATCAGTTCTATATTTTTCAGGACGGGAGCCAACCTTCCTCCGCAGACATTTCTGTAATAGTCATCACGAAAGGATTTGAGATCGATGTTTGCCGCATCCAGGGCGGGATGGAGAGTCTGGATCATTTCCTCCGTCATATAGCCGTTGGTCACAAAAACATTGAAGAGACCCTCTTTTTTCGCCGATTGACTTATTTCATAGGCATATTCAAAAAAGATCGTGGGCTCGGTGTAGGTGTAGGAGATGCTTTTCGAACCCGTCTGCATGGCCTGCTGAACGACCTCCTGCGGCTTCACCTCTTCCGAACGGAGGCCGAATGCCGTTGCCTCTTTCACCTGAGAGATTTGCCAGTTTTGGCAGAACCCGCATCGAAAATTGCATCCCGCTGCGGCGATAGACAAAGATCTCGACCCCGGGAAAAAATGATAAAGAGGTTTTTTTTCTACGGGGTCGATGCTTCGGGCAATGAGTTCTCCATAGGCATGCGTATAGAGGACCCCTCCTCGATTCTCTCTGACGTGACAGATGCCAAATTTTCCGTCGGAGATGAGGCAATGGTGGCTGCATAAGAAGCAGGAGACCTTATCATCTGCTTCCGTTCTTTTATAAAGCATCGCTTCCTTAAGCACGGCTCCTCCTATCTTACTCATAGATGATATCACGTCCATTCCATCAGCCCTCTCAACTCGATCGATAAAATACGGTATCTTTCGTAATAGAATACAAGACTTACCCCATACACTTTATCGTGATTTTCCTTATGATGAGAACATATGGAAAAGGGGACCTTCGAAAACCCAGCAGGTGGCCATCACGTTCGAAAAGGGCGAAAGAACTCTCACGATCCACTTCATTCGTTCTCAGCCGAGGAGAGATCTCGGCCGGAGGGGCATAAAAAGCCCTTCCGTAAAAAGAGAAGGGCTTCATATTTCATATTTAATGATAAGCGGAGCGCTTATTTATAGAATCGTGACATTGACTTTGCGGTCCCAGTCCCTAATCGGCGCGAAGATTTTGAGAAGGCCGCTTTCGTACCTGGCCTCCGTTTTTTCCGGGAGGACTTCATGAGCCAGATTAAAGCAGCCGGAATATTCCGTATCCTGGCCTCTGGGAGCTGAAACGCAGAAACTATCTTTTCTCATCTCGAGTGAGATGTCTTTTTTATCGACGCCGGGCATCTCCATTTCGATTCTGAGGCCTCCTCCTTGATCATCATGGGAAATGCAGGCACACGGCGTTACTCTTATTTTGTTGTCCATAGGCGCACCTCCTCCCTTTGGCCAAAATATAATAACGGAGGTTCAAAAATTCAAGATGAACGAGGGGGAGATTTGTGATATAAGAAAAGGTACTTACCCCTTTTGGGGAAAATTCCGGGATATCCCGCACCTTTCTGCTTTCTTCCCGAGGGAGAGGGTTGCCTGCTACCCGTCAGGCAAGGGGTGAGAGAAAGGGAGGTCAATTTATGGAATGGTTAAAGGGCTTTGGTATCTTGATTGGGAGAGTTCTGTTGGTTTTAATTTTCCTCAAGTCAGGAATCAACAAGATCGAGAATTTCGATGGGACAGCCCAGTACATGGCGAGCCATGGTATTGCGCCTTATACGAATTTTTTCCTTATTGGCGCGATCTTTTTTGAGCTGGCCGGAAGCATCACAGTGATCCTGGGGTATTTTGCGAGATTTGGGGCGGTCCTGCTTCTGATTTTCCTCGTTCCGACCACGCTTATTTTCCATGACGTCTTTACCAACCCGAACCAGGACATATGGATTCACTTTATGAAGAATGTGGCCACGTTTGGAGGCTTACTCATCCTTCTCGCCGTGGGAGCGGGCCGATTCAGTTTGGATTACTTTTTCAGGAGAGGTAAAAAGTGAGATGACTGGAAAGCGTTTTTATGTCTGGTGGAAAGCCTTTCGGTTCCATTTCACCTCGGCGAGTTTCATGCCGGGAATCCTGGGGGGGATGATTGCCTGGACCACCGATGGGAAACTCCTTTCCGGATATTTCCTTCTGGTGATGCTTGGCCTAATCCTCAATCATATGGCCCTCAATATGACGGATGACTACTATGACTTTCGACATCTGGTGGATGTCTTTGCCGTAGAAGGTAAGAATCCGTATACCGGCGGGAGTGGACTCCTTTCTTCGGGTTTGATCCGGCCCAAGACGATGCAACGGGTGTTTATCACCTTCTATGTCATTGCCATCAGCATCGGTATTTTTCTGGGCATCCAGAGAGGGGCCCTCGTCCTTCTGTTCTTAGCCATCGGCTTTTTCTGCGCCTTTTTTTACACGGCACCGCCCGTTCGATTTGGTTACCGGGGGCTGGGTGAAATGGCCCAGCTTCTCTGTTTCGGTCCGGGCATCGGCATCGGTGCTTATTACGTCCAGTCTCAAAGAATCTCCTGGGAGGCTTTCTGGGGAACACTTCCCTTCGGGATTATGCTTTTTTCAATGATCACCATCAATGAGATTCCCGATTATCTTGAAGACCGCAAAGGAGGAAAGCTGAACTTGGTGGCTCGTTTTGGCAGGGAGACGGGAGTCTGGCTATTTATCCTGAGCCTTGTTTCAGCTTACGGCGTCATCTTGGCAGGCGTGCTCTTAGGGAAGATCCCGGTGTTTGGGTTGATTTCTTTGCTGACGCTTCCGATTGCCTACAAGACGATTTCCGTATTGAGAGCCTATTACCAAGAGTCCCTCAAGATGGCCCCGGCGAATCTGGGGATGATCTGTACCCATAATTTTACTGCGATCTTACTCGCCCTCGCTTACTTTATCAAGGGGTTTAGGTCGGACGCTCTGATTCCCTCATTGATCCCGTCGATGGTTTTGGTCATGCTTTATATTCCCGTCGCCAGGCTGGTCGGAAGGGCGGTCTTTTCAAAGAAGGGATGAGGCGGAAACAGCGGCCCTTTGGGCTTAAGAGGAGGAGAAAGTGGAGAGAGGATTCTATTTGTTGGAATTCGCCGGAGCTGAGTGACCGCACTGCCACAAGATGGCTCCTCTCGTGGAGAGGTTAGAGCAAGAAGAGGGCGTAAATATCGCAAAGCTCGAGGTATGGCATAACGAAGCCAATGCCACGCTGATGAGGGAATACGACAAAGGCTATTGCGGTGCGGTCCCTTTCTTCTTCAATAAAAAAACGGGAAAGTGGATCTGCGGCGAAACAGACTATGAACGATTGAAGAAGTGGGCACTGGAATAAAAAAACGCTAACCGCTTAGCGCTATGCGCATAGCGGAAACAAGGAGAAGCTATGGGTCTGTTTGAAGATTATCATCCGCTCAAGGGAAAGATGTTTCAGATTTTGAAACCCGATGGAACACTTCAACCCGGTCTAAAACTTCCCATCGATGACAAGGAGACATTGGCCCTCTATCAAAAGATGGTTTTCATCCGGGTGGCTGACCAGCGGGGACTCCTGCTTCAGCGTCAGGGGAGGTTTGGAACCTATGCGCCCATCTGGGGCCAGGAGGCTTGCCAGGTCGGAAGCGGTTATGTTCTGCAAAAAGGGGATTGGGTTTTCCCTGCCTTCAGAGAGATCGGGATTACCCTGATGATGGGGATTGCCCTTAAGAATTTCATGCTGTACTGGATGGGGAATGAGATGGGAAGCCATGCGCCGGGGGGAATCAACATGATGCCGGTTTCCATTCCTGTTGGTACCCATATCCCCCAAGCAGTGGGGACGGCTTGGGCAGCCAAACTGAAGGGTGACAAGATCGTTACTGTGGCCTACTTCGGCGACGGAGCGACGTCCAAAGGCGATTTTCATGAGGCGTTGAATTTTGCAGGAGTGTTTAAGACGCCGACGATCTTCTTCTGCCAGAACAACCAGTTTGCCATCTCCGTTCCAAGGTCAAGGCAGACCGCCTCGGCGACGATTGCGCAAAAGGCGATTGCCTATGGATTCGACGGCATCCAGGTGGATGGAAATGATCTTTTTGCAGTGATCACGGCAACGAAGGAGGCTGTAGATAAGGCACGCTCCGGAGGAGGACCGACACTGATCGAAGGCGTTACGTTCCGATTCGGACCTCACACCACGGCCGATGATCCGACCAAATATCGGACGGAGGAAGAGATTGAACGTTGGAAACCGTTGGATCCGCTGGCCAGGTTGAGATTCTATTTGGAAGGCAAAGGACTCTGGAGTGAAGAGGTTGAGAAACGAATGACGGAGGACGCCCAGAAGGAGGTTGACCAGGCGGTCAAGGATGCAGAATCTGTTCCCGCGCCAAGACCAGAAGAAATCTTTGAGTATGTATTTGCGGAGATGACGCCACAGTTGAAGGAGCAGTTGGCGTATTTGAAAACGACATTATAGTTCGATTTACCTCGCCTGCCTCCCATCAGAGGCTGTGTTGCAATCTCGGCTTTGACGGAAGAGACGGTCGGGTTCCAAAGTCTTAGGATGCGGTCTTTTAGGAATGGCTAATGGGCGCCTGTGGAAAATGGGATTATCTCAAAGGCATGGAGCGTCTGAATCTCATATATAAAAGGTTACCGCCCTAAGACTTTTCCCCCCGACCGTCTCTTCCGTCTTGTCCAGAACAAGTTTTTGTTATTGCGGCACAGTTTCTCCGGGAAGAGATCAAGGCGAGGAGAGATTGTATTACTTGGATATTTGGTGATTGGAAATGAGTTAGAGTTTGGGGTTTGGTTACAGGAAAGGAACGGGCGATGGCTAAACTTAATATGGTGGAAGGACTGAATTTAGCACTTCGAGAGGAGATGGAGAGAGACGGCAGGGTTGTTCTCTTTGGCGAGGACGTGGGGAAAGAGGGAGGCGTCTTCCGTGTGACCGACGGACTCCAAGAAAAGTTCGGACCCGACAGGGTGATCGACACACCGCTGGCGGAGCTGGGGATTGCCGCCATGGCCCTTGGAATGGCCGTATACGGTCTTCGGCCTATTGCAGAAATTCAGTTCGAGGGCTTCCTGTATCCCTGTCTCGATCAGATCAACAATCACATCGGTCGGATGCGTAATCGTTCGCGAGGAAGATTCACGTGTCCCCTGGTCATCCGGGTTCCCTATGGAGGAGGCATCCATGCGCCGGAACATCATTCCGACAGCCCGGAAGCGATCTTAGCTCATATTCCCGGGATAAAAGTCGTCATCCCCTCGACCCCTTACGAAGCCAAGGGCCTTTTACTTTCCTCGATCCGAGACCCGGATCCCGTCATCTTCATGGAGCCTAAACGCATCTACCGGGCCATCAGGGAAGAAGTTCCGGAAGGTGATTATGCGATCCCTCTCGGAAAAGCAAGACTCGTTCAGGAAGGAAAAGATGTAACGGTGATTGCGTACGGAGCCATGTTAAGAGAGGTGTTAAACGCAGCGGAGCAGTTAAAAGGGGATAAGATTAATCCCGAGATCATCGATCTCAGAACCATCTCCCCCATGGATGTGGAAGCGATTGTTACCTCCATCAAAAAGACGGGCAGGGGCGTCATCGTCCACGAGGCCCCAAAGACCTGCGGTTTGGGTGCGGAGATCATCGCTCTGATCAATGAAAAGGCGCTCCTTTCTCTTCAGGCACCCATTGAGAGGGTGACGGGGTTTGACATCCCTGTCCCCCTGATGAAGAGTGAGCACTATTATCTTCCCGATCCTAAACGGATCGTGATGGCAGTAAAAAAGGTAATGAGTTTCTAAATAAATGATCGTTCAAATCTCCCCCAGCCCCTCTTTACTAAAGAGGGGAACTTCCTCCTTAGAAAAAGGGGGATTAAGGGGATTTGGGAGGACTTATGGCATTCGAATTTAAATTTCCCGACATCGGAGAAGGATTGACAGAGGGCGAGATTGTCCGTTGGTTGGTGAAAGAGGGGGACGAGATCAAGGAGGGGCAGTCCCTTGTGGAGGTAGAGACCGACAAGGCGCTTGCAGAGATCCCTTCGCCAAGAACAGGGACCATCTTGAAAATACTGGCCAAGGAGAAGGAGATCGTGAAGGTGGGCCAGGTGATCGTTGTCATAGGAGAGAAAGACGAAGCATTGGCCGCCCCACCTCCCAGACCCTCTGCCCCGGCTCCAAAGCCCAAATCAGTGGGTGTGGTGGGTGAACTGGAAGAAGCCCCCGAAGAAGCCCCGACCGTAGCCCC
>Ga0187772_10000601_pt1 | contig 16149 bp, 18 predicted proteins | sample 0116_SJ02_MP15_2_FD_133137 | JGI IMG/M metagenome (GOLD analysis project Ga0187772, IMG submission 133137) | Tropical peat soil microbial communities from peatlands in Department of Meta, Colombia - 0116_SJ02_MP15_20_MG | ecosystem: Environmental > Terrestrial > Soil > Wetlands > Peat | place... | reverse complement strand
GCGCTCAAGGGTTCTCTTGAGGTCAGCCGATACGTCCTGAGAAAAGCAGAGGTCGATGACTTCTTCAATCGGATGGCCATCTTCCCTTAAAGCCTTGGCGATGTAAGCTAACCCCAGAGGAAAGACCGGAAAAGGCATCCTCTCACGGTTGACGGAGATGAGAAGAATTTTCATAAGGAAGTTCTTTCTCTTTGATCCTCCGAATTACCTCCATCTGGGCACCCCGCAGGACGAAGTTCGACATCAAAAAGTAAAGGAAGTGATGCCTGGGGCCCCAGAGCAGGCGCTTTAGTATCGACCGAGGGGCACAGGCATATTTCTGTGCCCAGAGGTACCCCTCTTGGAGTTCCCGGACAGTCATCTTTCTCGGCTCGAAGACCACATGACTCATATCATAATGAGACCAGTCACGGTCGAAGATTCTCCCTTCCTCCTCCAGCCGCTTCTGGAGGGGAGTCCCGGGGAAGGGAGTGAGAATGGAGAAGGTGGGAAGTTCGATATTGTTCTTCTGGACAAATTCGACCGTTTCTCCAAAAACGTTCGGGGTATCCCCGTCGAACCCGAAGATAAAGGAACCGTGAATCCCGATCTGGTGCTGTTGAATTGTCTTGACCCAGTTCGATAATTCCTTGGCCTCCACAAATCGTTTTGAAACACCATCCAGGTTCTCCTGCAGAAGAGATTCAAAACCAATGAAGAGGGAGATGCAACCGCTCTCCCGAGCCTTTTTGAGAAGTTTTTCATTCGTGGCGATCTTGATGGTCGTAAACCCCATCCACTTGACCCCGTGGCGCTTAAGGATGTCGAAAAGGCCAAGGGCATAATCCTCTTTTGCCGTCGCGTTGTCATCCGCTAAAAAGAGATACTCCCCTTTTTTCTTGATGATCGTGGAGAGTTCTCGATCTACCTCTTCGAGGGGACGGAGCCGATAGCGTTTCCCGTTGATGATTGGAACCGAACAAAATTCGCACCGGTTCGGACAACCCCGGGTGGTTTCGATTGCTTTAAAGAACGGGTGGTAGTGCTTGCTCAGGAGATCCCGCCTGGGAAGAGGCATCCCATTTAAATCCGACCATTCTTGGTTTCTGTAGAAAGGCTCGAGCTCCCCTGCCTCAAAGTCTTTCAGGAATTTCTCAAACGTCCCTTCTGCTTCTCCAAGGAAGACAGCGTCAGCATGTTCTTTTGCCTCTCCGTGCAAAACGCTGGGGTGGACTCCTCCCAAAATCACCTTGACCCCTCTCTCACGAAACCGATCCGCAATCGCATAGGCTCTCTTGATCACGCAGGTCAAACCGGTGATCCCCACCAAATCAACATCGGCGTTGAAATCAACTTCTTCAATCGCCTCGTTAATGATCTTCACCTCATAGGTTGGAGGAAAGAGAGAGGCAAGAAGGGTGAGGCCTATTATGGGAAAAGGGTAAAGGGCATCATTGGAAAACTTAATCCCTTCCTCCCGTGGAAAGATGAGAAGAATCTTTTTACCTCTTCGCGCCATAATATCACTGGATCATTAAATCATAATGCCCCCTCACCTTTTTCCTCTCCCCTGAGGGGAGAGGGTGGGGGTGAGGGGGTGAGGTTCGGCTGTTTCCACGGTCTCTTCGTCGCATTCTCCCAGACATAGCGGAGGATGAGCCGGTAAGCCATTCGTTTGAAAGGATTCGGGTTGAAGAAGGCCCCTAGTAGGATTCTCGGCTGGGTGTAATATTTTTTCAGGTAGACCTGTTGAAGGTGATGAATGTCCTCCGGGGACAAAAATTTTGTATCCATCACAGGATGCATGAAATCATATTTACCCAAATCCCTCTCTCGAATCCTCCCTAATCGCTCCGCTTCTTCAAAATATTTTGTTCCGGGAAGAGGAGTGGTCAGGGTGAGGACCAGGAAGTCGCTCTGAGACTTAACAAATTGGAAGACCTCCTTGATCGTTGCCTCGGAATCGTACCAATCTCCGATCATGATATTGGCCATGACCATGATCTCATTCTTCCTGAGAATATCGATGGCCTTCTGGGCCATCTCTCTGGACTGATGTTTCTCATACCGGTCGAGCACATCGGGCTGGATGCTCTCGATTCCCAGCATCACCTCATACAAGCCGAGCCGTTTCATTTCAGGGATGAGATCTTCATCTCGAATAATATCTTTGGTTCGCGATTGAAACCAGAAATGGATGCGAAGACCCGACCTCCCCAGCTCTCCAAGAAACTCCTCCACCCGCCTCCGACTCCAGTTGAAGGTATTCTCGTTGAAAACGAAGAGCGTCTTGCCGTATTGACGGTGTAAGTGCGAAATCTCCTCCACAACTTTCTTGCCGCTCCTTCCCCTCCAGACCGCCTCCCAGAATCTGGACTCAGAACAGTAGGCGCATCGATCTCCGCAGCCGCGGCTGGTGGAAATGCCAAAAGTCCTTCTCCCCATTCCATGCCAGTAATAAGCCTCTTTCTCCATATCGATGAGATGGTAGGCCGGCAGAGGAAGGGAGTCCAAATTTGGAATGGGAGGGTGTCGTTCGTTGAGAAACACTTTCCCATCGTCGCGATAAGCGATACTCTTCGTTGCCCTTCCTTTTCCACCTCTGGACAGGTCCTTGAGAAGTTGAGAAAAGGCGATTTCCCCTTCACCTAAGACGATGTAGTCCAGCTCCTTCATTTCCCGGAGGACGGTTTCACTCATCAGGGTGAAGTGGCCTCCTCCTGCTACAATGGTGGCATGGGGGGAAAGTTTTCGACAGAGATAAATGGCCTGAATGGCCTCTGGCGAAAGGCAGGTAGCAGAACAAGTGATGCCGATGACATCGGCTTTGGATGTGGATACGGCAGTCTCAATATCTCTCCAGGGAGCCGAAAGAGTCGTCGCGTCAACGATTTGAACTTGATTCCCTTCTCTTTCCAGATAGGCACCCAATTGGAGAAGCCCAAAAGAAGGGGTCCACATCCGGAGGCCCGGAAAGAGTTTATGGGGCGGATCAATCAGAAGAACTTTCATAAAATTTTAGATTGCGGATTTCGGATTGCGGATTCTAAACTCCCAACTCTGAACCTTGGACTCCGAACTAGTCACTACACCTCCAGATACTTCCGCATCGCCTCGATTCGTTCGAACACCTCTGGGGGAACCCGGTAGAGAAGATTCCCTCTAAGATCGGTGAGGACATGCGTCGTGGAGCCCGTAGCAAGAACCTTTCTGCTTTCTTGGTCAAGAACACGATAGTGAAAGATCAACTTGGCCACCTCTGTTCTCTCCATCGTTGTCTGGATGACGAGAGAGACGCCGAAGGTGGCCGGGAGCTTGAACTGGCAATTCAATTCCACTACTGGCGCTAGATAATTCGTCTCCCTTAGCTGAAGCGGACCCATCTGAAATCGCTGGGTCAGGTCGTTTCGACCTACCTCAAACCACCCAGCGTAGTGACCGTGCCAAACCACTCCGTAAGCATCCACTTCATAAAAACGAACCTCGAGGGGTGTCTCATGGTATTTCATCTTACACTCTTTTCCCCCTCACCTCCCTTCTCCCCGCTGGGGAGAGGGATAGGGTGAGGGGCACCCTGCAGAAAAAGCTTCTGTTTCCCGATCAATCCATCGCATCAATTTCGTAAGTGTTGCTTCATGCCCCACTTCAACGAATTGAGTAAACCCTTCCCCGAGCAAGCTCTCGACACACCGAACCCAATACACGGGTCGCGCGATTTCCTGGGAGAGAAAATCTTTGATCTCCTCTTTTCTTAAAGGTCTGATCGTCCAATGATTGAGGACGGGAATATTGGGAGCTTGAATCTTGACACCTTGAAGGATGGCCAGAATCTCTTCCCTTAAAGAATAAAGCGAAGGGGAATGAAGCCCAGTGTTAAAGGCAAGACGGGTGGCCGAGACGGCTTTCCTGGAGAGGGCAAGGGAAATCGCACTGTCCACACCCTTCTCCTCCCCCGAGAGGACGAAATGCATCGAGCCATTATAATTGGCGATGCAGAGTTGAAACCCGTTGAGGTCTTGACAGATCTTTTGGACTTCTTCTAAGGGAAGGCCGATGATGCTGGCCATGCCTCCCCGGTGTATGGCCCCTTCTTTCTTGAGAAGCCGACCGATGGCCTCCGTGATAAAGAGCCCCTCTTCGAAATGAACGGCTCCCGAGGCCGCCAGTGCGGCATAGATTCCCATGCTATGTTCGGCAAGGATATCTGGATCCCACCCAGCGGCTCGAAGACGGTAGTAGTGGACCATCGAAAGGATGTAAGTGGCGATCTGGAGCTTAAGGCTGAAGTCTTCCTCTCCGTCCTTATCCCCGAATGAGAAGTTGAGGAGATCGAATTTCGTCTGGCCGGAAGCCCTTTTTAATACCTCTTTAAAATGGGGATCTTCTGTCAGAGGGTGATGGTCTTCGAGGATCGGCTTCTCATGAAGTTGGCCGGGAAAACAGAAAGCCGTTTTCCCCTTTGATTCCTTCATGCAGTTCCCTGGTGGTCTAAAACATATTGGGCCATGGTTCTCACGGACTGAAAGACTTTTTTTCCTACCTCCGCATCGGGAATGATGACCCCAAACTCTTTCTCCAAGCCCAGAACGAGTTCAAGGGCATCGATGGAGTCCAGTCCGAGGCCTTCACCGAAGAGAGGGGCATCGGTCTCGATCATCTCCGGGGTCATGTCTGCAAGTCTCAACCTCTGGATGATGAGTCCCTTGATCTTCTCGATCAGGTGATCATTCGGTTCAACCATTCTTCTCCTCTTCTTCAAAAGAATAAATTATTAGGGTTCAAGGATTCGAGGGTCCAAGGATTCAAGAGTTTCCAAAACCCAAGCCTCATAGTGTCCGGGCGTCTGGGTGTCTTAAACCCTAAATTTCCAAAAGACTCAAAAACCTAAACCATAAATGGCTCAACGACCTGAAGTCTTTAGCCCCTCACTTGACCGCTTGAACCCTCGGTCCCTTGACCCCTTTTCTACACATTCCAATAAGGATAAAAATTATACCATTGATCTGGATATTTTTCGATATAGCCTTCGAATTTTTTAACTAGTTTCTCCATCCCCTCTCGAATAACGGCCTCCCGATCCTTTCTCGAAGAGGGATTAAAATAGATGGGGGGCTCAATAATTCCTCTGTACTTTCGATTCCTTTCCATCACGACGAAGACGGGTAAAACCGGGGCTTCGGTGGCTATAGCAAGAATGGCCACACCGATGGGAAACGCCTTCTTCTTCCCAAAAAAATCGAAGACCATGGTTTTTTGAGACTCTATTCGATCTCCCAACATAGCCAGGATTTCGTTCCGCCGAAGGGCTTTGACGGCATCCAAGACCGCCATCGGAGAATCGTCCTTCGGATTGATATAAAGGATCTTTATTCCCCTCCTTCTTCTCATCTCCTCCCGAAAGGACCGGGTATCCGCGTCTCTCTCGTCGAGGGTGAGGACGTTGAGACTTCCTCCTCTGAACGAAAAAAGCAATCCTCCAATCTCCCAATTCCCAAGATGGGGTGTGATGCAGATTGCTCCTTTTCCGGCGTGAAGGGCTTCCATCATATGATCTGCTCCCACCTCTTCTTCAACCCATCGTTCCTTATTGGATGGACGGAGGCGGTGCATTACCATGTAATCCAAAAGGTATTGGCCGTAGTTCTGGAACGTTTTGCGTGTTAAGACATCCACTCTTTCCCTCGACCACCTTCCTCTGCTCACCCCTTCCACATTATTCCGGACATGGGCTCGCGTCTTTCTCATCAGGAGATAAAAGAGGTCTCCTACGACCACACTGAAGAATTTCTGGACGGACCGGGGGATGAGCGTCGAGCAGAACTGGAAAAAGAAGAGGTAAATAAACCGATTCAGAGATCGGGGGTGACGTTCTTCCATGTTAACCCCCGAAGTAATCTCTCAAGAAAGCGACAAGCGTCCGAATACCCAAACGGTGTTTCTTGACATGGTGCCAGATATCCTGAATCGCTTTCTTCGACCGGGTATAGTAGAGAAGATGAGCCTTGAACAGAAGCCACTCCATTCGCATAAACGAGAGATGATCATGCTTAAACACCAAGTGCTGCATATCAAAGAAGGACCAGGGCGATCTCCATTTGAAGATCCGGTCCTTCACCTGCTGATAGATCGCTGTCCCCGGATAAGGGGTGAGGATAGCGAACTGGGCCACGTTGGTGTCGAGCCGTTTCGCAAAACGGATGGTGTCATGAATCGTCTCAACCGTATCATGGAGCCCCGCCAGGATATAGGACGCATGAATCTCCAGACCATTCCGTTTTAGCATCTCCACCGTCTGAACGGTTTCGTCCACATGAATCCCCTTCCTCAGTTCTTCGAGAGTTCTCGGGCTGGAAGATTCCACTCCGATGAAAACCGACTTTGCTCCTGCCCCGACCATTTCCTTAACCATCTCCTGATTTCGAAGCAGAAGGTCGATCCTAGAGAGGCACCACCACCAGAGGTCAAGTTTCTTTTCAACAATTCCATGGCAAATCTCAATCACCCTCTTCGGAATGAGATTAAAGGTATCATCCACAAAAGCGACGGCATTAAAATGATATCGATGATAAACCTCCTGGAGTTCGTTTAAAACAGAGGCCACACTCCTGGCCCTGATTTTTGTTCCCCAAAAATGGGAGGAAGAACAAAAAACACATTGATACGGACATCCACGGCTCGTGATCAAAGGGGTAATGGGACGGCCTCCGATTTTTGTCCTTTGATAGTCGTCGATGTGGATCAAATGCCTTGCGGGGAAGGGAAGACTGTCGAGATCCTCGATGAAAGATCTGGGAGGGGTCCGCACCAGTTTTCCGTTTGAAGAGAAACTAATTCCTTGGATCGAATCGAATGGACCTTTTTTTTTCTGTAAAGCAGCGACCAATTCTGAAAAGGTAACCTCCCCTTCTCCTCGGACGATGAAATCAACGCTCTTCGTTGAGAGGATCTCTTCATCCACATACCCCGGATGGGGGCCCCCCATCACTACCGTGCATCCGTTGGCCTTCGCTTTTTTGGCTAATCGAAGGGCCTGACGGTGGCGCGTTGTATCCGTGGAGATGCCGACCAGGTCATATTTCTTAAAATCGATCTCCTCCTTCTTCCTTCGAATAGCCAGGTCTCTGACGATGACCTGATGGCCCTCTTTCTCCGCGTACGCCGCAACGTAGAGAAGACCGAGAGGGGGAAAAAGAACCCCCGTTGCTTTCAAAGTCCCTGTAGGAGCAGGATTGATCAACAAGATTCGCATAATAAATCTTTCAACGTGTTTGCAGAGAGCGTAGCGCAGAGCGCATAGCGTTTCAAGTCACAAATTCCAAATCCCAAACAAACTCCGATCTCCAATATCAAACCATTGAAACCGATTTTGCTTTGAATTTAGAATTTGCTTCGTTGGAGCTTATTTGTTATTTGGCGCTTGCCCGGCACCATATTAGGTACAGAGCTCAAAATTTGTTGGTTTTCCTCGCTATGCTCTATGCGCCATGCGCTATGCCATTCATTTTTTGGCGATAGCGCTCGCAGAGGTCGCCCCAGCAGGCTACCACTTCATGGTCCACCAGAAGCTGGATCACCTCGCACTGATTTCCGCATTCTTCACAATCAAATCCTCGTGTGGAACACGATTTTCGAGGGAGGTCAAATCCTCTAAATTGAGTTTTGGAGGGTTTGGCCTTCTTCACCAATTTTGCAGCGCCGATGGCACCCATGACATCAAAATGCTCCGGGATGACGAGAGAGACCTCCAGCTCTCTCTCGAGAGCTCTTTGGATACCTCGATTCGCCGCGACACCACCCTGGAAGACAATGGGAGAAAGGATTTCTTTCCCTCGGCAGACATTATTCAAATAGTTCTTCACCAGGGAGTCACAGAGGCCAGCCACAATATCCTCAACAGAGTGTCCGATCTGTTGCTTATGAATCATATCTGTCTCGGCAAAGACCGTGCATCGACCTGCTATTCGGACAGGGTGATTCGCCTTGAGCGCGAGATCCCCGAAAGCCTCGATGGAGATCCCAAGCCTGGTCGCTTGCTGATCTAAGAAAGATCCTGTGCCTGCAGCGCAGACCGTGTTCATAGCAAAGTCGACGACGACGCCATTTCTCAGGACGATGACCTTGGAATCCTGGCCACCGATCTCGATCACGGTCTTGGCCTCCGACAGAAAATCAATCACCGAAATGGCATGGGCAGTGATCTCATTTTTGACAAGATCGGCGCCTACCAGATAAGCCGCCAAGTGCCTGGCACTGCCCGTTGTCGCCACTCCGTCAATTGGAATGGTCTCTCCCAGCTGAGCCAGGATTTCATCCACTCCCTGCTGGATGGCCTCAATCGGCCGGCCACTATTGCGAATATAGGACTTGGCCAAAACCTGGTCGTCTCCGCTAAGCACCACCAACTTGGTGGTGATGGACCCGACGTCGATGCCTAAGTAATTACTCATAGCAGGAATTTGTAGCGCTGTATTTCTAATTGCGCCCCCTCAAGTATGTCTGGCTAGCTGTTTCGAATTTCGAGCTTCGGATTTAGAGTTTTTTCTTTCTTCTACGACGTCCCGAAACGCCTCCAGCCGGGTGGTCAGTCCTTCCTTCCCTGTATGTTCGTCCAAGGAGAGAATCAGAAGGGGGATGGAAGACTCTCCCCGGACTTTCAACCTTCTCTTGACGAATTCTTGAAGGAGGGCATCGATGCCACATTTAAAGGAAGTAAGGAAAATGACCCCATCCACTCCACCGGATAGAAAGCGAAACAGGGACCCCACAATCTCTCTCCCGGATGACCAGTAAATCTCTTTGGAGAGGCCAGAGATTTCACGGTTGATCTCTTTTTCGGAAAGAAGATCAGAGGTAATGATTTCCATTCCCAAACTTTTCGCCAGGGAGAGGAGATCTTTGTTGATATCGATGTCAAAGAGATTGTAAGGATGGCCGATGAAAGCGATACACAACGGTGATTCAAATTCTTCCCCTCCAACTTCGACGGACGAGGCCGCGCCCTGAACCGTGTCGGGTTCAGGGCAACCCTGCACTCTACGTCGTACGGGGGTTGGAATACTCATTTCGAAGACCTGGGCCGTGGGAAGCCGGTTGATTCGATTCATACAGTCCTCTTGAAATTTGGAGAATGACTTCTCTGCTTCTCGAAAGGCCCTCTTGCTCTCTTGCCTTGAGGTGCCCAGCTTTTCGCCGATCTTTAAAAAAGACCGAAACAGGGAAATTCCTCCTTTTCGAAGATCGACCGTCTCATCAATGACAGACACATTTCCTTCCGTGGCAATCCGTACAATATCCGGGGCTCCACGAAACTTAGGACACATGATGTAAGTCGGATGAATACTGACTAATCGAGGAACAAAAAGATGATCCACCTTGTCTTTCAATTGAACCGCATGCGTAACCAGAAGTTTCATCGGCAGGCAACTGTCTTCGAAATAGATGATCTTCTCCTTCTGTCTCGCCCCGTCGGAAATCACCACCCTCCAGCCTAGCCTTTCAAAAAAGGTGCGCCAGAGAGGAAGGTAGCGATAAAACATCAGGGCTCTGGGAATGCCTATGCGGCCCTTTTCTTCCATTCCAGCATCTCCACAAAGGCCTCAAGAAGTGTCTGAATCCGGCCTTCGATCTCTTGTTCATCCAGGATGAGCGTAAGGATGGGGATGTCTCGGTCCCTCCCGACCTTTGTTAGAATTCCAGAAGCGGTGGTCTCCGGCATACAGGCAAAAGGCATGAGATGGACGACCCCATCGTATCCTTCTTCGGATCTCAGGATGGCTTCGCCGATGGAGACATTGCATTCTGCGCCGACATCGTAACCCAGGTAAGCCTTTGATGCTTCAAAGAACCGGACACGTTCCGAAGTCCGATCCGCCTTGTTTTTGCGGAGACTCCTCAGAATATGAGTGGAGAACCAGGAAGTGCGCGTCACTTCCACGCCCAGTTCTCCCAGTTTTTGCTCCACTCCCCGATTGATATGGGGGTCCATTACCGTATAAAGTTCGCCCACAATGGCGACTCTAAACGGGATGCGGGAATGATCCTGCGCCATTTCCTGAAAAAGGGACTTTCCTTTTCGAACGGCTTCTTCGAGAGTCCTCGGGGTTTTGGCCTCATCCATCCAGGAGAGGGCTTTCTTCAGTCGCTTCTGAGTTTCTCCATTCTTGAATTCCAACGGCCTGACCTTCATGGCCAATTTTTCCAATGCCTCGCAGGCCATCATCTTCTTCCATCCCATCCAGAGGCCGTAAGGGAAGAAGAGGACATTCTTGGCGCTCAATTCTTTTCTCAGCTCTTTCGTCTCCTCGTGATTCTTCCAGAGGGCCTTCCAGCTTAATCGAGGTGGAATCGTCAGCCATCGATAATGAAGCCCCATATCTTCAAGGATCACTTTCTGAACAAGGTCATAGAGTCCGAGACGGCAAGGAGGGCCACTGCCGACCATCACAATGGTATCCGCTCCCATCTGAAGGGCCTCGATAAAATTTCCCAGAATGATCTTAAAAGGAAGACAGATACACTCATTCGAGTGGAGGACACCCAGGGTCAGGGTCTTGCGGCTGGTTTCAGGAGGAAGGACGTAGGGAATGCCGGCGGTTTCTGCAATCGCCTTGCAGAAAATGTGCATCGAACCCAGATGGGGAAAGGTTACCTTCATCCATGTCTACCCACTACCTTTTTCTCTATTGAAAGGGACTGAGGGTTTGAACCCTCAATTTTTTTCTTCCAGGCATCTTCTGCAATCTCTCCATAAGCTTTCGCGTAGGTATCGATGGCCTTTGCAAAATCCGTAAAAAGCTGCTCTGCCCCTTCATGGGTAAAGTATTTTGCATGCCGAAGGGCAATCTCCCTCCCCTGTTCAGGGTGATCGATCAGGAGACAGGCCCGAAATAAGTTCTCCGAGAAAGGCTGGCGTGATCGCATTTCCCTGAAGAGAGGAGAATTGAGAGCCTCCATGAGAGACTTCTCCTTGATATTGTCAGAGGCAAAATGGCAAAAGATGCACGGCTCCACATCGCCCCGGGCATTGACATGAAAGTATTTCCTCCCTGCGGCAATACATCCTTGGGTGAGACAGCCATCATTCCAGAAGTCAACGAAGAGCATGGGCCTGGTGGCCCGAAAATAGGCCAGCCGTTCCCTCGCCCGATTCCTCTGTTCAGGAGTCACCATTAAGGAAAGGTCGGGGTTTCTTCCGATGGGAACGTAATGAAAGTTCCAGAGAAGAATGCATCCCCTCTCTACCAGAAAATCGACGAAGGCATCGCTCGTCAGGACCTCGTGATTTCGGGAAGTCTGCGTCGTGGAGACGGCAAAAAAGATCCCGGCCTCTTTGAGCTCCTCCATCACCCGCAGGATTCGATCGAACTGACCGTCTCCCCTTCTCGCGTCGGTTTCTTCTCTAAGCCCCTCGAGGCTGATCGCGGGCACGACGTTTCCAAGAGCCACAAATCGATCGATCATCTTCTCGTCGATCAAAGTACCGTTAGTATAGACTTGGAACATCATATCTTCATGCTTTTCGAAGAGGTCGAAGAGATCATGCCTCAAGAAGGGTTCTCCCCCCGTCATCATGACCAGATGGATACTCATCTCTTTACATTCCCCCATGAGTCGATCCAGAACCTCATAAGGAAGATCCTCCTGGGAATAGACCCCTGAATAACAACCATAGCAATTCAGGTTGCACCGCATCGTCGGGCTGATCAGCATGGCATCCGGCGGATAGAATCCCCTTTCCGCCTCAAAGGCCTTTCTCCGGTTGGTGCCCACCAGAAGTTGGTTAACGATGAAGTTGGAGATGAGCTTTTTCCGATGATGGGGATGGGTCTCGTTGAGCACTCTTCGCGCAATCAACAGACCAGGATGATTAGTTTGAAACAGAGTACGAATCCATCGAATCTTTTCTCGATAGGATTCCTTCTGAGGAATTTTCTCCGCAAAATAGGTCAGACGGATCAAATTTTCTGTGGAGGCACCCGCCAGGAGAGAAAAAGCGCTCGCCGTGAATCTTTCAATAGAATATCGCTTCGCTCGCTGATAAAAATCCATCTTCCTGCTCACCAGAATAGACTCCGAAGAAAAAGCATACACACCCTCCAGGTATCGACCACCGGCCTGAAATGGGTGGAACCGGTTCCGTCAATTCTGGGCGTACTGATAGGAACACATAACACACTGAACCCCTTTTTGCAAGCTTTAATAAGGAGTTCCAATTCTGTCTCAAATCGGGATGTCGTGAGGTCGACTGCCTTTAATACCTCCGTCCGAATGAGTCGGAACCCGGATTGACTGTCCGTAATGTCCGAGTGGCAAAGCCGTGAAACGGCCTTCACCCCTAGACGATTCCAGAACCGGCGAAGGAAGGTCATCTTGCCAAACTCCATTGCCCGGGAGGCGATGAGGATATCAGGTTTGACGCTTTGAAAAATCTTGAGAAGGAACGGGATTTCTGCGGGATCATGTTGACCATCGGCATCCAGAGTGATCACCACCCGATAGTCTCTTTGCAGGATATGTTGGAACCCTGTACGAAGGGCAGCCCCTTTCCCAAGATTAACGGGATGCTCTACGAGTTGGATTCTGTTGTCTGAAGCCAATCGCTTCGTCTTGTCTGAAGATCCGTCATCGACGACAACGATATCGCTCTTAAGAGGTTCAATCTTCTTTAGGACCGAGCCAATAGTGTCCTGAGCGTTATAAGCAGGGATGAGGATACAGGTCTTATCCAAGATGGGCCCCTACCGTTTTCCCGTTTTCTTCATTGACGATGCCTGTTTCAGGCATGCGAAACAGGCTTGAAGATCTAAATTCCAAATGACAAATTTCAAATGTCAAATGAATGTCAAATGACAAACTCTTAAAACTTCTTGGATCATTTGGCCTTTGGATTTCCTTTGAACCTTGACCTTTGCCATTTGTCATTAGTTTATCTTTTTTCTAAGAATCTTTTCATCTCCGAATCATACAGGAACGTCAAAAAGGTTGCAACCGATCCCAACAGCGGAAAAGGATCATCTTTTGAAAAGATATCATAGGAAGTATTGGGATCAAAGAAGTTGAAGAAAGAAGGATGAAGGTCGAATCGTTGCGGATGGTTCAGAAAATGGAGGATATCGCCCAGGAGAAGCCAACGGAAACGTTTTCCAACGGCATAGTGAAGAACGGGCTCAAAATATTCCTTCCTTGCCATCTTCAAAATAAGAAAGGGAAAATCAACTCCGGAAACAATGGCCAGCTGTAGTGAACCCCAAAAGCGGGGGTTGACCTCCATCAGCTTTGGAATCCCATCTCTGGGATCGACTTTGAATTCGACCATCCCCACGCCGACCCAATTTAATGATTTGAGGAGGGAGAGGCCCAACGCCATGATCTGAGGATGTTCTACCCCTTCCGCCAATGTACTTGGCCCTCCCTGGACCGGATACATCCTCAACTTCTTGTGAACGAAGGCGGCCTTAACATTCGAAGCCTCATCAAACAGGGCGGACAGCCCGAAGGTTCCCCCTCCGTCAGGAATCCATTCTTGAATTAACGGAAAAGGATATCGCTCGTGGACGTTTTGATAAGAGGAGTTGATCTCCTCGCTCTTCTTTACATAGGCAATGCCGAAGGATCCGGAACTGATCCGCGGTTTGATCACCGCTGGGATGGGAATAGAGGGGAAGGGTGAAGGAGGGGGGAGGACGTAGGATGTCTTGGGCGTCGGGATCCCATGGGCTTCTGCAAACCGCATCAGATTTCCTTTGTCGCGAACGAATTCAATCTTTTTCAAATCAGGAACGAGGAGGTAAGCGTATTTGGAGATTTCAGAATGATATTTTGCCAATAAAAGCAGCGTCTCCTCTTCCATGGGGAAGACGCAACCATACTGTTTCTTTTTAATCTCCTCAAGAATAAATGCAACAAATTGATCTGGGGATCGCTGTGGTGAAGGATAGATTAGGCGCCTGGTACAATACTTCGAAAAGAAAGAGGTATTCAGGAATGTCCGCTCTCCGACGGTGACTGGAATCCCTTTCCGACCGAGGGATCGAACAACAGCCAATGATTTTCTAAAGTGCCCATCTGTGACCAGGACATGCGCCATATGTAAGAAAAGGTTTCCAGGATTCCAGGGTCCATGGGTTCAAGTATTTATTCTCCAAGGATAGTCACTTGAACCCTTGACCACATGAACCCTTTCCATTCTTAAATCAGTCCTTCATCCGCCAGGCTTCGATAACTCTCGCCTGCCAAGATGATATGATCATAAACTTTGATCCCAAGAAGCCGGCCTGCTTCTATCAACTGTTTGGTGATTCGAAGATCCTCTTCGCTGGGGCTTGGATTTCCACTCGGATGATTGTGGACCAGGATAATTCCTGCGGCAGGTTCCAAGAGAGCCTCACGAAAGACATCCCTAGGATGGACGATGCTCGCCTCGAGTGTCCCTTCTGAGATCGTCACGTCTTTGATCAACCGATTCGCTCGATTGAGTAGAATGACTTTGAAGACCTCTTTCCTGAGATCTCTCATCAACGGCGTATAGTGGCCCGCCACATCCGCGGATCGCTTGAAAGAGACTTTGAAGCTCTCTTTCTGGGATTGAATTCTTCGTACCAGCTCAAAAGCAGCAGAGAGCGTAGCCGCCTTGGCAGATCCAATTCCCTTGACCTTCATCAATTCCGAAGGAGACCGAGAAAAGAGCTTCTGAAGGGATTGGTATTGGCCTAAGAGTTCCCTCGCTAAATCGACGGCTGTCTTCTTCCTTGTCCCTTTCCCAAGTAAAATACCTAAAAGTTCTGCTTCGGCGAGGGTTTGAGGGCCATGTTGAAGAAGCCGTTCCCTGGGTCTCTCCTTCTCGGGCCATCGGGTAATCTTGTAAGAGGACTCGACCATGGTTGATTAATTGGAAGCAGAGGATCCTGCCTTCTTCCTATCACTTTCAGAAGAAACCGGTGTGGGTCTTTTCCCAAAAATTTTAGAAAGCAGGATGCTCAACTCATAGAGTCCAACTAGAGGAAGGGCCATGAGCACCTGAGAGATCATGTCAGGGGACGGGGTAACCACCGCCGCAAAGATGAAGATGAGGAGGATTGCATATTTCCTCTGCCGGGCCAACATCTTTGCATCGATGATTCCGATCATCGATAGAAGGACTAAGACCACGGGAAACTCAAAAATCAAACCGCAGGCCAGCAGAAACTTAAGGCTGAAAGAGAGGTATTCTTTCATGCTGGGCATGGGCTTGATGATATCCGTGGCATAACCCAAAAGAAACTTAAAACCGACAGGAATGGCAACATAATATCCGAAGAGAATCCCTAAAACAAAAAAGAGTGAGCCGCCGAGGACAAACGGAATCACATATTTTTTCTCTTTTTGATAGAGACCCGGGGCGACAAAGGCCCAGATTTGGTAAAGGATAAAGGGCGAGGTTACGATGATCCCAGCGATGAGCGCCATCTTCATGTACGTGAAGAAGGCTTCGGCTACGCCCGTAAAGATCAAAGATCCCCCTTTGGGCATCAATTCGTTTGTAAGAGGGGCAGCAAGGATGCTGAAGATAGAATCGGCGAAGGCATAACAGAGGATGAAACCCACCCCCACCGCGATAAATGAAAAAATGAGTCGCTTCCTCAGTTCCTGCAGGTGAGCGGTTAAAGGAAGTTTCTTCTCATCCATGGGAAGGAATCCCTTCTTTGGCCTTCTCGGGTTCCTCCTTTTCTTCTTTTTCGATCTTTACCTCTTGCCCGCGGGTTGAAGCCCCTTCGGGGGCCGGGGTCTCTGCGAGGACAGAAGTCTCGCTTTCTGCCATTTTCTCGGTGGCGGCCTCGGAAGAAATCGAGGTCTCTTCTGCAGTCTCAGAAACGCCCTCTGTCAGACCGGCAAGAAATTTTTCTTTCTCCTCCCTGAAGGTGCTCTTCAGTTCGTCGATATCCTTTGTTTCGGCTTCAAAACTTTCCTTCACCTCTTCGGTCGCCTTCTTAAACTCCCTCATTGCTTTCCCAAAAGCCCTCGCCAGCTCCGGCAGTTTATTAGGACCGAAGACAATCAAGGCGATGGCCACGATGATAAGCAGTTCCGGAAATCCGATATTAAACATAAACCCTCCTTGGAGATTTATACCATAATCTTTCTTCTTATTGCAATGGCCCTTATAACTCTAAACGACCGAATTCTGAAGCTGAG
>Ga0187772_10000596_pt1 | contig 16208 bp, 4 predicted proteins | sample 0116_SJ02_MP15_2_FD_133137 | JGI IMG/M metagenome (GOLD analysis project Ga0187772, IMG submission 133137) | Tropical peat soil microbial communities from peatlands in Department of Meta, Colombia - 0116_SJ02_MP15_20_MG | ecosystem: Environmental > Terrestrial > Soil > Wetlands > Peat | place... | reverse complement strand
GCTGGATCGGCTACTGGACGGGGGCCGCGGCCACCTCCGCGGGCCTCTTCGCGGGCTGGACCGACTGCCCGGCCAGCGCGTGCCAGACGTCGGACGCACCCGCGATCGACGCGGCGCACGCCGCGCCGGTCACGCTGCTCTCGTCCGTCCCCGGCGTCGATGCGACCTCGACAAGCAGCGGCTGGTCGGCCTCGGGACCGACCCCGCTCGCGACCGCGTGGGACTTTAGCGCGCTCGTCACGGTCTCGGTCCCGCCGTGGGTCCCGCTCGCGAACACCTCGCGCTACGTCGGCGTCTTCGCCAACTTCTCGGGGGCGGTCGTGTCGACCCTCGACCCCACGGTCTTCGACTACTCCGGGGGCGGGGCCCTCGAGGCGAACTACGGCTATAGCCCGGTCGGCTGGATCGCGGGCACGGTGGGGCCGTCCGCGGCGAACCCCCTCCTCACCGTGGACGGGGTCGAGGTCCCGCTGACCCCGGCGGCGGGCGGGGTCGACGACTTCAACGAGTCGGTGCTCCCCGGGGCCGTCTACACGCTCGTCGCGAGCGCGACGGGGTACTCGACCGTCACCCAGCAGGTCCCGGTCGGGATCGGCGCGACGTCGCCCGTCGCCATCACGCTCCACCGGCTCTCGGGCTGGATCGTCGGGCGGCTCACCCCCGCGAACGCGACGCTCGAGATCAACGGCTCCGTCGTCTCGACGGTCGCCCCCGTGAGCGGCCTCTTCAACGTCACGATCGGCTGGGGCTCCTACTGGGTGAACGCGAGCGGCCCGGGCCTCACCGTCTACAGCGTCCTCGTCACCGTGACCCCGTTCCACGCGACCGAGGTGAGCCCGAGCCTCCAGGGCGGATGGATCTCGGGGTCGGTCGACCCCGCGAACGCCGTCCTCACGATCGACGGCGCGCCGGTCGTGGTCGGCGCGGGGACGTTCAACGTCTCGATCCTCGGCGGCGCCCACGTGGTCGAGGCGACCGACACGGGCTACGCGACGTGGCGGGCGAGCGTCGCGGTCGTGCCGGGCCGCGTCCTCCCGCTCGCCATCGTTCTCACCGACATCGGCTGGATCACCGGGACCGTCTCCCCGATCACGGCCGCCGTCTTCGTCTCGAACGCCCGCGTCCCCGTCATCGGCGGCGCGTTCAACGCCTCCGAGCCGGGGGACGCGAGCTACAACGTCACGGTGGAAGCGTCCGGGTTCAGTCCGACCTGGCGGATGGTCACGGTGACGCCGGCGGTCGTGTCGCCGGCCGACTTCGCGCTCACCGCGCTGCCCGGCTGCACGTACAACTGCGGCAGCTCGAACGGGACGACGACGGGCCCCACGAGCTCGTCGAGCGCGCTCCCGTACTCGTTCGCCGACCTCGGGATCGCCGCCGGGGCGATCCTCGGGGCCGCGGTCGTGGTCGCGCTCGTCCTGCTCCTCCTCGCGCGGCGCCGCGCCCCCCCGCCCGCGGGGCCCGGCCCCGGGGAGGAGATATACGCCGCGCCGGATAGCTCGGCCGGTGCGGCCGACACGGGCCCGCCCCCTCCGGGGGGCTAGCGGCCCCGCGTGGGCCGTGCGAGTCCATGCACTCCGCATCCACTCCCTCGGCCCGCCCGCCTCCCGCGATTGCTCGAGCGCCCGGCCGCGGGCGCCGGGCGGCCCGCCTGGTCGTGCTCGGCACCCTCGTCGCCACGCTCGCGCTCATGGGAACCACGGGCTGGAGCGCGCCGGCGGCCGCGTCGCCCGCCCACGGCCCGGCGACGAACCCCATCGGCCCGGCCGCTCCCCGGTCGTCTCCCTCCGCCCACGCCGCGCCGGGCTCCCTCGACCGCCGGACGCCCGCGCTCAGCGCGAACTGCGCCGCGCTCGCCGCGGGCTGGGCGACCCTCGGCGCCGGGTTCCCGGCGCCGCCGGTCTCGCCCGCGCTCGAGAAGCCGTGCACGCTCGACCCGGACGTCGCGGGGCTCTACTTCCTCTCGAACGCCTCCGGCACGGGGGCGCGGACCGAGATCGATCTCACGCTGCCCGCGAACGGCACGGGGAGCGCGCGCGACTACTCCGAGTTCTGGCTCGGGATGTGGGTCAGCGGGATCTCCTGCTCGTACGAGGGGGCGTCGTACCTCACGGTCGAACTGATCCCGCCGTTCAGCGCGGCCGCGGGGGTCACGGGCGTCCCGTACTGGACGGTCGAGGCGCCCGCGTGGGACCTCGTGCCCGCGGGATCGTGCGACCCCCAGTGCCAGAACGACACCGCCTTCTTCACGATCAGCGGCCGCGGCTACTGCGAGGACGACGCGGTCGTCGCCGGCTTCGGCGCCCTCACGACCTCGGGCCAGGGCGCGCTCTCCCCGGGCGACGAGCTCTCGGTCACCTTCGACGGGACCGCCGGCGGCTCGGGCGCGCTTGAGGTCTACCTCAACGACACCACGCATCCGACGGCCTCCCTCGCCTGGAACTACTCGGGCGGGGCCCTCATCGGCGGCGTACCGGTCCGCGCGACCGTCACGGGCGACGCGCTCGAGCCGCTCTTTGCGAACGCGACGAGCGCGGACGGGGGCTGGACCGGGGGGCTCAACCTCGGCTTCGGCGCGGACTATTGCCCCGCGCCGACCTCGGGGACCTCGTTCGCCTCCGCCTGCCTTTCCTACGCCGGGGACACCCCGCTCCTCGCGTCGCCCGAGATCGACTCGGTCGAGGCGTTCAACGCGACCGCGCGGACCTACTCGATCGCGTACCCGTACCTCGAGACGGTGTCGAGCACCGGGGCCTGCGCGGGGGCGGCCGGGATGCCCGCCTGCGCCGACTTCACGACGTACGGGGGCGCGGGCGTCTACCCGGTCTTCGGCCTCGGTACCGGGCTCGGCCGATCGTGGTACACGTTCGCCCCGAGCGGTACCGCGGGGTTCCTCCCGTTCGGCCGGGTCGCGGGCGAGTTCGCGGCGAACGGGAGCCTGTCGGGGTCGATCGCCTCCGCCCTCCTCGGCGGGGAGTCGGTCGCGGTCGGCCCGAGCTCGGCGACCGTGAGCTTCCACGCGAACGATCCCGACGGGAGCGCGCGGGCGTGGGTGACGACCTGGTGGTGCTCCTCGGGCACCGTCCGCGCGGAGGCGACGTACCCGGCCGCGCTCTCCGCCGCGCCGGGCAGCACCTTCGAGGACGGGAACTGGTCGGCGGCGGTCGCGACCCAGGGTGACGTCGGCACCCTCTACTACTGGCTCCGGGCGCTCTCGTTCGACGGGACGCTCGCGACCTCGCCGATCTCGTCCGCCAACCTCACCTCGGGGACGACGTCGTGCAACGCCAACCTCCCGTCGCGCCCCGTCCTGAACCTCACGAACGTCGCCCCGATCGGCGGCGGCTACGCGCTCGCCTACGCGGGGAACTTCTCGGCCGGGGTCACCAACTACACCGTGATCGCGACCCCCCGCCACGGCGGTCCCTCGACCGACTTCCCCGAAGGGAACCTGACGGGTGTGCGGGTGATCGGGCTCGCGGGAAACGTCTCCTACAACCTCACCGTCGTCGCCGCGAACCCGGCCGGCCTCGCGACCCCGAGCGCCCCCGTCACCGCGCCGATGACGCTCTATCCCCTCGGCTACCAGCTCGTCAACCTCTCCGATTCCTCGCCGTGGACGGGCCTCGCGGTCCTCCACGTGAGCGCGAACGCGACCGGCGGGCTCCCGCCGTTCCACTTCGACTTCGGGTTCGGCGACGGGTCGAGCGAGTCCGTCTGGACGACTTCCGACACTGCGAGCGCGGTCCACGCCTTCCCGCTGAATTACTCGGGGGTCGCGGTGATCACGCTCACGATCGTCGATACCGCAGGCGACCAAGTCGCGACGCCGGCCGAGTACGTGAGCGTGCAGGGCCCGCCGCTCGCGGTCCCCGCGACGATGGCGGGCGCGGCGGGGTTCATCGAGCTCCACTGGAGCGCGCCCACGTCGCCCGCGCCGATCACGTACTACAAGATCCTGTACACGACCGACCCCGCCGGCGCGCCGTACCTCACGGCGGCGACCCCCCTGAACGCGACGTTCGCCCCGGTGAACCAGCTCATCCCCGCCCCGGGGCGGACGCACGCCGCGATCCCGGCCGCCCTCGGGACGACCGTCTACGCCGAGGTGATCGCCTGGGACCAGTACGGCGAGGGCCTGCTCCCCGCCGAGCCCGAGCTCGGCGAGGAGCCGTACCTCTCCGCGACGTCGACCCCGCTCGCGGGCGAGCTCACCTCGAGCGTGCCGGGAGGCTCCGCGCCGCTCCCGATCTCGTTCAACGCGTCGTTCAGCCTCGCGCCGGGCGACGCGCTCGAGAACGCGACGTACACCTTCAGCTCGGGGGGATCGCTCCCCGCCACGATCGTGGGGGCGAACGGATCGTTCTGGGCGAACGTCTCGACGGTCCTCGACCACCCCGGGATCGTCAACGTCTACCTCCACGTCACCGATACGCTGAGCCAGGCCGCGGTCCTCACGACCACGGTGTACGTCGCGCCGGGCGCGGGCCCGTCCGTCACGGTCCGGGTCGCCGCCCCGCCCCTCTGGGCGAACACGTCGCTCGAGTTCAGCGCGGCGACGACCGGCGGATCGGGCGCGTTCGCCTTCAACTGGAGCTTCGGCGACGGGGGGAGGGCGACCGGCAACCCCGTGAACTATAGCTACGTCGACCCCGGGCGGTACATCGCCAACGTCACCGTGAACGACACCGAGTACGGCGGCGTGACGGTCGTGTCGGTCCCGATCACGATCTTCGCGCCGCCCTCGGTCGTGATCGCCGAGACGTCGACGAGCGCGTGGGGGACGTACCGGTTCACCGCGATCCCGTTCGGCGGCTACGGCACGCTGAACTACACTTGGCTGTTCGACGACGGCACGGTCGCGACCGGTGCTTCGACGACCCACACGTGGTCGGCGGCGGGCAACTACACGGTCGACTTGGACGCCCGCGACGGCTACGGCCACACCGCGACCGCGTCGATCGCGGTCGCCGTGCCGGCCCTTCCCCCGTCGAGCTCCTCGTCGGGCCCGTCGACGGCGTCCGCGACGCTCGTCGGCGCCCTTCTCGTCCTCGTGGTCGCCCTCGCCGTGGTCGCGACCGTGCTGGCGCTGCGGCGGCGCCGGCCCCCCGCGGGGACGGCGGACGCGGCGGCCGAGTCCCCGCCCGAGGAGGCTCCGGCCGGCGAGCCGGGCGCGGAGGCGCCGGTCGCCGAGACCGCCGGGCCGCCCCCGGTCACGTACTGGGAGCCCGCGCAACCGCCGGACCAGGAAGAGGGACCCCCGTTCCGGTAGCGGGGGCGGTGAGCTACGGCGGCCCCGGCTCGCGCCGGCGCCCGCTCGCTGCCGGCGCGCGCGCGGGCGATCGGGCCGGACCCGGTTCGCCCTCGACGCGGGTCCCGGGCGGGACAGGGGTCGCCCCGCCCACCTCGAACTCGGGGGGTTCGGTGCGCGGATCGACCGCCGAACGGGCGAGGTCCGACAGGATCTCGTAGGCGCGGAGCGCGTCGGACGACCGCAGCGCGAAGTGGGTGTCGGTGTAGACGCTGATCATCTCGACGCAGTTGATCCCCCAGCGGCCGATCGCCTCCGCGAGGAAGCTCAGGACCCGCGGGGTCACGAGCACCTCCTCGGGGCTGCGGACGCTCACGACCGACAGGCGCCGCCGGATCGAGATCACCGACTCCCGCGGGATCATCCCGAGGATCGGGGCGAGGATCGCCTCCTCGCAGAGGATCGTCACCGAGCCCGACCCCTCGAACAGCTGCAGGATCCGGTCGCGCCGGACGAGCGAGCGCTCCGAGCTCACGAGGACGCGCCCGAGGAACTCCAAGTCGCCGCGGACCGTGATCGACGCGACGTGCGAGCGCAGCTCGAGGTGGCTCGCCCGGATGACGGCCCGCAAGAGGTCCTCCTGGCGCGCCTCCTCCTGCATCTGCCGGCGGTAGCGGCGGCAGGCGATCTCGACCGCCTCCTGGCTCTCGAGGCCGGTCTCTCGGCGGATCCGGCGCGCGAGCGCCGTGAAGTTCACGATGTCGTACTTGAGGCAGTCCCGGATCGACGGCCGGCTGTCGAGGTAGCGCCGGGTCTCGTCCGCGACGTTCGCGCGCCGGGGGCCGCTTGCGCCGGGCGCGGGCGGCGCGGGGCCGCTCGGGTCGGGGGTGGATCGGGGCGCCATGGAACCCTGGGGGCGCCCCTCCCCTGTCGCCCGCCCGTAAAGCGTTCGCGGAGCGGGACCGGCCCGGAGGCCGGCCGGGGGACGACGAGGGCGCTTCGGCCCGTCGCGTACGAGACAGGTCGACCGCGCCCCTGCACCGAGGAGGCCGGGGGCCCCCCCGGAGCCCGCCACCGACCGCTCCTCCCGGCGCCCGAGGGGACCGTCCGGGGACCCCCCAGAGACCCCCCCGCGCGGTCGCACGACCCCCGGGAAGACGAGCGGCGCACTCTCGCCGGCGAAAGCGCCTTAAGGGGGATGACTGTCGTTGCCCGCATGTACCTAGGCCGGGCCCGGCCTACCGGTGGGGCACGCCTCCTTCGCAACCCGATCTGGCCGATCCTGGCGACCGTCGTGGTCGTGCTGGGCGGCCTGGGCCTCCTCGGGGCTCCGGCGCTCGTGCGGAGCGGGTCCGCATCGTCGTCGTCCCTCGCACCGGCCGCGGGCACGCCGCCGACGATCTACTCGTTCAGCGCCTACCCCTCCGAGTTCTACGAGGGCGGCACCACGAGCCTCTCCGTCTTCGCGGTCGGCCCGGGCGCGCTGAGCTACTCCTACTCCGGCCTCCCCCCCGGCTGCTTCAACTCGAACTCCTCGTTCCTCTCGTGCACGCCGACCGCGCCCGGTCTCTTCAACGTCACCGTGAGCGTGGTCGACACCACCACCCCCATCGCGGCGAACGACTACACGATCCTCCTCGTCGACACGGTCGCCACGGGCACGTTCTTCGAGCTGAACAGCTCGGTCGCGACCTGGTCCGGCCCGGCGGCGCAAGACTGCGCGTCCATCGCGAGCCCGCCGTTCTACCAGAACTTCTGCTATCCCGAGGCGCAGGCCCCCACGCTCCTCCCGCTCGCGAACGGCACGGTCGGCCTCGCCTACCAGCGGGAGACGACCGTCAGCTCGAACCCGTGCTCCAGCGGGAACGAGACGGTCGCCCGCGTGAGCTTCCAGCTCTCTACGAACAACGGGTCGACGTTCAGCGCCCCGATCGACATCGGGAACGACTCGTGCGCGTACCTCAACGCGATCGAGCCGTCGTTCGCGGTCGGCGCCGGGACGATCTACGGCGCCTTCATCGAGGAGAACTCGTCGCTCCTGCCGTGGGAGTACATCGCCCGCTCGGGCGACGCCCTCGGCTTCGTCACGTCGACGAACAACGGCACGAACTTCTCGGCCCCCGTCACGCTCGACGCGAGCGGCAACCTCGCCCGGCCCGCGATCGCCGCGTACGGATCGGACGTCTACATCGCCTACGAGGACATCGCGAACTCGTCGACCCCGATCGCGGGCGGCGTCCTTCCGATCGCGGTCCGCCTCCTCGTGTCGACGGACGGCGGAGCGATGTGGCAGGGTCCCTTCACGCTCCCCGGCCTCAACGCGAGCGCCGGGTTCGACGCCATGAGCCCCGCGATCGCGGTGAACGCGACCGGCGCGGTCGCGGTCGCCTACGCGACCGACCGCACCTGTCTGAGCTCGGGGGTCCTCGGGTGCACGGTCTACGGCGACTCGATCGTCGTCGCCACCTCGAGCGACAACGGCACCTCCTTTAGCGGCCCGACGATCGTCGCGCCCGCCGCCGGGGAGTCCGAGTGCTTCACCGGCGCGTGCGTGCTCGGCTACTTTGAGTCGACGCCCGAGATCTCCCTCGCCTACTCGCCGAACGGGACCGACCTCTACGTCGTCTACGCGGCGACGTACGACCAGGGCGCGGGCGTCCCGAACAACTTCAACCACACGGGCCTCTTCGCCGCGGTCTCGACCAACGCGGGCGCGAGCTATTCGGACGTCACGCTCGACGCCGCCATGGGCCCCACGAGCCTCCGGTCCTTCGAGCCCTCGATCGGGATCTCGGCGAGCGAGGTGTACGTCTCCTTCCTCGTCGCCAACGAGTCGAGCGGCGCGTACGGGTTCGCGAACTCCCTCTCCGACTTCGTGGAGACCGCCCCGACCGGCACCACCGCCGCGTGGTCGCCCCCCGTGGCGAACGAGATCGAGTCGTTCGTCTACGGCGGCTCGGTGAACTCGACCCGGACGTCGTTCCCCGGCTTCTCCTCGAGCGTCAGGATCCTGCCGGGCGGGCGGGCGACGATCGCGTTCGCCCTCCCCGAGGCCTCCACGTACTCGGTCGCCCGCGGCCCGGGCTACTACTACGCGAACACGAGCTTCCCCGGCGCGCTCGTCGTGGGCTCGCTCGTCCTTCCCGGGGACCCGGACGCCGTGACCGTCTGGTTCAACCAGACCGGCATCCCGACGGGCGACCGGTGGCTCTTCACGATCAACGGGCTCTCCTACCCGCTCCTGACCCCGTCGATCGAGTTCACGAACGTACCGGCCAACGTGGCGATGATGATCGGCGCGTACTACCAGGGCGGGTACTGGACGATCGTCGGGACCTACTTTAACGCGAGCCTCGTCAGCTTCGGGTTCAACGAGAGCTACGTCTTCTCTTTCCAGGTGTGGGTCGGGCTCGAGTTCAACATCTTCCCCGGCGGCGAGGGCCTCTGGTGGAAGATCGACCCGTACGACTTCGAGGAGATCGAGGCCGAGGAGCTCTACATGCCGTTCGGCTACGTCTTCGAGGCGGACTGGGAGCTCTACGGGGAGTTCACCTGCGGGCCCACGGGCTGCACGTACGTCCAGGCGAACAGCATCGACTACGACTCCACGGCCGCCAGCTCGTTCAACTACTGCCTCGCCTCGCTGTGCAACTGGACCGCGCCGTGGTACTTCCCGCTCGGCTCGACGATCGAGCTCGACATCCCCGAATGGGCGTTCTACGGCCTCACCCCGACCTACTGGACGGGCCAGGGCGCGGGATCGTATACGGGCGTGACCCAGGGGTACTGCTACTACTCGTTCGAGTGCAACCTCTGGACGAACCCGATCAACGTCCTCGGCCCGATCAACGAGACGCTCTGGCTCGCGGACGGTCCCGTCAACCTCACGCGGAACCTCGAGTTCTCCGCCTACGGCCTTCCCGGGACCAGCGTCTTCCACTTCACGCTGAACGGGGTAGCCTACAACGGCACGGCCGCCGCGGGGGTCGAGATCCCGTCGGTGCCGAGCGGGGCCTACAAGGTCGCCTCGGTCTGGGCGACCGCGAGCGAGCCCGGCTGGGAGTACTTCGGGTTCGTCAACGACCCGAACCCGTTCCTGAGCGCCGCCCTCACTGCGGTCAATCTCTCGTTCGACGCGCTCGTCAACCTCTCCGCGCCCCCCGGGCTCGTCTCGTTCGAAGCGCCGGGTCTCGCCCCCGGCACGGAGTGGGGGATCACGTTCAACGACACTACGTACACGTCCACGACGCCGTGGATCAACGTGACCACGCACCCCGGCACGTTCACCTGGTCCGTGGAGAACGCCGTGTCGCCGAGCGGCACCGCCGGCTACGTGCCGACCGCGACCACGCCGACCATCTCGGTCGCCACCGGCCACACGTACGACGTCTCGTACGTGCCCGCGTACCTCGTGCGGCTCGTGAGCTCTCCGGGCGGGCTCGTCGCCCTCAACGGCGGCTTCCCCTCGAACGGGGTCTCCTCTTGGGAGGCCGCGGGCGCCTCGGTCGGGATCTCCACGACGCTCTCGAGCGGGTACACGTTCGTCGGCTGGAGCGGGACGGGCACCGGCTCGTACACGGGCAACGTGTCGTCGACCAAGGTCACCGCGACCGGCCCGATCGAGGAGAGCGCAAGCTTCCAGCCGCTCCCCGGCGCCCGCTTCAACCTCTCGTTCAGCGCCTCCGGGCTCCCCTCGGGCACCTGGTGGACCGTCAACCTGAACGGCGCGGGCCACTCGACGAGCGCGAGCTCGCTCTCGGTCGGGGGCCTCTGGCCCTGGACCGCGAGCGCGGGCGCGGGACGCTACAACCTTTCCGTTCCGATCGCGTACGCGAACGGCACCGACCTCACCCGGTTCGTTCCGCAACCGTACCCGACCGTCGTGGGGACCAACGGGTCGTTCACGCCGCCGACCGTGCTCACGTTCCAGCAGCAGTCGCTCTTCGAGCTCGACAGCCTGCCGGGGGGCACCGCGGAGGCGACCTACGGCGGCGCGCCGGTCGGCACGTCGGTCTGGGTCCCACCGGGGAGCCAGGTGAGCATCGCGGCGATCCACAACCCCGGCTACGTCTTCCAGGCGTGGGAAGGGACCGGGTCGGGCGCCTACTCCGGCCCGAGCGCGACCGCCACCGTGACCGCGAACGGCCCGATCACGGAAGTCGCGGTGTTCGCGCCCGCGGTGACCCCGCCGCTCCCGCGCTACTCGATCACGTTCCACGTGACGACCCCCGTCGATAGCGGGACGGTCTGGAGCGTCGTCTTCGGCGGCCAGGGCTACTCGTCCGACGGGGCGAACCTCACGATCCCGAACGTGCTCGGCGGCACCTACGGCGTCGCGATCGGCACCGCGACCAGCCCGAACGGGCTCGTCGAGTACCAGGCGACGGCGACCGACCCGGTCGCGTACACCGTGCGCGGCAACGCGACCCTCGACCTCACCTTCGCGACGTACTACTGGGTGAGCGTCGCGGCGTCGATCGGCGGGTCGGTGAGCCCGGGCTCGGGCTACTACGAGAACGGCTCGCTGCTCTACCTCGTCGCGAACGCGAACGCGACGTACACCTTCACGGGCTGGTCCGGGACCGGCGCGGGGAACTACTCCGGCGCCAACTCGACCGCGTCGATCCTGATCTCGGGGCCCCTCCACGAGGTCGCGAACTTCCAGGCGACGGCCCTCGGCACGTCGTCGACCTCGTCGTTCTGGTCGAACCCGCTCTCCTGGCTCGGCGTCGGCGCGCTCGCGCTCGTCGCCGGCCTCGTGGTCGGCGCGTTCGTCGCGCGCTGGCGCGTGCGGCCGAGCGGCCGGGGCACGCCGCCGACCTCCGCCGCGGGTAGGGGGAGCGGCCCATGACGACACGACGCCGCCCGATCGCGGCCGCGCTCTTCGCGGTGCTCTTCGCGGTTCTCCTGGTCGGCTCGTTCGCCGCGGGCCTCGCGGCCGCCGCGCCGGTCGCGGCCGCTCCGGGTCCATCGGCCGCCGCGCCGGTGGCTCCGCCGGCGGCTACCCCGGGCGCCCCCGCCGCCCAGCCGCTCGGCAACGGGACCGGCAACGAGTCCGGCCCCGGCGTCTTCTACAGCACCGAGGCGCTCCCCGGAGCCTCGTTCTCGAACGCGACGTGCGTCTCAGGCAGCTGCTACAGCGTCACGAACGACGTCAGCACGACCGTGCTGCCGAACGGCGAGATCGTCGCCGCCTACACGACCCTCACCGATGAGAGCCCGTGCGCCGCGCTCCGCCCCTACAGCGTCTCGAACATCGCGATCACGACCTCCGCGGACGGCGGGAGTACCTGGTCCCCCGTCCAGTACCTCGGCAACCCGAACTGTGCGAGCTCGGGCTACCCGGATGCCTGGGAGCCCTCCATCGCGAGCCTCGGCAACGGGACGCTCGTCCTCGCCTACGTCGAGTACAACCTGAGCGCGGGCTCGCTGCCGCCGCTCACGGCCTACAGCTGGCCGCCGACCGAGTCGCGCCTCGTCCTCAGCGAGAGCTACGACGCCGGCGTCTCCTGGTCGACTCCGGCGGTCCTCAACATCTCGAACCCGCCCGGGGCGCCGCCGGGTCTCCAGTACACCCCGGCCCTCCCGAGCGTCGCCACGTTCGGGCAGACGATCTACGTCACCTGGATGTCGCTGACGATCCAGAACTCCGAGGGGAGCATCGCGCTCCTCGTCTCCTCGGACGGGGGCGCGAGCTGGAGCCCGACCGTCGCGGTGTCGACGGGCGGCGGCTATTCGATGGACCCCGAGGCGATCGTGCTCCCGAGCGGGATGCTCGCGATCGGCTACACGACCGACGTCGGCTACACGTCGTTCATCTGCGGCGCGTCCGGCTGCGTCGGCTACTTCCCCGGCGTCTGGGCCGGCTCGGTCGAGGTCGCCACCTCGTTCTACAACGGGACGGTCTTCAACTACTCGACCGTGGCGAGCGAAGTCCCGCTCGGCTCCTTCGCGTGGGCCCCGTGGCGCAACCCGACCTCCTTCGGCCCCTTCGAGAATCCCGCCCCGCAGCTCGCCTACTCGAACGCGACCGGCCAGATCTACCTCGCGTTCACGGGCGGCATGCCGGTGAACGGGACGACCTACTGCTTCACCGGCCAGACCGGCTGCCTCGCGGACGACCTCTTCTTCTATAGCTCGCCCGACAACGGGACGACCTGGAACGAGGGGAACATCGGAACGGTCCTGTTCAATCCGGGGTTCATCGACCCGACCTCGACCGCGAACAACGGGTCGGACTCCGTCCCCGCCGTCTCGATCGCCGCCGAGGGCTCTACGGTGTATGTCGAGGCGTCCTACTACAACGGCTCGCTCTGCGACGGACCGGCGTGCGGGGTCGCGACCGAGGTCGTCTTCGACACGAGCGACAACGGCACGACCTTCAGCGCCCCCGTGACGCTCTCCGCGCAGTACACGCCCTACGACTACGCCTGGACCGGCGAGTACAGCTCGATCGCCTTCGCGAACGGGAGCCCGCGGTACTTCTGGACGCTCGACGCCTGCCCCGGCTGGGCGACGGTCCCGTGCAGTTCGTACCCCTACTCGAACCTCCCGCTCTCCCAGGTGTCGGTCTCCGAGCTGTTCAACGGCACCGGCGGGGCGACCCTCAACTTTAACGCGGTCGGCCTCGGGGCGGGGGTCAACTGGACCGTCTCGGTCTCGGGGAACGTTAGGGCGGGACCCGGCAACGCCACGCTGAGCGTGAGCGGCATCCCGAAGGGTGTCCCGATCTTCTTCAGCGTCCCCGGCATCAACGAGACGAGCGTCCGGTACTACGTCCTCGCCGGGGCGATCGTCCCCGCATCGCCCGCGACCCTCTCGAAGAACCTCACGGTGACCGTGACGTTCACCCCGTACGTGCCCGTGACCATCTCCTATTCGGTCCCGAACATTCAGGGCCCGGCGTGCATCAACTTCGGGTTCGCCTACATGTCGGGATGCCCGAGCTTCTATCCGGGCTGCCTCGGCGCCCCGATGGGCAACTACACCGAGTCCTGCTACTCGTACTACTTCAATCCGACGCCGCCGGTCGGTGAGGAGTGGGTCCCCGCGGGCCATGCGGATTCGGTCGGCATTGCGCCATTCCCGTACCCCGTGTGCTGGTACTACTACGGGGGGATCTACGGCTACACGTACTGCTACATCTACGAGTTCTTCCTCGAGCCGCTCGGATGGTCCGGGACCGGGCCGGGGAGCATCTCGACCACCGCGCTCAACATCACCTTCTACCCCGAGGGGCCCGTCACCGAGACCGCCTCGTTCCTCGAGACCGGCTACTGCATGTCGTTCTACGAGAACTTCACCGGGTCGATCTACCTCACGAACTACGGCTGCCAGAACTTCACGAGCCCGCTCACGATCGAGGAGACGGGCCTCCCCGCCGGGGACTCCTGGGCGGTGACGCTGTCGGGCGCCGCGGGTACCGGTACTCTCTCCGCGCTCGCGGGCACCCCGATCGTCAACGATTCGGCCGCCGTCGGGATCGCGGGCATCGTCCCCTGGAACGTGCCGAGCGGCACGCCCGGCGAGGTGTACGTGGGCACGCCGAGCGTCCTCTCCCCGATGATCCTTCCCGACACGACCCCGGTCGTGATCAACTACACGCTCGAGCCGCTCGCCGCCGCGGTCGAGCCGGTCGAGGTGCGGGCGATCGGCCTCCCCACCGGCCTCTCGGGTAACCTCTCCGTCGAGAACACCGGCACGGGCGCCTCGCTCACCCTCCCCGCCGGCCCGTCGCCGTTCAACACCACGCTCCCGGCCGGGGAGTACTCCTTGAACGCATCCGACGTGATCACCACCGGCGGGACGTCGTACTACCCGAGCGCGATCTACTCGAACATCGACCTCGTGGGCAACGCGAACCAGAGCGGTCCCTCGCCGACGTCGATCGACCTCGGAGCGCCCGGGACGATCACGGTCGCCTACTCGGCCGAGTACTGGGTCACGATCTCGGGCGGGCTCGGCGGCACCGTCTCGCCCGCGAGCCGCTGGGTCGACTCGGGCGGCACGGTCTCACTCTCGGCGACCCCGAACTCTGGATACGAGTTCCTCTACTGGGTCGGGACCGGCCCCGGCTCGACCTCGGGCGCGCAGGCGCTCCTCGAGCACGTGGCGATCGTCCCCGGTGGCCCGGTGAGCGAGTTCGCCGTCTTCGGGGTGCGGCCCCCGCCGACCTGGACCGTCACCGTGATCCCGGCGGGGATCCCGGCGGGCCAGGAGTACTCGATCGCCCTCGGCAGCGCGACGTACTCGGGGGTCGGGACGTTCCGGATCACCAATCTCTCGAGCTCGACCTACGCGCTCGGCATCCCCGACGTCGAGTCGGCGGCGACCTCGCTCGTCCGCTACGTCCTCTCGAGCGTCACGGCGTCGGCCGGTCTCGGGAGCGGCAACGCGCTCACGGTGAGCGCCAACCTCACGCTCTACCCGGTCTTCGCGGCCGAGTACCTGGTCTCGCTGTCCACGGTCGGGAACGGCACGCTCTCGGTCGCCCCGGGCGCGTTCTGGAACGCGTCGAACACGACGCTCCGCGTCACGGCGAGCCCCGAGCGCGGCGCCACGTTCGTCGGCTGGTGGGCGACCGTCGGGAGCGGACCGACCTCCCTCATCACGAGCAACCGTACCCTCGCCCTCGTCGTGAGCGCGTCGACCACCATCGTCGCGGAGTTCGCGCCGGCGCCCGCGGTCGTGACCCCGACGTACGAGTACACGTTCGTCGAGAACGGCCTTCCATCGGGCGTCCTCTGGCAGGTGACCCTCGCGCCCGGCGCCGGGGCGTCGGGGCGGACCGGCACGCTCGAAGCGACCGTCACGAACGGGACCTACACGCTCAACGTCGGGACCGTCTACTCGGCGCCGGGCGTGCGGTTCGTCTCGAACGTCGCCGCGAACTCGAGCGTGACGGTCGCGGGGAACGGATCGAAGACGATCAACTTCACCGAGGAGGTCCTCGTCCTCGTCTCGAGCTCGGGCGGCGGCTCGGCCTCGGGCGGCGGCTGGTCGACCGCGGGCGTCGCCACGACGATCACGGCCGCGCCGGCGCCCGCCGGCCTGACGTTCTCGGGCTGGCGCGGGACCGGACCCGGTAGCTACTCGGGGACCAACCTGAGCGCGACCATCGTCCCGACGGGGCCCGTCACGGAGACCGCGACGTACGTCCCCACGACCTCGACGTCCACGAGCTCCTCCACGGCCTCGCTCAGCGACGTCGCGTGGCTCGCGATCGTCGTGATCGCGCTCCTCGCGGTCGGGCTCGCCGAAGGCTGGGCGGTGATGCGCCGCCGCAAGCCGCCCGCCCAGTCGATCGCGTCCGCTCCTCCGCGCGCCGCGGTGCGGCCGGCGCCGAGCGCCCCCGCGCTCCCGCCCGTGAGCCCCGCCCGGCCTCCCGGGTCGCCGCCCCCGCCGCCCGACATGCCCTGGCGGGAGACGTAATCGCCCGCCCCGACCCGCCTTCGACCCTTCGCGATCGGGGGACCGCCCCGTGTCGCCGGTGAGACATCGGCCCGCGCGCGGGGGCGGGGCCGGTACATCCTCGGGCGATTTCGCCTCGGCGCCAACTCTCGAAGCCGGACCGCTTTTCCGGCGGTGGGCATACGCTCATAACGGGTCCCGGTGTCGGAACGGCCCATGTCGCGCCTCGTGATCGTCGCGGTCGCGCTCTCCCTGATCGCCCTCGCCGGAGCCCTCGCGGCGGCGCCCCTCGCCGCGGCCCACGGAGCCGTGCCGGGTGCCTCCCCCGCTCGAGCGACGACGGCGAGTGCGCCCCGGGCGACCGCTTCGTCGCCGAGCCTGCGGGCGCCGACCCCGAGCGAGGCCTCGCGTCTTGCGCTCGGCCACTCGATCGTCTCGAAGCTCGAGCGCTCGGGCGTTCCCGCGAAGGCGATCTACCTGCCCAACTTCGCGGGCGGCGGCGTGCTCACGGGGAACGTGGTCTCCCCGATCACGAAGGTCGCCCCCG
>Ga0187772_10000595_pt1 | contig 16210 bp, 16 predicted proteins | sample 0116_SJ02_MP15_2_FD_133137 | JGI IMG/M metagenome (GOLD analysis project Ga0187772, IMG submission 133137) | Tropical peat soil microbial communities from peatlands in Department of Meta, Colombia - 0116_SJ02_MP15_20_MG | ecosystem: Environmental > Terrestrial > Soil > Wetlands > Peat | place... | reverse complement strand
ACGGTAAAGCCAACGACCATCGCGATCGCCACGGTGGTTATTTGCTCCAGCACCGCCATTGACAGAGCAGCGCGCTCACGACTCACCCCTAGTTTCGGTTCGATTGTCTGCTCGAAAGAATCGATGTTCTCCTGAAACTCCCGGGAAAGAAATTTGCCGATCTCCGAATAGACGCGATCCAGGTACGAAACCAGCGTGAGTAACCCAAACAGCATTACAAGCGCCACTGCCAGGGCAAAGTTCATCGGGGAACTCGTTTAAAGCGTTGATCCGGAGTTTTTCTCCGCGATCTTTGCGGATTCTCCGCGTGCTTTGCAGTTAAAGTCTTTCCGACCCGCGCGCCGCTACGTTCAGTCAATGACATCGACAAGCCAAAGGCTCTTCGTAACCGCGCTTCTTTCCTCGTCATTTGACCCTGATCTCGATCATGATCATAGCCGGCGAGATGCAAAATACCGTGCAACGCCAGAATCTTGATCTCCTCAGCCGGCGAATGTCCCAGGTGGCGCGCATTGTCAGAGGCGATATCAGCCGAGATCGCGATATCTCCGGCGAGTCCATTGCTTAGTCGCCTGAGGGCAGGAAACGACAGCACGTCCGTTTCCCTGTCCTTTGCCCGGAACCGCCGGTTCAACCGGCGGAGCTCCGCGTCGCCTGTCACCATGATGTTCACTTCACCTGCCAACCGTAATGCACGTTTCGCGCGCGATACGAATTTCGAAAGAGCCGCCTCACTGAGTCCCGAAATTCGCTTTTTCAAGTTAACCAAGCTCTTCTCTGCTTCTCCGCGATCTCTGCGTTATAAGAAGTTCACCAAAAGTAAACAGGAGGGCCGGCAAAACGCCCTCCTGCTCAAATGCATTTTTCTATTCTTCTATCGGCAATTCTTCAGTCGCCGCCGGCAGGTTCTCCTGGCGTGGCTCTTCGGTCGCTTTGCCGTTCACGCCGTTCTTTGTTTCGAGCAGCAACATCTGCTGCTCCGCCACTCTCGCCTTGTGCTCGTCATAAGCGCGGATAATCCTCTGCACCAGATGATGCCGCACCACGTCGCCTTCGTCGAAATAAACAAAGCTCAACCCTTCGACGCTCTTCAATATGTCAACCGCTTCCAACAGTCCGCTCCGCCGCGCGCTCGGCAGGTCGATCTGCGTGATGTCACCAGTGATAACCGCTTTCGAGTTGAAGCCCAGCCGGGTCACAAACATCTTCATCTGCTCGGAGGTAGTGTTTTGCGCCTCATCCAGAATCACGAACGAATCGTTCAGTGTCCGGCCGCGCATGAACGCGATGGGCGCAATCTCGATGACGTTCTTCTCGAGATAACGGTCGACCTTCTCCGGATCGAGCATGTCGTAAAGCGCGTCATAAAGTGGCCGCAGGTAGGGATCGATTTTGTCCTGCAAAGTTCCCGGCAGGAATCCCAAACGCTCACCCGCTTCCACCGCGGGACGCGCCAGAATAATTCGATTCACTCGCTTGGCAAGCAAGGCAGAAATTGCCATCGCCACGGCGAGATAAGTCTTGCCCGTGCCTGCCGGACCGATGCCAAACACCATATCGTGCTTTTCGATGGCTTCCAGATAGCGCCGCTGATTCAAACTCTTGGGCTGGACCGTGCGCCGGCCGAACGAGCGCTGGCGCCCAGCTTCCGCCAGACCGCGCAGCGTGGCCTTGGGATCAGCCATCAGCACGCGCAACATGCTGTTCAGATCGCCATTGTTAAAGGTATGGCCGGAGCGTTGCAGTTGGTCGTAATCGGTGAAAACTTGCTCGGCGCGGGCCACGTCGCGCGGCGCGCCTTCCAGTTCAATCGAGTCGGACCGCAGGTCGATATTGATGTTCAGCCCGTCTTCCAGCACGTGCAGATTTTCATCCCTGGTTCCGAACAGGGTCTCAATGCGAGGACTAATCTCAATACTTTTTCTCATTCAGCTTTGACATTCACCTCTGGGACAAGTCTCAGACCCATCCCGTCGACGGCACACTTCAACCTAGCCCGAGATGCACGCATCCCTCATGGCAGAGCTGCGCTTCGGCCGGTTGCAAAAAGCAAAGTTTTTCTCTCTGGAGGTGGAACTCGCCGGAATGCTCGCGCCCGAGGTGCAAGCAACTACCATTGACAATAGGGTACCCTTGCCTGGAAGCGGGAGTCAATGATTGTTTGGGTAGTGTCCAAGTTTCACCACCAAGGACACGAAGGAGCACAAAGGAGAACTTCGCAAACCGAGTTTCGTGACCTTAGTGTCCTTCGTGGTTGTGAATTTAGGACACTACTTCGGCCATATCCATTTGACCACCTTCAACTTAGTCCCGTAAAATGAGTCTTCGGCATCCACCGAAGTTCCAGGCAATCCACAGAAGCGAAGGTAACCAGTTTCCATGGCAAATCATTTTTCGGCGCTGAAGCGCGCCCGTCAGACTGAAAAACGCACCACCCGAAACCGAGCCAACACCTCCCGCCTGCGCACTGCGCTGCGCAGCTTTCGTGAAACGTTAGCCAAGGGGGACCGTTCCGCTGGCGAGCACGCGCTCCGTCAGACGGTTTCGGCTCTGGACAAAGCCGTGCAGAAGGGCGTAATTCACGAAAACACGTCGTCCCGCTACAAGTCCCGCCTGAGCGCGCGATTGAAGGCGATAGGAAAGTAATCTGGCAAATCAATAAGGAGGCGAGCCAAACGCGCGGTTCTTGTGTCGCTAAACGCGACACTTCGCGCGGCTCGCTCAGATCCCTCGCTGCGCAAAAGCAGCTTGCTCGGGATGACAACAAGAAGCGGTTGTCGCGTGGCATTCCTTTCGTATTCATCCGCTTCCAGTGATATCCTCATTTTTCGGCCTGCTGATCGAGCATTGGGGAGGTAAGGAATGGATTGTTCGGGGAAACGAGTGGTTGTCCTCGGCGCCGGTAAAATGGGCGGCATTTTGCTCAAGGCGCTTCTGGAAAAGGGACTGCTGTCGCGTGAATTGACCACCGCCACTGTGCATCACGAAGACCGGGCGCGCAGCCTGGAGCAGAAGTTGGGGGTCCCGGCCGGCACGGACAATCTAAAAGCGGTGCAGGGCGCTGACATCATCTTTGTATGCGTGAAGCCGCAGGTGGTGGAGAGCGTTATGCAAGAGATTCGCCCCAATATTTCCAGCAAACAACTGATTATCTCTGTTGCAGCTTCCGTTCCCACCAATCAGATTGAGCAGGCACTCGGCAAAAACGTGCCGGTCGTGCGCGCCATGCCCAATACGCCTTGTGTGCTGGGCTGCGGTATGACGGCCTTGTGCAAAGGTAAGTTTGCGGACGCATGTCACCTTGAACTGGCGAGCGCGCTCTTCAAGGTCGTCGGCAGAACCGTGGTCGTCGACGAAAAACATATGGATGCGGTCACCGGGCTTTCCGCGAGCGGGCCGGCGTACATTTACATTATTCTTGAGTCGCTGGCCGAAGCTGGCGTGAAAGTCGGTCTGCCACGCGATGTAGCAACTCTTTTGGCAGCGCAAACCACCATGGGCGCCGCGACGGTGGTGTTGGAAACCGGTGATCATCCAGCCCTGCTCAAGGATGCGGTTACCACACCGGCCGGCTGCACCATCGACGGGATTCTGGAATTGGAAGAAGGCAAGTTGCGCGTGACCTTGATCAAAGCCGTGGTGAAGGCCGTACAAAGAGCGAAGGAACTGGCGTACGCGTAGCAATGGATTGCGGAGCATTGGCGCATGGTTAACCACAGAGGACGCAAAGGATCCCAGAAGAAACCGCTGTCGGCTTCTGTGACCTTTGTGGTTCAGGTCACATCAGCGCCGAGCCCGCAGGGGCGACAAAACTCAGCCCAGGGAGGGAGCCGTGGACATAAAAATCAGCACACGAGAAGTTGAAGATGTCTCGGTTATTGACGTAAGCGGCCGCATCATACTCGGTGACGAGACCGAGGCTGTGCGTAAGGCAGTCCGTGACGTAATTGCCCAGGGCAAAAAGAAGATTGTGCTGAACCTGTCCGACGTGAGCTACATCGATAGCTCGGGCGTAGGCGAGTTGGTCGCCAGCTACACTGCGGTTCGCAACGCGGGCGGCGAATTGAAACTGCTGAACCTCACCAAGAAAGTCCATGACCTGCTTCAGGTCACCAAGCTCTACACCATCTTTGACATCAAAGATGACGAATTCATGGCCGTAAAGTCGTTCGACTGGTTCTTCGCCAAGTGAGGGATAATCTCTATTAATGCTCGAGTGCTGCCTTTGTGCGATCGCCGCTTAATTAGCCAGGAAAATTGCGCAGCGCATCATCTACACATTTCCTTTTTCTTTCGCTTCGCGCTATAGTCCTAACCCGGTTGTTTTGGAGGCTGTGATGGCGACCCAATCCCGTCCGGAAAGCAAAGAAAGCAAGGCCAGGAGCTTTGGCGAGAATATCGAAAGCGATCTGGCTTCGAGATTTTTGCGCGTGGTCGAAGTGGCCGCGATTGCTTCAGCGCACACCATGGGGCAGGGAGCACGCAAGCTTTCCGATCAGGTGGCGACTGAGGCGATGCGCCAGACCATGGACAGTATTCCTATGCGCGGGACGATCGTGATTGGTGAAGGGGAGCGCGACGAGGCGCCCATGCTGTACATCGGCGAGAAAGTCGGCGCGCAGTTTCCGGACGGAACTGAAGTACCGGAAGTGGACATCGCGGTCGATCCGCTGGAGGGAACGAATCTTTGCGCGACTGGAGCGCCGGGCGCGATCACGGTGCTGGCGGCTTCGGAACGCGGCGGATTGTTGAATGCGCCGGACTGTTACATGGAAAAGATTGTGGTTGGTCCGTCTTGCAAGGACGCGGTGGATTTGGACGCGCCGGTCCCCCAGAACCTGAAAAATATTGCCAAGCGACTGGAGCGCGAGGTGGAGGATCTGGTGGTGATTGTGCTGGATCGGCCGCGGCACGAGAAATTGATTGCGGAGATACGGGCGACGGGAGCGCGAATCAAGCTGATTGGAGACGGCGATCTCTCGGCGGGTATTGCAGCGGCCGTCATCGGGACGGGCGTACACGCGGTGATGGGATCGGGCGGCGCTCCAGAGGGCGTAATTACTGCGGCTGCGATTCGCTGCCTGAACGGCTACATGCAGGGACGATTGGTGATCGACAAGCCGGAGCTGGAAGAGCGGATCGCGCGCATGGGAATTAAAGATAAGAACCGGGTTTATGAAGCTGAGGATCTGGCGCCCGGCAAGCAGTTAATCTTTGCTGCAACCGGTGTAACGGAAGGTGCACTTCTGAAAGGCGTGCGGTTCTTCGGCGAAGGGACACGCACGTCGTCGGTGATCATGACCTTGCGAACCGGGAAAGTGCGGTTCATCGACAGTATTCATCTGGAAAAGGGGCCGGATGTGAAGGTGAAGTTCGTGTAGAAAAGTCGCGAGTAGGTCGCTCGCGACCAACTTCGCTTCCTCAGGATGACAATTCGACAGGGCAGGATGCTGATGCGGTTTCAGTATGGACCGATGATTCCGCCGATGTGACGCGAAGCGGGACGAGGTTGAGTTGTCAACCTGTACTTCTCGATTACATCGAGATACTTCAATCCTGAACCGGTGTTGAAGAGAACCACGGTATCATCCGCGCTGAAGAATTCGCTGGCGCGGAGCTTACGATAGGCAGCCAATGCCGCCGCTCCCTCGGGTGCTGCAAAAATTCCTTCGACCGTGGCCCATTGACGGAGCGCGTCCATGATTTCTTCGTCGGTCACGGCAATCGCGATGCCGCCGCTTTTTTTCAAAATGTCGAGAATCAGATAATCGCCGTAAGCTTTGGGAACGCGAAGACCAGCCGCGAGCGTGTCGGCGTCCGGCCAGAATTCAGAAGTAGATTTTCCTTGATCCCAGGCTTTCACAATCGGAGCGCATCCGGCCGCTTGCACGGAAACCATTTGCGGGCGCTCCGAGCCTATCCAGCCCAGCTGTTGCATTTCGTCGAAAGCCTTCCACATTCCGATGAGGCCCACACCGCCGCCAGTGGGATAAATGATGCCGTGCGGCAGGCGCCACCCAAGCTGCTCGGCGACCTCGTATCCCATGGTCTTCTTGCCTTCGACGCGGAATGGCTCTTTGAGCGTGGAGACATCGAACCAGCCTTCTTTGTCTTTTTTCTCGCCGATCATGCGCGCGCAATCGCCGATCAAGCCATCCACCAGCGTGACACACGCGCCGTAGCTCTCGCATTCGATGCGGTTGGCCAGGGGAACATCTTTCGGCATGAAGAGGTGAGTTTCGATTGCGGCGGCGGCGGCGTAGGCGGCCAGTGCACCAGCGGCGTTTCCGGCGGAGGGAGCGGCCAGCTTCTTGAGACCATAAGCTTTGGCCATGGTAACCGCAGCTGACATGCCACGGGCTTTGAACGACCCGGTGGGATTTAGGCCTTCATCTTTTATATATACGTTGGGGAACTCGTGAGCGGGAAGCATGGGCGTGAAGCCTTCCCCAAGCGAAACGGGCTCGGCTTCAGGCAAGACTTCGGCGTAGCGCCACATGGAGGGAGTTCGGCCAAATAGCGAAGCCGACGTGAAAGTCGGCTTCAGTGCCGCGAGATCGTAGCGGACGTAGAGCACGCCGTCATCTTTCGGACAGATGGTTTGCGGCTGATCGGCGCTAATCTGGGCGTCGCACTTGGTGCATTCGAGATAGGAGATGCGAGCCACGGTGGAAGTTTAGCATCTGAGCGATGGCCACGCATGAACAGTCCCCTTCGGCTGGCCACGCGGAGCGCGCCCAAGCCTACTACGTTCCAAACACCAACCGCTCCAAGACCGGACCGAGAGCCAGAGCGGGAAGGTAGCTCAGAGCGGTCACGGTGATCAGAGACGCCGTGAGCAGGATTCCAAAGGAAAGAGAATCCGTGGGAAGCGTGCCCGAAGAGGTTGGAGTGATTTTCTGCCGGGCGAACAGACTCGCGAAAGCGAGAGCCGGGATGGCCAAGCCAAATCTGCCCGCCATCATCGTCATTGCGGTGGTCAGGTTGTAGAAAATGGTATTGGCACTGAGGCCGGCGAAAGTTTGCCCATTGTTGGCAAAGCAGGACGCATAGGCGAACAGAATTTCGGTGAAGCCGTGCGGCCCGGTGTTGGTTGTCAGGCCGGAAAGCCCGGCTCGAGTGCTGATCGCGATCGCCGTGAGTGGAAGGATCAGCAGAGGAGCGGCCAGAGCGTACAACATGATCATTTTGTTTTCGCAGGGGCCGATTTTCTTGCCAAGGTATTCGGGTGTGCGGCCCACCATTAGACCGGCGAGAAAAACCGCGATCGCCGCAGCCATCACCATGCTGATCAGACCGGTGCCCAATCCACCGAAAACCGTTTCGCCCAGAAGAAGATTCACCAGCAGGACCAACCCACCAAGCGACGTATAGCTGTCGTGCATAGAGTTGTAGGAGCCTGTGGCCGTGTTCGAGGTCACGACTGCTGTCAGCGTGGAGCCACCAATTCCGAAGCGGACTTCTTTACCTTCCATGTTTCCGGCAGCATGCGACAGACTGCGCGATGTTCCGAGGAGCACATTTCCACGTTGCTCCGAATAGTGCACGCACAACAATCCGAGAGTAAAAAGAGCGAGCATGACCCAGTAGAGAACCCAGCCCTGCCGAAGACGGCCAACCATCCGGCCGAATGTATTGGTTAACGCAGCCGGCAGGAGCACGATCGCTAGCATCTCCAGAAAATTTGCAAGCGGTGTGGGGTTTTCGTAAGGATGCGCGCCGTTGGCGTTGAAGAAGCCGCCTCCATTAGTGCCAAGATTCTTGATGATCTCAAGCGCGGCGACCGGGCCTTGCGCGATGATCTGGCGAGAGTGCTCAACCGAAGCCGCAACCGCGTAGTCATGGAAGTTCATGGGAACTCCCTGCCAGACGAGAAGCAAAGCACCGACGAGCGCTCCCGGCAGAAGAACCCAAAGCAAGGCGCGTGTGACATCGACCCAGAAATTACCGAGAGTCTCCGAGCATTGCTTGGCCAGACCGCGGATAAAAGCGATACCGATGGCGAGGCCAGCGGCGCCAGCTAGAAAGTTCTGCGCGCACAGACCAGCCATCTGGCTGAAGTAGCTCATGGTGGTCTCGCCAGCGTAAGCCTGCCAGGTGGTGGTCGTGGAAAAACTGATGGCCGTATTCATCGCCAAATCGGGCGTCAGCGGCGTCGTGTGATATTGCGGGAAAAACCAGGGAAGAAATCTCTGCAGCCGAAGGATGAAATACAGGAGAACGGTGCCGGTCAGACCGAACAACACGAAACACATCGCGTACTGCGAACTGGTCATTTCCGCATTGGGGTCGACAGCGGTCAGGCGGTAAATGAGACGCTCAAGGGGAAGGCATAATCGATCGAGCGCGGTTGGGGCGCGGGAAAAAACACGTTCCAGGTATCCGCCCAGTGGCTCGACCAGGGCAGTCACGATGAGAATGAACGCGGCATATTGAAGGGCTGCGTAAGGATCTATCACGGCTTCTCACGAGTGTCTTGTGTCCTTCGCAGATTTGAGAAAACCGATTTACCACAGAGGACACAGAGGATCACTAGGGCATGATTTGGGCCTGCTTTCTCATCGGAAATCGCTGGTCGAGTTCCAAATTGAGTTCCAATACATTCACCCGCGGTTCGCCCAGGAATCCGAATTGACGGCCTTCGGTATACCGGGCTATTAATTGCTTGAGTTGCTCGCGGCTGACCCCACGCTCTTTTGCCACGCGCGGAATCTGAAACTGTGCCGCAGCGGGAGTGATGTGAGGATCGAGTCCCGAGGCCGAGGAGGTTACGAGATCGATGGGCACGGGCTGTCCGGGATTGTCTGCCTGATTGGTGGCGACATCGGCCTTCACGCGATCGATCAGGCCATGATTCGTAGGTCCGAGTTGCGAGCCGTTGGAATTGGCCGCGTCATAGCCACTTCCTGCACTTGACGGGCGCGAATGGAAATAAGCCGGCCCGGAGAATCCCTGTCCGATGATTCGCGAACCGACGACCTGACCGTTTTGTACGATCAACTGGCCATTGGCCTTGTCTTTGAAAAACAGTTGTGCCAGGCCGGTGACGACCAGGGGATAGATGACTCCGAGAAGAATGGTCGTAACGATGGTCATCAGGAATGCAATCAAGAGATTTTTTTTCATGGCAATGTCCTCAACAATTTGTCGTTCCGAGAAGCAGTAGCGACGAGGAACCCGAATTTTGCTTGCAACTGCAGATCCCTCGACCGCGGGTGATCTCGCGCCAGCGCGAGATCACACTTCGCTCGGGATGACAACAAAAAGTAGTTTCAACTTTCACGCCATTCCTACTCTCGTAATGATCATGTCAATGAGCTTGATGCCGACGAACGGCACCAGAATTCCGCCCACGCCGTAGATCCACAGATTGCGGCGCAGCAGCGCTGCCGCTCCCATCGGAACATATTTCACCCCACGCAGCGCCAATGGGATCAACGCAACGATGATCAGCGCGTTGAAGATCACGGCCGATAACACTGCCGACTGCGGCGTTTGCAGGCGCATGATGTTCAACGCATTCAGCACCGGGAATGTACCGGCAAACATGGCCGGAATAATCGCAAAGTACTTAGCAACATCGTTGGCAATGGAAAACGTCGTCAGTGCGCCGCGGGTCATCAGCAACTGCTTGCCGATCTCGACCACTTCAATCAGCTTGGTCGGATTGGAATCGAGATCCACCATGTTGCCGGCTTCTTTGGCCGCTTGTGTGCCGGTATTCATGGCGACGCCGACATCCGCCTGAGCTAGTGCCGGAGCGTCGTTGGTGCCGTCGCCGGTCATCGCAACCAGCTTGCCCTCTTTCTGTTCTTTCCGGATCAGGTCCATCTTTTCTTTCGGAGTGGCCTCGGCAAGAAAGTCATCCACACCGGCTTCACGGGCAATCGCGGCCGCGGTCAGAGGATTGTCACCGGTGATCATCACAGTCTTAATTCCCATGGCCCGCAGACGGTCGAAACGCTCGTGCATTCCACCCTTCACAATGTCCTTGAGGTAGATCACGCCGAGAGCGCGGCGATTTTCGGCGACGACAAGCGGAGTTCCGCCGGAACGGGCGATCTGCTCGACTGTCGACTGAATTTCTTTCGGCAACACAGTGCCGTGTTGAGTCAGGTACCTCGAAATCGCATCGACCGCGCCCTTACGAATTTCGCGGCCATCGAGATTCACGCCCGACATACGGGTCTGGGCAGAAAAAGGAATGAACTCAGCCTCGCGGCTGCCCAGTTCCCTGCCCCGCAGGCCGTATCGTTCTTTGGCGAGCACGACAATGGAACGGCCTTCGGGAGTTTCGTCAGCGAGCGAGGAAAGCTGCGCCGCGTCAGCCATCTGGGCTTCGGTGATTCCCGGCGCTGGAATGAATTCGGCAGCCTGCCGGTTTCCCAGAGTTATGGTGCCGGTTTTATCGAGAAGCAGAGTGTTCACGTCACCGGCAGCTTCCACGGCGCGGCCTGACATCGCCAGTACATTGTGCTGAACCAGGCGATCCATCCCGGCAATGCCGATGGCCGAAAGAAGGCCGCCAATCGTTGTCGGAATCAGGCAGACCAACAGCGAGACCAACACGAAGACCGTTTGCGGAGAACCCGAATAAATGGCAAACGGCTGCAGGGTGACAACCGCGAGCAAGAAGATGATTGTGAGTCCCGCGAGCAGAATGTTGAGCGCGATCTCATTCGGCGTTTTCTGGCGCTCGGCGCCTTCCACCAAAGCGATCATGCGATCAAGAAAGGTTTCGCCAGGGTTGGAGGTGATCTGGATCTTCAACCAGTCGGAGAGCACGCGCGTGCCTCCAGTAACGGCCGAGCGATCGCCGCCGGCCTCGCGAATCACAGGGGCCGACTCGCCGGTGATTGCAGACTCGTCAACCGAAGCGACGCCCTCAATAATTTCGCCGTCGCTCGGAATGAACTCGCAGGCAGAGACCAGTACCTGATCACCGGCCCGCAGCTTGGAACTGGGGACTTGTTCCGTTTTGCCATCCGGAAGAAACCGGTTGGCCACCGTCTCCGAGCGCGCTTTACGCAACGTCTCCGCTTGCGCTTTACCACGACCTTCTGCCATCGCCTCGGCAAAATTGGCGAACAAGACCGTGAACCACAGCCAGAGTGTGATCTGGAGATTAAATTTGAACGCCGCGTGTGGATGCAGAATGAGGAGAACCGTCGTGATCACGCTGCCGATTTCGACCACGAACATGACGGGATTGCCCATCATCTTCTTGGGGTGCAGCTTGAGAAACGCATCCCAGACCGCACGGCGGACGATCTTCCATTCCCAGATGGCTTTTGTGCCGGACTTCTTCCGCGAATGTCCAACCTGAACGCTCTTGATTTCCGGAGCAGGTGGTGTTTGGGTTGTGATTGCCATAAATATTCCTCTAGAAAGTCTTGCCTGCCGCCAGGAGCAGATGCTCGAGAATCGGCCCGAGGCTTAGAGCCGGGAAAAATGTGAGCGCGCCGACGATCAGGATCACGCCGATTAAAAGTACGGTGAAAAGCGGCGTGGTCACTGGGAACGTGCCGAGCGACGGCGGAACATATTTCTTTTGCGCCAGGTTACCCGCGATCGCCAACATGGGGATGATCATGAAAAACCGGCCGAGCAGCATGTCGAATGCGATCGCAGTGTCATACCAGGGCGTGTTGATAGTCAGTCCGCCGAAAGCCGAGCCGTTATTGGCAGCGCCGGAAACGAAGGCGTAGAGAATCTGGCTGAAGCCGTGCGGGCCAGGATTGCTGATACCCGATGTGCCAAAGGCACTTACAGATGAAATTGCGGCAAGCACCAGAATCACACACGGAAAAACAAGAACCACGAGCATCGCCATCTTTACGTCGTAGGCTTCGATTTTCTTGCCGAGATATTCCGGCGTGCGTCCCACCATGAGGCCGGCGATGAAGACCGCGAGCACAATGTAGATCAACATGCCGTACATACCCGCGCCCACGCCGCCAAAGATGACCTCGCTGAGCATCATGTTGACCAGCGGTACCATGCCGCCGAGAGGCATGTAGGAATCGTGCCAGCCGTTGATCGCGCCGCAACTGGCGTCGGTCGTTACCGTGGCGAAAAGAGCGCTGTTGGTGATGCCGAAGCGGACTTCTTTGCCCTCCATGTTACCGCCGGATTGCTGCGCGCTGACCTGTTGATTGGTTCCGGCGAGCAGCGGGTTGCCTCGAGCCTCAGCCCAGTATGCGACGACAACTCCCGAGAGAAAAAGAATCGCCATGGCCGCCCACACGGCCCAGCCGTGGCGCTGCGCGCCAGTCATGCGGCCGAGAGTGTAGGTGAGTCCGGCCGAGATCGCGAAGATACTGAACAGCTCGAGCAAGTTGGAGAATGGAGTCGGATTCTCAAACGGATGCGCGCTGTTGGCGTTGAAGAAGCCGCCGCCGTTCGTTCCCCATTCCTTAATGATTTCCTGTGAAGCGACCGGGCCTTGAGCGATGGTCTGTGTAGTCACGGCTTCCATGACTGGCTTGCCGTTCGCATCCACCACGGGCTTGCCATCCGAGCCGGTCTTTTGGACCTGCGTAGATTCGACAAGTTTCGCGGTGTCATACGGCTTCAGATTCTGAACCACGCCTTGCGAAACCAGAATGAGGGCGCCGACGACACAAAACGGCAGCAGAACCCAGAGTGAGCTGCGGACAAGATCGACCCAGAAATTGCCGATGGTCTGCATCTGGCGGCGCGCGATCCCGCGGATGAAAGCAACCGCCAGAGAAATTCCCACGGCAGCCGACACAAAATTGTGATACGCCAGTCCGGCCATCTGGGTGAAGTAACTCATCGTGGTTTCACCGGCATAAGCCTGCCAATTCGTATTGGTGGTGAATGAGGCAGCGGTGTTGAAAGCCACGTGCGTCGGAGTGACTCCGGCGAACTTCTGCGGGTTGAATGGCAGATAAGCTTGCAGACGCTGGATGAGGTAAAGTACGACCATCGAAACCAGGCTGAACAGAAGCATAGAAACTGCGTACTCCGTCCAGCGCATTTCGTGGTTCTCATCGACACCAGTAAGCCGATAAAGCAGCCGCTCCACTGGCCGCACGACGGGATCAAGGAACGTCCTTTCACGGCTGAAGACGCGCGCCATGAAAATGCCCATCGGCTTGGTGACCAGGAAGATCAGCACCAGAAAAAACAGGATTTGAAACCACCCATTGGCGGTCATGTCAGAACTTCTCCGGACGCAGCAATGCGTAAACCAGGTAAATGGCAGTCAGCACACTGACTGCGAGCATGATGATGGACTCCAGGCTCATACACTTCTCCTCACTTCACGCGCTCACAAAAGCGCACGTAGGCAATGGACAAGAGAAAAAAGATGATTGTAACTGCGATCCACAGAATGTCTTGCATAACGAGTCTCCAAAATAAATTTCAAATACTGCCAGCTCGACGAGCCCTTTCGCCTTAGAACCGAAAAATTGCGTCGGTGGCAAACATGAGCTGACCACTGCGAGTGCCGTTGTCATACGGCCTGGCGCTAAAAGCATGTTCGTAACGGACTTCCGGACGCGCGCAGATCAGCTCGGAAAAGCGGTGCGTAACACCGACGGTCCAACTGGCATAGGTTGTGGCAAAACCCGTGCGTTCACCCTTCTTGTCGACCAGCCAGTCGACTGGCCGCACTGACAGGAAGTCTCTCTTGGAGAACTTGAATTCCGTATAGTTGACGACTCCGATCGCAGGGGCATTGCCTTTGATTGGGGCACCCGGACCTACATTCGTGAACCACGGCTCCGGTGGGCCATTATTTACGGTTCCACCGACGAGTGCGTGAGACTGATAGATGTAATAGGCCTCGGTGGTTGTCAAGAATGTGCCCTCTTTGTTGAGGCGCCGCGTATGCGTGAGATTGAACTGCTGCAGATTGTCGTGTCCAGCTTTGAATTTGCCGTTGTTCAGCGAATCGATACCGCCGTAGAGAGAATCGTTGTTGCTCTTCGATACCCAGCGAAGCATGGCCATGGCAGTAGGATGGGCGGCTTCGTTCCATGGCGCGATGTCATCACCGGCGTGAATACCGAAAAGAACCGAGCGGTGGTCATTCAGCTTGATCGAGGCATTGATACCGGTTTGGGTGTAGCAATCTGCGGTGAACATCAGCGAGTGCGTGAACAGGAAGTTATCCGGGGAGAGCTGTGCCTCGATGTCGGGTGGGGATATGTAGCGTCCAACTTTGAGCATCATCCCCTGACCCACGTGAGGGAAATAAACCAGTGCATAGGCCTCGACTGCATCGGCGCCATAGAGGCTGTTGCGCTGCAGCAGTTGGTCGCTGAACCAGCCCTGGGAAGTGGTCCAACGATAGTCGATCCCATAGAGGGTCGTGAAACGAAAGCCCCAGTCGACGTGGTCAGTCTGGGCGCTATCGGGCACGCGCTCGAAGCGGAGCACGGCCTGGTCCATTTCAATTTTGTCGGGAACAATGGCATAGGATTCTGGAATATTTGAATGCTCAGAACTGCTGACGCTGATGCCAGGGTTGAGCCAGCCGTAGACCTTGATCCTGTGCTTCCGCATCCCCGGAAATTCGTCCCACAACGCCTTGGTCAAAGGCCACACCGGATCAGTGTCAGGGACACCGATCAGCGGGCTAGGCCCGAAGTATTCCGAGCTAGGAAATATACCATCTATGGGTGCGGGCAGCGCGCGGCGGGAGGGTTCGTTCGTTTTGGGGTCGCTGCTTCCATTCTGCTGATTGCTGGTGCCCGGCTGCTGGTTGGTTGAACTCCCGCTATTGTCTGTATTAGGTGACTGTTGACCATGAAGCGGTAACGCCAGCGAGGCTGACACCAATATGAGCAAGGCCGCACGCTTGCCGGCTTCGGTTGGAGGTTTGCGTTTAAGGATTTCAGAATTAATCACTATGAGTTCTCCTCGATTTTTCGGCAGAAAAAATTCGCGAAATAAACCTTCAGAGCAGAGGACGGCAAACTGCTCGCGTCTCTCACAAGCGCCACGAAAACACTTATAAAGAATGTAAGGGCGCCTGTGCACAACACTCCCACTGGGAGCCTGATTGGCTACATCGTAAAACACAGTTTTTGCCTGAACGGATGCAGAAACGATTTAACAATTTCCGGCGTAAAAGGGGGGTTAATAGTTCATAAAGAATCCATAAAGGGCAGGTGTCAGGTCTCAGGTCCGACCCTGCAGCAGATCGTTATTGAACGCGGTTCCCGGGATCGAAACGGCAGACCATCCAGGGCTCCGTGCGAATGTAACGCGCACCGCCGGGAATGGATTCGAGCTTGCGTTGCAGGTTCGCCAGGACGCGAAGGAAATCCGATTGCCGGATGTGCTCGCGGCCCCAGCGGGTGGTTAACCGGGTCTGGGGAGTAATGATGTTGGTGTGATGTCCGGTGAGAAAAACCAGCATCTCGAATTCTTCTTCGTCGAGGCGAAGTTCGTGGCCCTTGACAATTACGCGATGCGATCTGAGGTCGATACGAAAGTCGCCAGTGGTGAGGACGCCTTCATCGCTGTTGGCAAGCGACGGCACGCCTTCATCGATCTTCTCAAACTGCCGAGTGAGCTCGCGCAAGCTCAACATGGTTGCCATGGCAAACCTCCAATCAGCAGCCCCAATCGGCTTGGCCGGGCGTGGCAAAGTATTTGCGGGTGGGGTGGTCTGCTGACGTTGTTGCCCCCAGCTCCTCCAATGTCAATTGTGCTGCCGCTACCATCAGTTTCCGTTCGCTCGTGGGAGTTCGATCCCAACTGGAATTTCCATGCTCACTTCCTTTACCGTCGTAATCCTCGGCCAAAGCTTCGCGATAATGATGGAAAAGTTTGGCCAATGTTTCCGCAGATACTTCCTGAATTGACATAATCTCCTAACCTTCTTGCGTTTCGGTGAGTGGATCGTTTGTCAGGGCCAGCCGCGCTTGACTGACTCTGGCGCGCTTTTGCTTAAGCAACCGCATGAAGAATCCCAATATCAAAAGAATCATGTTTACCACCGCAAGCATCGTCACCGCTCACGTTCCCCCGATCGCTAGAATTATTGGATTATGAAAGCCGTAAAGATTCGATAAAGAGTTCGTAGAATGTTCGTAAGAGAGTCCTCCCGGGAGTAACTGGAGCTGAGTCAATGACAAGCAGGTAATTAGCCTAGGACCGGTCGCGCACAAGCGTATGATTCCCTGAGTAATGCCATGAGCTTGGAGTTCCACCATTGCTGCCGACGTTT
>Ga0187772_10000592_pt1 | contig 16263 bp, 11 predicted proteins | sample 0116_SJ02_MP15_2_FD_133137 | JGI IMG/M metagenome (GOLD analysis project Ga0187772, IMG submission 133137) | Tropical peat soil microbial communities from peatlands in Department of Meta, Colombia - 0116_SJ02_MP15_20_MG | ecosystem: Environmental > Terrestrial > Soil > Wetlands > Peat | place... | reverse complement strand
GGAGCGCGGCGCCAGGGGGTCGAACCCCGACCAGGCCCGAAGGAGGTCGGCGAGGGGCGGTCGGCGGTTCGCCTCGACCGTGACCGCCTCGAGGTGACCTTCTCTCGTCCCGACACGGGCGCAGTGGGGGACGATCGGCGGCCCCCACGGGACCACCCGCCGGCCCCGGTTCCTCCCGAGGAGGAGCGAGGACTCCGCGGCGAGCTTCTCCTCCTCCTCCCGGATGAACGGGACCACGTTGTCGGCAATCGTCAGCGACGGCACGCCGGGAAAGCCGGCGCCGGAGAGCGCCTGATAGGTGCTCACATGCACGGACCGGGGCGCGAGGAGCGGAACGATCGGCGCGAGGGTGACGACCAGACCGGCGGCCGAGCAGTTCGGGTTGGTGACGAGCAGGCCCCGACCGGACCGCGGTCGCCCGACGGACGTCAGCCGCGAGGCGTTCACCTCGGGCACAAGGAGCGGAACCGTGGGGTCCCGACGATGGTCCGCGGCGTTGGAGAAGACCGAGACGCCGCGACGGACGAGCCCGGTCTCGACCTCGCCGGCGAGCCCGCTCGGGAGGGCGGAGAAGACCGCCCGGACGCCTCGCCGGGCCAGCTCGCCGGGCCCCAGCGGCCGGAGCCGCGCCGTGGCGAGGCCGGCCGGCGGGGCCTCCGCGAGCTGCCAGACGTCCTCGAGCCGCTTGCCGACGGACCGTTCCCCGGAGACGAGGAGCGGCGGCTCGAACCACGGGTGGTCGGCGAGGAGGCGCACGAAATGCTGGCCGATGTAGCCGCTGGCCCCAAGGATCGCGGTCGGGATCGTTCGTCCGCTCATGGAAGGAACCCCCCCTGGAGGCCGAGGTCCGCGAGGGCGACGGCGGTGACCGCCTCGAGGACGACGACGGCCCGGGGGACGATGCACGGGTCGTGCCGGCCCGTCACGACGATCTCCTCCGGCTGTCGCGTCTTCACGTTCACCGTGCTCTGGCGGACCGCGATCGACGACGCCGGCTTCACGGCGACGCGGGCGACGACGGGCATCCCGGTGGCGAGACCTCCCAGGATCCCACCGGCGTGGTTCGTCCGGGTCCGGATCGCGCCGTCCTCGAGGACGAACGGGTCGTTGTGCTCGCTCCCGCGCATCCGCGCCGCGCGGAACCCCGCCCCGAACTCCACCCCTTTCACCGCGGGGACGCTGAAGTAGGCGTGGGCGAGGACGCTCTCGATCGAGTCGAAGAACGGCTCTCCGAGGCCGACCGGCACACCGGACGCACGGACCTCGACGACCCCACCGACGCTGTCGCCCGCGCGGCGGGCCTCCGCGATCGCCTCGGCCATCCGTTCCGCGGCGTGCGGGTCGGCCGCGCCGACCTCGTTCGAGCGCGAACGGCGCGCGAGCTCCTCGAGGGAGAGCTCCTCCGGGACGTCGGCGTCGATCGCCCCGATCGATCGGGTGAACGCGACCACGCGGACGCCCTTGGGGTCGAGGAGCCCCTTCGCGAGCGCTCCGGCGATCACGAGACCGACCGTCATCCGGCCCGAGAAGATCCCGCCCCCCGAGAGGTCCGCCTCTGGGCCGTAGCGGACCCGCGCCGGGTAGTCCGCGTGGCCGGGCCGCGGGGTGTCGCGGATCTTGTCGTACGGCTCGCGACGGACGTCGGTGTTCACCACATGGGCCCGGAACGTTGTGCCGTCCGACCGTCCGTCGACCAGTCCGCGGTCGACCACGAGGAGGTCCTCCTCCTGACGGCGCGTGGCGAGCCGTCGTCCGACAGGTCGCCGGCGGTCCAGGTCGTTCTGCACCGCGGCCAGGTCGACCGGGGTGCCCTGGGGCAGACCGTCGACCGTGACGCCGACCTCCGGGCCGTGGCTCGAGCCGAAGACCGCAACGCGCAACCTCCGCCCGAACTCCATCGTCACCGGACCGTCACCTCCGCGCCGAGCCTCCCGATCGTCTCGAAGAACCCGGGGAACGACTTCCCGACCACCGACGCGTCCGCGATTTCGCTCGGTCCGTCGGCGGCCGCCGCCGCCACGACCGCGCTCATGACCAGACGGTGGTCGTGGAGACCGCGCAGATGCAAGGCCCGAGGGCGCCGGGCCCCCTGGATCGCGAGCGCGCCGCCGACCGACTCGACGCGGGCGCCGAGCGCCCGGGCGAGCCGCTCCGTACCGAGGCGCCGGTTCGACTCCTTGGCGACGACCTGGGCCCCGCCCAGGAGGTAGCTCCGGCCCTCCGCGACGGCCGCCAAGACCCCGGCCAGGGGGTAGAGATCGGGCGAGCCCGTCAGCTCGACCCGGAACGGCCGGCGGGCGCCGCCGCGCACGGTCACGGCCTGGCCCGAGCGGCGGACGGAGGCGCCGAAGCGGCGGAGCAGGCCGAGCAACGCCAGGTCGGCCTGCGGCCACTCCGCCGGCACGCCACGGACCGACGCCCGCCCGCCCGTGACCGCCGCCAGCGCCCAGAGGTACGCCGCCGACGACGCGTCCCCCGGGACGGTCGCATCTACCGCGTCGAACCGCTGGCCGCCCGGGATCCGGAAGCCGGAACGGGAGGCGGCGACCCGGACCCCCTGACCGCGGATCACGGCCAGGCTCGCCCGAACGTACGGCTCGGAGACCGGGGTGCCGACCGTGCGGAGCCGAGAGGCTGGGCGGACCGTCGGGAGCGCGAACAATAGCGAGGAGGTGAATTGCGAGCTCTGGTCGGCGGCGACGTCGACGGCCCCACCGTGGATCGGGCCTTGGACCTCGAACGGCAACGCCCGACCGGTGGCCGGGCGGATGACCTTCGCTCCGAGCTCCTCGAGCGAGGCGAAGAGCGGACCCATCGGACGCAACGGGAGGCGGCCGTGGCCGACGAACCGGATCCGCGAGGCGCCCAGCGCGGCGGTGGCGGAGAGCAGCCGCAGGGTCGTGCCCGACTCCCCGCAATCGATCACGCGCGCCCGTGGCGTTGTCCGCGGCGCGCGCGGAAGGACCGTCCAGACCCCACGGCTCCGGACGACCTCCGAACCGAGCTGCCGCAGGCCTCGCGCCGTCGTCGAGGTGTCGTCGCTGACCAGCGGCCGCCGGAGGTGGCCGGTCCGCCCGCTGAGGTGCGCGGCCAGGAGGAGCCGGTGCGTGTAGCTTTTCGACGCTGGGGCGTCCACGGCCCCGTCGATCGTCGCCGGCCGAAGGCGGGCCACGCTCATCGGCCCCTCGGGTCGCGGTCGTCGCCCGCGAGCGACCATCGGGCCGTCCGTCGTCGCCCGCTGCGAGGCAGCGCCCTCAGGACCCGGCGCAATCGGTCGATCGGCGCGACCGCGGCGAAGGTGGGGCCGAGCCCGCTCACCCCGGAGGCGACCGCTCCGGCCCGGGCGACCGCTTCGTGGAGGGCGGCGTACCGATAGCCCATCGCCCGCTCCACCAGCGAGGAGTTCGCGCTCATCGCCTCGATCCAGTCCCCCGAGAGCGCCGCGTCGACCGCGCGTCGGGCGAGCGCGGGCTCGCGGGTGAACCGACGGCGTACCGTCGGCGACCGGGGGTGCGGGCGACCAGGGACCCACAACACGACCGCGAGACGGCGGTCGACCTCGAACCGACCTAGTTCGGCGTCCCGAGCGTTGTCGGTGACGACGCCGCCCTGCACGAGCCCGGCGAGCGCGTCGTCGAACGCCCCGGTGGCGCTCGTCCCGGTGGCGCGGCCGACCTCGGCCGCGATCCGGGCGACCTCCGCGGGTGACGGCTCGGCACCGGCAGCACGGGCTGTCGCCAGGGCGACCGACGCGCTCACGGCGCTCGAGCTCTTGAGGCCGCGCGCGACCGGGATCGACGATCGGACCACGAGGCGGAGCCGGCCGCCGTGAGAAGCGGCGAACCGGTCGAGCGACGCGCGCGCGGCGGCCTGCACGAGACGGGTCGACGACGAGCGCGGGCGGACCGAGGCCCGAGCGATCGTCGGTCGGTCCCCGTCGAGGTACGCCGTCGTGCGGGCCGGCCACTCGATTCCGACGGCCGCGCCGACCCCGAGCGGGAGCGCGTTCACGATGCTGATCGCCGCGCGGGCGCTCCCTACGCCGCGCACGGGCCCTCCTCCACGGAACGGACGACCGACGCCTCGGCGGGGGGCCGTCCCCACCAGATCTCGTAGCTGGCCGCCGCCTGGTAGACCAGGAGCCTCCACCCGTCCTCGTACGACGCGCCCGCCCGCTCGGCAGCGCGGCGGACCACGGGTTCGTTCGGGGCGTAGACCCAATCGAGCAGATGGGAGAGCCGCCCGAGCCACGGGGCGATCGGGACCTCGAGGGAGGAGCCGGGCTCTCGACCGACGTTCGTCGCGTGGACGACCAGGCCCGCCGGGGCGCCTTCGCCCGGGGCCCCGGCCGCGGCCCCGAACTCCTTCGCGAGGGCCTCGGCCGCCGAAGGGCGCCGAGCGAACACCGTGGCGCTCGCCCCGAGCTCGCGGGCGGCCGCGAGCGTCGCCCGCGCGGCCCCACCCGCCCCGAGGACCACTAGCTCCCCACCGTCCCACCGTCCGCAGGTGCGGAGCTCCTCGAGCCGGCGCAGGACCGCCAGCAGGTCGGTGTTCTCCGCCGCGACGTTCCCCTCGTGGAACGTGAGGCAGTTGGCGACGCCGCAGGCCTGGGCCCCGGCGCCGAGCTCGGTCGCCGCTTCGGCGGCGATCGCCTTGAACGGATGCGTGACGTTGAGGCCCCGGAACCCTCCGGCCCCGAGCGGACCGAGCGCGTCCAGGAACTCCGCGTCGTCCGTGAACTCGAGGGCGATGTAGAGCCCGAGCCGCCCGTCCTCCCGCATCCACCGAGAGTGGATCGACGGGCTCAGGGAGTGGGCGACCGGCCTCCCGCAGACCGCGAAGATCGGCGGGGGTTCCTCGGGCTCGAGGAACGGCCGAAGGCGGTCGACGGGGACCTGGCTCGGCTCGACCGGCGCCTCCCCGGCACCGGCCGGTAGGGCCGCGTAGACCATCGGGAAGCCGAACCGGCGCGCCCAGGCCCGGAGCAGCGGCCCCGACGGGCCGGTGGTATGGACGATGACCTCCTCGCCGACCCGGTGCGCCTGGGGGACGACGTCGTGCAGCGCTTCGGCGACGGTCGCCCGCACGACGAGCTTGCCGATCCCGTCGACCGCCTCGAGCTCGCGCAACCGCTCTACCCAGGCGCCGGTCGCCACCTCGTCCTGGTGACACGACACGATCCTCCCCAGCCGTTCGGCCGGGGGGAGGGACGGCACGACCTCGAGGTCGTGGGCGAGCTCCAGGTCGATCCAGCGGAACGGATGCGAGGCGAGCTCCCGGAGGACCGATTCCCGGGCCGTCCTGTCCTCGTCCCCTTCTCCCCCCTCGGCCCGGGAGCGGTAGGTCGCCACGAGCGGGATCGGCGACGGGAACAGCCGGGCCAAGGACGACCGTTCGTCAGGGGCAAGCCGGTCGACCCGAACCTCGGCCGCGTCGGCTCCATGGTCGTGGGCGAGGCGCGCCTCGCGGGCCGCCTCCGCGACGGTCCGAGCCGGCAGCGTGACCACGACCCTGGGACGCGTGCGGCTCATCGCTCCTCGATCGTCTCCTCCACGGCCGTCCCGAGGTGGCGGGCCGCGGGCAACCGGACGCCGTGGACGCGAGCGCCGGGAGCGATCTCGGTGGTGGCGACCCGCCCGTCCGTCGCGCTGAGGCGAACGGTCTCCGCCTCCTGGAGGAACACGGTGCGCACGGTCCCGGCGTCGTCGGCGCGCACCACGACCATCGGCCGCCGCTCGACCTTGATGCGGCCCACCCGGACCGCCCGCGCCGGGCCGTTCGGGGCGACCGCGAGGACCCGGTCGTTCGCCTCGAGCTCCGCGAGGTAGCGCGTCGACCCGTCGGCGAGGAGGACGTAGGAGTGGGCGGCGCCGGCGTTCACCCGGAACGGGCGCGGCCGGCTGAACGAGGAGCCGACCGCCTCGCTCGCCACGTGGAAGAGGAACGCGGCGGCGCTCCCGACCACGAGCCCCTCCTCCGGGCGAAGGAGGCTGGTCGTATCAACGATCACGCGGTCCCCGAGCCCTGCCGGGGCGACGCCGCTCACCGTGACGGTGCTCCACGAGAGCCCCGACGGGGCCGGTCGCTCGACGACCCGCTCCAGCTCGTCGACCCCTTCCGGCGTCCCGACCGAGACGATCACCCGGTCGGCGCCGTGCTCGAGCGCGCCCAACGCCGCGGGCAGCTCGGAGGCCGTCCGGGCGAACGTCCACAGCTCGAACCGACGGCCTCGATGGGCGACCGCGGACTCGAGCGGGATCACCCGGTCGCCGGTCCACTCGACCAGGAGCGTGGCGCCATCGGGGGTCGCCGCGAGCGCGCGCTCGAGCGAGGGGACGTCGGAGACCCGGTGGATCGGGATGGTGGGCCCCCCGGAGCCGCGCTGCAGGCCTTCGGGCTGGCGCCGGAGGAGCTCCTCGGGGGGGGCACCGACGTCCCACGCTGGAGGGACCACGAACTGACGGAAACCACGCTGGCGTGCGCGGGCGACGATCGCCCGTCCGGCGGCCTCGTCGGACGGTTCGGGGGCGACCGCGACCCGCTCGATCACCGTGCGGCCCTCCGTCTCAGCCACCCGGGTGCAGGAGCGACGAGATCCGCCGGGCGAGGGGGGCGAGCGGGCGACGCTGGAAGAGGTTGCGACCGATGCAGATCCCGGCGCCACCGGCCGTGACGCTCGACCGGACGATCTCGAGGAACGCCGATTCGTCGTCCAGCCGTACCCCGCCGCCGATCAGGACCGGGACGGGGGTCGTCGCGCAGAGCCGACGGAACTCCTCGGTGGACCCCGGGTAGCTGGTCTTCACGATGTCGGCGCCGGTGTCCGCGGCGGCGCGCGCGGCGTGGCGAAGCTCGTCCGGCGAGCCTCCGTTCGCCTTCTTCACGTAGGCCATGCACAGGAGCGGCAGACCGAGCTTCCGGCAGGAGTCGACCGCCGCGCCGAGGTCGGTGAGCATCTCCGGCTCCTCCGGGACCCCGAAGTTGACCTGTACCGAGAGAAGGTCCGCGCCAAGGGCGAGCGCCTCCTCCGCGCTCCCCACGACGACCTTCCGGTTCGAGGTCGAGCCGAGCGAGGTGGACGCCGAAACGTGGACCCCGAGCAGGACGTTCGGGCGGAGGACCGGCGCCAGCTCGCGCACGGCGCCCTTCGTGACGATCAAGAGGTCGACCCCGCCGTCCTGGAGCTCGGTCGCCACCGGAGCGAGCTGCTCGAGCCCGTCGATCGGTCCCATCGAGACGGAGTGGTCGAGCGGGACCGAGAACAGGCGGCGCCCGGCCCCGGGGAACAGTCGTCGCAGGCGGATCTCCTTGCCGTACATCGTTCGGTACCTTCCTTTCGTCCTTGGGAGACGCAAGGAGGGGCCGGCCCGAACCCTAGCCGACGCGCTTCGGGGCGGCGCCCTCCCGGCGCCTCCCGTTCACCAGGGCCAGGCCCCGGCAGACCGGCCCCAGAACGCCACCGGCTCTTCGGTTCGTGCCGTCCGGTCCGCCATCAGCCGTCCCGAGCGCCGAAGCGCTATTTAGTCTTCTCCGGCGCCCACCCGGTCTGCTGGAGCACGCCGTCGACCAGCAGCGCGTGGAGGGAGAACCCTCGGAGCATCTGCTCCCACATCTGCTTGCGCACCCCCGGGGAGTTCGCGAACCCGGCGACGATCCGCCCGATCCACTCCGAGTGCTCGACGTCGGCGGTGACGTGGAGCCGATAGTACTCGAGGTGGTCGTCCGGGACACCGTAGTGCTTCTGGAACGCCGGCAGGAGCCGCGCGCACAGCTCGACGTTCGGCGGCTCGCTCGAGCCGGCCGCCGAGACGTAGAACGTGTTGGCCCGGTTGGTGTAGAGGAAATCGTCGATGGCGAGCATCGTGCTCGGCAGCTGCGGCTCGCTCAGGACCTCGGTCCGCGGGACCCCGAGCCCCTCGCAGAACCGGAGCCAGAGCTCCGGGTGACCCGGGGCCTTCCCCCGAGGGTCGCCCGCCTCCTCCACGAGCTGGTCGAGGATGAGACGCCGGTACGGGTCGTTGGCGACATCGATCGGGCAGTTCGAGAACCGCTCGGCCATCGCCAGCGGAACGGAGGCGAGCCACGGGTAGAACTGCTTGACCCAGGCCTGGACCACGGGTTTCGGAACGGCGCCCCGCTCGACGGCCGAGAAGAACGGGTGGGTCTTGAACGGGTGGTGCTCCATCTTGTAGCGGGTCAGCTCGTCACGGAACGCTCCGCCCTCGAAACGGTCCCAAGGTGCCGAAGACATCGGTCGGCGACGCCGCCTAGGGTATTTGGTCCGCGAGGTTCCGCCCTGAACCTCCCTCGTTAACGCGACCCCCCGCGCTTTCCGACCGTGCCGGGTCGGTCGACCGCCGGCGCGCTCGTTCCGACCTACGGCCCGCTGGCAGGGGTCCGGGTACTGGAGTCGGCGCGGTTCGTCGCCGGGCCGTGGGCCTCGACGTACCTCGGGGAGTTCGGGGCTCAGGTCGTCCATGTGGAGGGGCCGCCGTTCGCCCCGCCCTACGCCGACCCGACGCGGACACTCACCCCGATCCTTCGGGCCCGCTCCGGCGGAGGCGGGGTCTCCGAGTCGTGGGTGCAGTATGGGCGGAACAAGCTGTCTGTCGGCCTCGACGTCCGCCAGCCCCAGGGAAGGAAGGTGTTCCTCGACCTGGTCCAGAAATCGGACATCTGGATCGAGTCGTCCCGGCCGAGGACGTACGACAAGCTGGGGCTCTCGGACGAAGCGGTCTGGAAGGCGAACCCAGGGCTGACGATCGTCCATATCTCGGGCTACGGGCGGACCGGTCGCACCGAGCGGATCGCCGCGCCGTCGTACGACCTGACCGCGCAGGCGTTCAGCGGGTATCTCGGCCTCCAGGGCGAACCGGACCCGAACCCTCCGAGCCGCGCGGCGACCGCGCTCAACGACACGGTCACGGGGCTCGCCTCCGCGACGGCGGCGCTGATGGGATACATCGACGCCCGGCGGACCGGCCGCGGGCAGTCGGTCGACGTTGCGCAGTACGAGGTGTTCTTCATCCTGCTCGAGAACCTCGCGCTCGATTACTTCTCCCGAGGCGTGGTCCGGGGCCGGCACGGATCCGCCCACCCCCGGTTGCATCCGTACGACGTCCACCGGGCCCGGGACGGTTGGGTCGTCGTCGCGGCCCCGACCCCGAGCGCGTTCCGGCGGCTCCGGGAGGCGATCGGCCTGACGGACGCAGCGTACGACAACGACGCGTACCGGCTCGCCCACCGGGGGCCCGTCGACCGGGCGGTGGCGGAGTTCTGCGCGGAGCGCACGTGCGACGAGCTCGAGAAGGCCGGTCGAACGTTCGACGTGGCGATCGAGCGCGTCCGGACGATCGCCGACATCGCGCGGGACCCCCACTACCGCGAGCGGGGCATGTTCCTCGAATGGGACGACCCGGTCGCTGGCCCGGTGAAGGGCGCGGGGATCGCGCCGACGTTCTCCCGAACTCCCGGGAAGGTCTGGCGCGGTGCCCCGTGGCTCGGTCAGGACAACGAGACGATCCTCCGCGGGCTGCTCGGCTACGACCGCGGGACGGTCGAGGAGCTGCGTCGGCTCCGGGTGGTCGGAGAGGACCCCCCGGGTCGGACGACCCGGAGGTCCCCACCGGCCCGACCGAGGAGGCGGCGACGATGACCGAGCTCTGGCCGCTGCCGGACGACCCCCTCGTCCCGGAGGTCCGTGCGGTCGCCGAGCGCCTGCGCTTGTCGGAGCGTTACCGGGAGCTCGACCGCGAGCCTGCGTTCCCGCGCGAGGAGTTTCGGGCGCTGGGGGCGGCAGGACTCCTCGGGCTCACCATCCCGCGCGAGCTCGGGGGCCGGGCGCTCCCGCCGAGCCGGGCCGCCGTCCTCCTGTTCCACCTCGGCTACCTCGGAGGCACGGCGTTCGCGAAGCTCGCCCTCCAACCGGAGTTCTCCTCCGTCCTCCGGGAGCACGGCTCCCCGGAGCTCATCGACCGGTGGTTCCGACCGTTGGTCCGGGGCGAGGTGCTCGTCGGGAACCAGATCACGGAACCGACGGCCGGCTCGGACGCGGCCGCCCTCCGATTGGAGGCGGCCTGGTCCGCGGGCGGCTATCTCCTGAACGGGGAGAAGAGCGAGGCCGCGTTCGCGCTCGACGCGGAGGCGGCGATCGTCTACGGACGCCGCCCCGGCAGCAGCCGCACGGAAGGGGTATCGGCGTTCCTCGTCCCGCAGGACCTCGTCGGCGTCCGACGGACCGCCGCACCCCTCGACCTCGGCGAACGGTGGCAGCGGCGCGGCTCGGTCACCTACGAGAACGTCCGCGTGCCGGAAGACCACCGGATCGGGGTGGAAGGGGAGGCGTTCGGCTATCTCCGAAAGGAGCTCTCCCGCGAGCGAGGGCTCCTCGCCGCGATCTACCTGGGCGTCGCTCGGGCGTCCTGGGACGAGACGATCGCCCATGTCGGGAGCCGGACCGCGTTCGGCCGGCGCTTGTCCGACCGGCAGGCGGTCGCGTTCCCTCTGATCGAGGACGGTGCCGAGCTCGAATCGACGTGGCTCTTCGCCGTCCGCGCCCTTCGCCGGCTCGAGCAAGGGGACGACGCGGGAGCTGAGACGTCGCTGGCGAAGGTGCGCGCCGCTCGGGCCGCCCTCAGGACGCTCGATCACGCGATCCAGTTCCACGGGGGCTCGGGCTACTCCGCCCGGTATCCGCACGAACAGCGATGGCGGGACGTCCGAAGCGGCTCGCTCGCCCACGGCGCCTCCGAGGTCCTCGTCGGCATCGCCTCGCGCCGACTGTGGCCGGACCCGGGCCGCCGATAACCCTTATTCGCGGCGGAACGGTTCTTGGTGGTTCTGGCCCGCGTGGGGCCTTCGGGGAGGACGACCGATCCGTGTACGGCGCGCGCGCGAGCCCGGCGGCCACCGGCGTGGTCATCGGCCTGATCCTCGTCCTGGCCTCGTTCTGGGGTTCGACGGGCACGGCCGCGGCGTTCGGGGCCGGACGGTCCACGGCGCTGAACGGCGCTGGGAGCGGCCCAGGTGCCCCGCTCGAGCCGCTTGCTGCGGTCCTCGCCTCTCCCCTCGACGCCGTTGCCGGGGCCGCGGCGGACGTGCCGGTCCCCAGCTCGGCCCAAGTGGCCATCCCCCTGAACTCGACCGTCTCGATCCTGGTCACGCTCGCCGTCGAGAACCAGACCCACCTCAGTTCCCTCCTCGCGGACCTCCAGGACCCGGGCTCTCCCGAGTACCATCGGTACCTCTCCGCCGCCGCGTTCACGCGCGAGTTCGCGCCCAACGCCTCGGCGTACGCGACCGTTGCCGACTACTTCGGCTCCTTCGGGGTCTCGGGGCTGACGACGTATCCTGGACGGCTGGCCGTCTCGTTCTCCGCGTCCCCCGCGACGCTCTCCCGCGTGCTCCACACCGACGTCGAGCGCCTCGCCCACGCAGGGACCGACTACTGGGCGGCCGCGGCCCCCCCCGCCCTGCCCAGCCCGATCGCGGCGGAGATCTCCGGCCTGACCGGGATCGGCCAGAGCTCCCTCGCCACTCCTGCGCCTCAGGCGGGGATTGGCTCCGGCTACGGCGACGGCGGCGGAATGCCGCGGGATCCGGCCGCCGGGGGACCCCCGGCGCCGGTGACCAACGGGTCGACCCAGTACCTCTACCCGTCGGACCTGCAGGTCGCTTACGACGAGGAGTCGCTCTTCGCCGAGTACGGCTATCCGAAGACCGCCAACGTCGCGGCGATCCTCTGGGACGGGCTCTACCTCGGCACCCCCGCCACCGCGGGGACGTGCGGGAGCCTCACCACGGGCGAGAATGTGGGGGCCTATGACCCTTCGGACCTTTCCAGCTTCTTCTCCAACGTCACCCCGGGCGGCGAGCCGCTGCCAACGGTCACGTCCATCACCCCGGCCGGTGGGAACCCTCCGTCGTGTCTAGCGTCTTGGGACACAAGCGGGGTCGTCGCGGCCAACACCGCGGAGCTCGAGGCGATGGGCGAGATGGTCCCTGGAGCGAACATCGACGCGATCTCGGTCCCGGGGCCGTCGATCGCGACCTTGCTGGAAGGGGTCGAGACGATCCTCAGCCCCCCCAGCTCGCTCCCGAGCTCGGTCCGCGACGGATTGGCGAACGTCAGCGTCGTCGCGGTGGGCTGGGCGGAGAACGACACTCCGGACTCACAGTGGGTCACCTACCTCGAGCAGGCCGCGGCACGGGGCCTCACGGTCGTCGCGGCGAGCGGCGACTCCGGCGACAACGTTCACAGCCCGCATTGGGACGGGACGGACGCCCAGTTCCCGGCGACTGCCGGCACGGCGGCCTCGGGATCCCTCGCCGTCGGAGGGGTCACCGCCACCCTGAACGCCAGTACGGACCACCTTGCGAGCGAGGTCGTCTGGAACGTATCCGCCGGAGGGACCGTGGAGGACGGGCCCGCCGGGTCCGCGGGCGGCATCAGTTCCGGGCCGTTCCAGTACACGGAGCCGGCCTACCAGGTCAACAGCAGCGCGAACCAGATCCTGAAGGGCCGCGGCCGGGGGGTTCCGGACGTCGCCGCCGTGGCCAACAACACGCTCATAACGCTCACCGTGAAGGGAAACCAGTCCGTCGCGACGAACGCGTCGAGCAAAGGGCTGTTCACCTTTGCCTTCGGGACCGGGCTCGCGGCGGCGATAGTCGCCGGTCTGCTCACGGACGTCGATTACGTCCTCGAGTCCACCAACAGCTCGCCGCTCGGGTTCGTGAACCCGTCTCTCTACGCGCTCGCGAACGAGACGTACACTCCCGCCCCGAGCAACGCGGAAGTGACCTCGACCGTTACCGGGGCGTACGACTCGTACCTGCCAACGTCGCCGTTCTATGATGTCATTCACGGCTCGAACGACGTCTACTCCGCGGGGGCGGGCTACGACCTCGCGACCGGATGGGGGACGATCGATGCCTACAACCTGACGATGTACTACGCCCACCCTCCGACGGGCGGCGTCTACGGCGACCTCGCCGGGATCCGGACGCGCGTCCATCTCGGGCAACTCTCGGTGACCTCGAGACTCCCGTCCGGCGGGCTCGAGCGGATCTACAACGGCTCGATCCAGCAGAACTTCTTCGTGGCGAACGCCCTCGGCGCCCCGGTCTACTGGGCCCAGAGCGTCCTGTACCTCGCGCTCACCCCGTCCGGGTTCTGGGCGGTCAACTTCACCGCGAACCTGACCTACCCGTTCCCTAGCCTCTACCCGACGATCTCCGTCCACGAGGTCTATTGGCCGCACGGGGGGGAGCAGTACAAACTGCCACTTACCCCGACGCTGACGACCACCCTCCTCGCCGCGAACGGATCTGTCCCTCCGGAGCTCAAGTTCGAGTACGGGCTCCCGGGCATCCCGACCCTCACCCTCAACGTTCCCGGGGCTGCGTTCATCATCGGGAGGCTCGGCTATTCCTACTCTTGGCAGGGGGTCACGTACACCGACGGACCGAAGAACGGCGAGAGTGCCCCCGCGTTCCTCGCCCCCCAGTTCGTGCTGGTGGGCGCCCCGCCCGACTGCGTGGGGACGTTCGGGTCTCCGACCTCCGGGAGTCTCTCGGCGTCGGTGGAGGCGTTGGGGTCGACCGTCTACGCCCCCGCCGACACCGGCGTCATTACGGTAGCAAACACCCAGACGGCGGCGAGTGGATTGGACCTTCTCTACACCGAGACGTCCACGGCGACCTACAATTACACCTACAGCGGAGGGGGTACGGACCAGGGGGTCTACGAAGCAGAGGCCCCGTACTACGCACTCAAGTTCTCGCAGACCGGCGCCCCGGACGGTGCGACGTGGTACGTGAACCTCTCGAACGGGGTCCGCCTCTCCGGTAGCGGTAGCACGACGAGCCTTACCGTGCCGCTCCAGAACGGGACCTATAACTGGACCGCGGCAATCGACGTGCGTAACTGGTCGTCGACCCCATCGTCGGACTCGGTGACGATCGCGGGTAGGCCGGTCGCTTTCGCACTGGCGTTCGGGCCAGCGGTCTGCACGGTCACTTTCAAGGCGAAGGGTCCAGAGTCCGGCACCCAGCTCGCGATCGAATGGTTCGTCAACCTCTCCGGGTCCCCGCTGTATGCCGGCGAGGCGCTCAGTTTTGAAACGAACCTTTCGTTCGGGACCTACACCTACACGCTCGCGTGCAACAACACTAACTTCGTCGCCACGAAGCCGAGCGGGACGATCGACGCGGGGCCGACCCCGCTGCAGATCACCGCCGATTTCGTCGTCCGGACCTATCCGGTGATCTTCATCTTCCACATGCCGAAGCCGGCGGTGAGCCTCACCATCAGCCTGGGGTCGTACTCCGACAAGGGGGTCTTCAACACCTGGACACTGGACGAGCCCAAGGGGACATACTCCTGGTCGATCAGCGGCCTGCCGTTCGGCTACGGGGCGATCCCGGCGGGCGGGACGGTCGTCGTGAACGGACCGGTGACCCCCATCATGGTGACGATCAGCACCACGGGCTGGGGCCCGTTCGGGCTCGGGGTCGTCGGGTACATCCTGATCGGCGTCGTGGTCGGGCTCGTGGCGGTGTGGGTCACCGTCGCCCTGTGGCGACGCTCCAAGCGGCGCCGCCGCGAGCGCGCGATGCGCCGGCCACCCGAACCCGAGGAACCTCCGGCGGCCGTGACGGCGTCGCCCGGTCGGCCCTACTAACGGCGGCCCGATCCGCGCGAGGGACGCTTAGGGCGGCAGCGCGGATCGAGGCCCCGGGTGCTCCCCCCTTTCGACGGATACCCCTCGCGTACCCGAGGAGGCACCACGTACCGATCGGGAGCGCCCCTAGTCCGAGCGGTCCGGGCTCAGGAGAACGCGACCCCGTCCCCTGCCCGACCGATGGAACCGGACCGACTCCGGCTCGATGATGACCCTTCCGACCTTCGTGTCCACCACGATGCGGTCCGCGGATGCTTCGACCAACAGAACCCCGGCTTTTCTAGCGGCCATTAGATTGACTAACCGGCTGGGGTTCTTGAATCTAACCCCATTGTCATTCTCGAACGGGATTTGGCGGCGCAGGCGTCTGGAGGTCATCCCCCCCGCCGCTCGTCCCCCGGCGTAGCACGCCGCGGAGGCTCTCGGTAGCTGACCTGAGCAGGCTCGGAGCCTCGTCGTCCTGCGGGCAGATCCGGGTTGCGGGATCGTCTTCGGTCCCACAATTCTCCAGGGCTTTTCTAGCGGCCCGGAAAAGGGGATACCTGACAGGAGATTCCCGGCATTTTCCACGGTTCTTTTCGGGTCACGATCCGCATGACCCGTGACCGCCCAGCCGGCCCCACGCTCCAGCGGATCCTCGGGCGCGCCTTTGACCGCCGGGGTGCCCTCCCACGGCGGGTCGGACCGGCATCCAGTATCCGCCCTCTCTCGGGGAGGGTCCCTGCCGGGGTCAGGCCTTGGACCGGGAGAGGGCGGCGTGAGCGCCTCTCTCGGCCGTGGGCCCCGAGGCAAACCTCTAAGGCCCTGCGACCGTCCCGCGCCGCACGGGCCCATAGCTTAGGTCGGCTAGAGCACCCGGCTGATAACCGGGAGGTCGCCGGTTCAAATCCGGCTGGGCCCATCTTCCGTCAGAGAATCGACCGCCCTCCGCGGTCTCGTCCGGCCCGAATTGGGCACGATTTCGGGCACCCGCGCCCTGTAGGCACTCCATCGCCAGCTTGCCCTTCGCTCCGGACCACCTAGGAGCCCAACCATTTCGGCTCCGGGCCAGCCCGAGGCCCCGATTTTCAGACAATACGGGACCGGGCAGCCCACTCCGGCACCACGGACCCTCGGACCCCGCCGGTTCGCCCGAGAAAATCATAGGGTTTTACATAGCGGAACTTCCTCCGCAAGCCATGGCATTCTCGCCCTTTGCCGCCGGTCTTGTCCTAGCTCTGACAGTCATCTTGGCCGCGTCCAGTCTTGTTGTGGTCGACGGGCAGAGACCTGGTTCTCCCGAGTCACCCTACGGCTCTGAGCAATCCTCGGTAACCCCATTGACATCCCCTTCGCTCACGCTGAGCCCACCCTCCGGGTCCGTGGGCTCTTCTACCATGGTCTCGGGGTCGAACTTTGTCGCGGGGGCCTACGTAGAGATCTCCTTCGACGGGACGTCGGTGTGCGGGGTGTGGGCGGATGGAGAGGGAGCGTTCACCTGCGAGGGCGCGGTGCCCAACCTTCCTGCGGGGACCTTCACGGTGGAGGCGTCCGACACGAGCGGGGACCTCGCGCGCGCCGACTTCGAGGTAACCCCGGC
>Ga0187772_10000590_pt1 | contig 16273 bp, 15 predicted proteins | sample 0116_SJ02_MP15_2_FD_133137 | JGI IMG/M metagenome (GOLD analysis project Ga0187772, IMG submission 133137) | Tropical peat soil microbial communities from peatlands in Department of Meta, Colombia - 0116_SJ02_MP15_20_MG | ecosystem: Environmental > Terrestrial > Soil > Wetlands > Peat | place... | reverse complement strand
TCCACGCCTTGATCGTTGTCGGTGGTAGTTCCGGTGGGCGGCGCGTATGGCGTGCACGGCGAGGCAGCGAGTCCAGTGCCGGTTGTCGTGGCCGGCCCATCGAGTGACCGGTCGTACGCAACGTCGTAATAGAGGCCGGTGGATTTCGGCGTGCCCCCCGTTACAAGCGCCGCGATTCCAGGAAAAGAGTCCGAGGGCTTTGACGACGAAGCACCGACATAGGTGATGCCGGTCCGGCTCAGCGCCGCCATGTTCGGACAGTAAGGATCCCCGCCATTTGCGCCGGAGATTCCGTGCGCGCAGTTATAGAAGTCAACGGCATGCATCCCGTCGATGCTTAAGAGCAGCACGTGTTTTATGCGCCTTGAGCCGACCTTGTCTGTATCCGCCGCCGTTTTGTACGCCAAAGACATCAGCATTGCCGCAACCAAAACTCCACCCAATATTTTCCTTTTCGCTTTCATATGGAACCTCCGTGGGTACTTCAGGCAGTGTTTCCAAGCACCAAGTCTGCGTGAAATCTCTAATGATTCTCTTCACAGACGCGGCTCGCGGCTGCGCCAGTCAAGAGCGGCAGATTCTACAACGGCGTGGGATTCAGTAGTTAAATCTGAAAAAACTTTCACACTCGGAAAGGAGAATTCACAACTGCTTCACAGTAATGCAATACCAGACCGTTATAAATCGCCCTCCGTGGAGGGTGTTTTTTATGATGATCAGAAAATCTCTTTTCGTTTTTGCCGTCGCTTTGCTTATGACCTTCGGGCTGGCGTCGGCCGTGTTCGGGCAAGGTTGGGGCCAATTCGAAAACGAGCACGGCATTCAACACGTTCTGCTCGTTAGCATCGACGGCATGCACGCTGTGGATTATCTGAACTGTTCGAACGGACTTAGCACCATAAATAACGGAGAACCATACTGCCCGAACCTGGCGCAGCTGGGACTCAATGGCGTGAACTATCTGGATACCAGCACATCCAAGCCGTCAGATTCCTTCCCTGGCTTGATGGCAATCATCACGGGTGGGACGCCGCGCACCTACGGCGCATTTTACGACGTCGCTTACGACCGCGTGCTCGCTCCCCCCACCATCACCACGGGAAACGGCCTGGCAGGCGGAACCTGCACTGTCGGTGTCCCCAATGGCACCACAACCGAATATGAAGAAGGTATCGATAAGAACCAGCAATATGTAAACGGTATCGATGGCGTCAGCACCGCGAACGGTGACGGTGGCATCAACTCGATCGACCCTCAGAAACTGATTCGCGATCCGTTCAACAACTGTGCTCCCGTCTATCCGTGGAATTTCATTCGCACCAACACGATCTTCGGCGTGATTCACAGCGCAGGTGGTTATACGGCCTGGTCCGACAAGCATCCGGCATACTCCGCGGTTTCCGGCCCCGGTGATGGCTCTAACCTAGACGATTTTTATGGCCCTGAAATCAACTCCGCCGTCGTTGCACTTCCTGGAGTGACCACGCCTCTCGGCTTGCCCTGCTCGACCGTTCCGGACCCATCGCAACTCGGCTCCTGGACCGACAGCTTCGAGAACATCATGTGCTACGACACCCTCAAGGCGAACGCCATTGTCAATGAGATCGATGGTTACAACCACAACCGCACTAAGAAGACCAAGGTGCCTGCGATCTTCGGTATGAATTTCCAAACTGTAAGCGTAGGCCAGAAGCTCATCGAAAAGGGCTTCGGGAAGGGGGGCTATCTGGACTCGATCGGCACGCCGAGCCCCGAACTGTTCAAGGAGATTCAGTTTACAGACACTGCCATCGGTGAATGGATTGCCGAGTTGAAGAAGAACGGTCTGTACGATTCGACGCTCATCATCATCACCGCGAAACACGGTCAAAGCCCGATCGACTCGGCACGCTACTTGGGAATCTCGAACTCGACGGATGACCCGATCTCAACCTCCCCGGCCACTATTCTGGACAATGCAGGCTGCATTCCTTTCTCCGAATCGCCATCCAATCCCACCGGCATCGGGCCCACCGAGGACGATGTCTCCCTGATTTGGCTCAACAGCAATTGCACTGTGGCAAGCTCGGTCAGCCTGCTCCGAGCGACCTCCCCGACGACGAACAACGTGGCCGGCATCGGCGAAATCTTCTCTGGACCCATCCTCACAACCTACTTCAACGCACCCGGAATTCCTCCGACCGGCGATTCGCGTACGCCTGACATTGTCGTCACTCCCAACATCGGCGTGACCTACTCGGGCAGCAGCAAGAAACTCGCCGAGCACGGTGGTTTCTCGCGAGACGACACCAACGTGATGTTGCTGGTCTCGAACCCGAAGTTCTTCAGCAAGACCGTCACTAGCCCGGTGACGACCTCGCAAGTGGCTCCCACAATCCTGAAGGCGCTCGGACTTGATCCCAACTGGCTGCAAGCGGTTCAGTTGCAAGGAACGCAAGCGCTTCCAGGGATTCCGTTCGAGCACGGCAACTGGTAACAATCCTCGTCAACAAAGACCGTTCTGGCGGGCGTCTTCGGGCGCCCGCTTTTTTTCACCCGTAGTGGCACCTTCGCTTGCGGCGGTCTTGTCGCTGTTTTCCTTTTCCATATGGAAACCAGGAACCTTGAAAATCATACGGCGGGCGCAAACCGGCTCAAAACTCGGTCAAGCTGAGCCAACAGGAATCCCGAAATCCAACTCTGAAAAGAAGTAACCATCCGCGGAGACTTCCTCAACAGATACGTGCAATCCCTCCCATTTCAATAACTTCCAGCCAATCTATCCACAAAAGCGGAACTTTTCCCTCTGCTCTGGGTTCTTACCCCCAGGGGCATAGATACCAGTCTGTTTTCGGGCGTTAGATTTTAACGGAAGAGACCCCAGGCAAGTGGTCCCAAAGGAGATTCGTTCGATGAAGACCCGTAGGATATGGCTTTTGGCGCCTATGCTTTTTTTGCTCGCGGCCTTTTCGGCTCATGCCCAGGGACGATTCGAAATTGACCCCTTCGTCGGTTACGAAACCAGCGCCTCTTATCCCGTCTCCATTATCACCCCACCCCCGGGCTTCGCTCCGGTTGACCGTCTACGTGTAAACGACTCTTTGGCCTTCGGCACCTTCCTGGATTACCACCTGACCGAAAATTTCCAGGGAGAGTTCATGTGGAACCACAACAACACCTCGTATAGCGCGCACGATATCGTCACTAATACGTATGTCCCCGCGTACCACTCGGACATCGATCAGTTCCAGTTCGGCGTGCTGTACATGTTTCGTTCTAGCGATGCGAGACTGCGTCCGTACGTTGCCGGAAGCTTGGGCTTTACGCACGATTCCAACAGCAATAACACCCCGAACCGGACGGAATTTTCTTACAGTCTCGGGGGCGGAGTGAAGTACTTCATCAACCGTCACTTTGGTCTGCGCGGCGATATTCGTTACTTACCCACGTACGGGAGCTCTTCGAATGAACTCTACTGTTACTACGGTTGCTATTACGCGAACGTGGCCCACTTTCTGAACCGCGGCAGCTTCACCGGCGGCATCATCTTCAAGTTCTAGCCTGTTCTTCTTGATCGGCCCCTTGTGGCATAGGATTCACAGCTTGGGAAAACGCGGCTTTTTAGGGGGTGGGGCCTTTCAACCCCCACGCTAGTCATTTTCAATGAGTCGGGCTTCAGCCCCTGAAAACTTCCCTTCCGGCTTTTTCCGCAAGCTGTTCAACCTGTGCTCTCGGTCCCAGAGGGTGGGTTCTTCCCACATTACGCCGTGGCCCTCTACTTTCCACCTTCCTGGCTCGGCGGTACAAATAGCTTCTCGTCAATCGGAACGTTCTGCTGCACCTGCTCGATCTTGATGGCGAAACTTCCATTCGGCCGCATAAGTGTCCATTGATACGGAATCTTCACGCCATCGGTCTCTCGGTAATCGGCATAATCGATCTGCGTCGGGTTTAGTCCCAGGGGCGTTTCCATAAGGCGTACTTGCCTGAGCAGCAATCCAGTTTCCTGGTCGAAGTAGAGCCTCAGCAAAGGCATGTTCGGATCCCTCGCCAAAACCAGATATGTCGCGCGGCCATTGATCTCGTCGCCCGGGCGGACCCGGAACTCCTTGTAGAGGTCGTGAAGACCCGCCGGCAGATTCATCTGCGCGTCGATGCTGGCGGCCTCGCGCTCCGCTGCAGTCATCATGTGCACACCGTTCGGAATACTGAGCCACCCGACTTCGCCATTGAACGCCGTGATACTCGATCGGCCCTGAGGGTGAGCAATGGAAATGCGCTTGTTCGGGGCCTGCGAATAAACTTCGATGGGATACTGCATCCCGCCGGCCTGCAGATTGCCTTTCTGCACGCGAGACTTGATCTTCGTGAGCGCTTCAGCACCGCCAACAGAGGCCAGGTACTTGTCCAGGATCTGATCCGAGGTGGGCAAGTTGGCATGAGCGGCCGCGTCCTCGTCATGCACATGTGGACCGGCGGGCTTCGGCGCTTCGGCAAGCACAACAGGAACGCCCACCGGATGCGGGGCGCCGCGATGGCAGGAGTAACAGGTGACCTCAACTTCGCTATTGAAATGGCTTTTGTTGATGGCCAGTTCCATCTCAATCATTTTCCGCGCGGTCTGCTTCTCCTTTTTGTCGTCCTTTTCCATCTGGCGTTCCACGTGACAAAACTCGCACTCGACGCCGAGCGACGCGGATATGAATTGCATCGAGGGAATCAACTGCTCCGCGGAAATATCCTTAAGCACCTGAATGTTTTTGAACTGCTGCCCAGCCGTCTTTTGTGTCTGGCTTGGAGCGTTGCCTTGCGACGGAGGCTGGGCCCCTGCGCTCAAATTACCGATCACAAAAACAGACATCAAGCCAAGGACAACTTGCCATTTTGCTTTGGAAGCGTGCTTCATTTTCTCTCCAGGTTGTGGAAGGACTGAACGGCGAATGCGTGAGCCTGCTGTGTCGAGAGGCTAGCTTGAAATCTCCCCGCGTTTCGCCAGCGCCGTGATGCGATCCGCCGCGCGGAACGCCAGCGCTTGAATCGTCATGGTCGGCTGGCCGCGCCCGGAAGTTACCATGCTGCTGCCATCACACAGGAATAGATTCGGAACATCGTGCGTGCGGTGGTCAGAATTGATGACGGACGATTTCGGATCGTTGCCCATCCGGCAGGTCCCGAGGAGATGAACCGCAAACTGCTGCTCCTGAACCGGTGCCCGCCATTTCGTTTTCGCACCAGCCGCATCCAGAATCTCAATGGCACGGTCCGCCATCCATTCCACCATCTTCAGGTCGTTCGGGTGGTCTCGGAAAGTCATGCGAAGTGCCGGCAAACCCCATGCATCTTTCACATCCGGATCCAGAGAGAAGCTGTTCGCCTCGACGGGCAGAGACGTGCCGTGGCAGAAAATCTCGAACGTGCGCGTGAAATTCTGCCGCATGGCCTGCTTGAACCCCTTGCCCCACTTCGGCGTTCCTGGTGGAAGGCTACTGAGAACGAGGGCTGCCGGCGTCAAATCGAAGCGAGCATCCAATCCTCCGCCACCATAGAAACCAAGCTTGTTGTGATCCAACTCGTAGAAATCATGAATAACGCGGCTGACGGCGAACCCTTTGTAATCATTGATTGGCTCATCGAACACGCCGTACGCCAGGGCCGCGCTGTTGGGCATCAAGTACTTTCCTACTATGCCGCTTGAATTTGCCAATCCGTTCGGGAATTGCGAGGAAGCGGAGAGCAAAAGTAGCCGGGGCGTTTCCCCTCCGTTTGCACACACGACCACGGCTTTCGCCTTCTGCATGTGCTCGTTGCGCTTGGAGTCAAAATAGACGACCCCGGTCACGCGTCCGTTTTTATTCGTCTCAATCCGGCGAACGTAGCTGTTCGGTCGGATCTCGCAACGTCCCGTGGCCTCCGCCAACGGAATCATCGAAGCCAGGGAGCTGGACTTCGCGCCCACTTCGCACCCAAAACCGAGACAGAAGCCACAATTCACACATGAGTCGCGCCCCGCGCGCGGCTGGGAGAGAATGGCCATCGGCGCCGGGAAAGGATGATAGCCGAGCTTCCAGGCCGCGCGTTCGAAGATGACCCCCGATCCCTTTACCGGCAATGGCGGCATGGGATAGGGCTTCGACCTCGGCGGGTCGAACGGACTCGCTCCCGCCAGGCCGGACACCCCCACTTCCCACTCAACCTTCGTGTAATAGGGTTCCAGGTCGTTGTAGGTGATCGGCCAATCCACAAGATTCGCGCCGGGAATTTCGCCCACTTTGCTGCGCTCGATGAAATCGATTTCGTGAAGCCGCCAATAGTTGGCCGTGAAGTGCACGCTGCTGCCGCCGACGCAGCGGCCATACATCACGCTCTGTTGGAGCTTGGCCTTGTCTTGCGGCGTTTTGCGGAAGGTGTTCGGCTGCACCTTTGGGTCATTCGTCAACTGGTGGCGAAGGAATACCTCAATTTCGTTATGGGAGAAGTCGTTTGCTGTCAGATACGGCCCTTGTTCGAGAACCACAACGCGAAAGCCGTTCGTGGAGAGTTCCTTGGCCATCACTCCACCCGCGGCCCCGGAACCGACAATGACAAAATCCACCTCGTCCGAAGTCTTGTAAGTGACCTTGGCTTGGGTCATTTCGGACCCGCTTCCGGCTTTGCGGCTGCCCAGCCTGGGTAATCTTTGTCGTAGTAACCGTATGGCGGTGAGAAAGTGGGAGACGGATCGCGTCCAATCACCTTCCACCCGGAATAGTTGCGATTCCCTCCCGCAGAGGGATCGGCAAGAAATCCGAAGATCGTGTGCATCCGAATCATCTCAAAAAAATCAGTGGATTCCTCAGGAGCATTCCTGCGCCCCGACTTGCCCCCGCTTTGCTCGGCGGTCAGTTCGGTCAGAATCGCTTCCTGCTGTTCCGCGCTCGCATCCGCAAAGCTCTGGGCTCCGGGATACTTTTCGGCAGTCAGTTTATTCAGGTTCTCGAGCCCTTTCTGGTAGGTCGGTAAATCCTCGCTGGAAAAAGTCTTCAGTGCCCGGTCGATGAAATAGACCACGCCAGCCTCGCGCGCCCCCGGCAAATCGTCGCTGGGGACGATCTGCGCGCAAATGGCTTCCACTTGCCGTGCTTGTTCGGCAGTCAAGACCTCTAGTTTTCCAGGAGTCTTGGAATTCACCGCTTGGTGGGCGTGTTGGGCGGCATCCAAAATCGCCGGCCATTGCGTGTTGACCCACGCCGCCCCCACGGCTCCGCCAACCTGCAAAAGAAAGTCTCTTCGTGCCGCCTGGTCTGGTTTCATAGGCTCCTTTGCGTCCTGAGCAATCTAAGGGTAGTTCGCTTCAGGGTCAAGCCTGCAGCCTCCGAAAACCCCGGCCACAGATTTGTTAATGCTGGCAAGGCTGAAGTATCATCACGATTTGGCATAGACAATGGGAACTCTCACAGGCGCAATAGGTACGGGTGCGAAATGGCTGATTGACCGTATCGTTTCGGCTCTCGCAGCGACGGGCATCAACCCGAATTTACTTACTTTCTTGGGCCTGCTGGTGAATTTTGCAGCGGCAGCCAATTTCGCGGTAGGCAATTTCCGCCTCGGCGCCATCATTATTTTCGTCGCGGGGTTTCTGGACATGCTCGACGGCCAGGTGGCGCGCCGGCAAAACCGCGTCACGGCCTTCGGCGCGTTCTACGATTCCACCCTCGACCGTTACGCGGACATGGCCCTGTACATGGGATTGCTCGTATATTACTCCGTAAGCGGGCGCACGCCTTATGTGGTATTGGCTGCCGTGGCCACGGCAGGTTCCGTGATGGTCAGCTATGCCCGCGCGCGTGCTGAATCCCTTATTCCCCTTTGCAAAGTGGGGTTTATGGAACGCCCCGAGCGGCTTGTGCTTCTCATTATCGGCGGCATATTCAACCGCATGGCCCAGGTGCTTTGGGTGATCGCCATCGTTTCTACGATCACCGTCATTCATCGCATCCTTTATACGTGGCAGGAAACCAAGGCCGGCCGCATTCTCCCGAGCCTCAAAACTAGTTCCTGATTGCCCTTAGCCCATGGTAGCTACAATAAAGATGACGTAGCTACATGCGCAAAATAGGCAGCCGCGAGTTCAAGAACCGGATGGGCAAGTACCTGCAGGCCGTGCGCACTGGGCAAACGCTAATCATCACCGATCGCGGCCAAGCCGTGGCAAAGGTGGGCCCTCCCGATCGCAAGGAACATTCGGAGAAGTCCATCGAGGACCGGCTTCGAGAACTCGAGGCCCTGGGCATGATCCGTCTCGCCTCACGTCCTGTGCGAGGATTTAAAACCGTTCCCGCCCGAGGGAAGCCCGCGTCCCGGATCCTGATTGAGGACCGAGTTTAATGCTGTACGTGGACTCAAGCGCGCTAGTCTTCAACGGCTGTCTCCGAAGGGGCCTTAACCGTGACATTCTCTGCCTCTCTCATCCATGCCTCTACTGGTTCCCCAATGAGCTGCCGTACACGCTCCTTCAGCGCAGGCACATCCTCCTTATGCATGCCTTTGGTCTTAATCGTGTCATGCAGGATGACCGTGATGGTCGTCGGGCGCAGAATCCAATCTCCAGTCCGCAAATGATGATAAGAGCCCACCAGGCTTACGGGCACAATCGGCACTCCTAACTGCTGCGCCAGACGGAATCCACCATCTTCAAACTCACTCAGATGGCCGTTCCGCGTGCGTTTTGCTTCCGGAAAAATGATCAGGCTTACGCCGCTATGGATGGCCTCTTGTGTGAGCCGCCACAAACGCTTCAGGTCTTTCGGGCTGCGCACTACCGGGACCGGCACATTCCCGAATCGCCCCATCAACCAACCGTAAACAGGAATCTTGAAATGTGACTCCAGTTCCCAGCCGCGTACCAGTTGCGGGATGGCGCAGTACAGCATGAAGGGATCGAGCAGATTGACGTGATTCACCATGAAGATCGATGTCCGCTTGGCATCGAAGCCTGGAGATCTTTGCGCAACAACCTTGGCCCCGGAAAAAAAGGCGATCCTCCGGCACAACCCGCGCTGCAGCCAATCGTGCTTTCTTGGATCCAGCACAATCCCAAGTGCAACCAGGATCGGCACCACAATCAGAAAATGGAGCCAGCTTGCCGTCCAGAGCATCAGGCTACGGACCACGTCCCAGAGCCGCTTCATATATAGACATCCATAGCGCCAGGAAGCACCTCCAGGATCTGGCACTGCACCGTCACAATCTCTCCATCCACCATCACGTCTACTGGCCCTTCCAAATCAAACTCCACGCGCCGCACGGAACGCCGCGAGGCCAGTGGGTGCTCGATGTGCGTCCCGTCATACAAGCGCGGCAGCATGCGGATCAATCCCAGCCTTCCGATCGGGCCCCACCGTACATATTCGATTGCGCCATCGCTCGGGTCCGCATGGGGCGCAATCAGCATCGTGCCACCGGTGTACTTGCTGTTATTGAAAGTGAGAAACAAACAGCGCCGCTCATCCCATTCCCGGTCATCGTCGCAGCGCATTTTGAAGGCACGGCGTTTCAGCTGTATTACCTTAACAAATACTCCCAGCAGATAACCCAAATGTCCAAACGGTTTGAAAATCCGGTTCGTGATGGCACCGACATCGGCCGTAAATCCCACACTGAGAAGATTGAAAGAATAGATGATTCCGGAGGAGTGATACAGCCGCAAGAGATCGACCCGCCGTTTGCGGCCGGTCTTCAACGCGTCAAGCGAAGACTCCGCGCCATCATTTGTGAAATCGCGCAAAAAGGAATTACCAGTGCCGAGCGGCAGAAATCCTAGTTCAACCCTTTGGACGGCGCGTTCGCGCGAGAAAATGCCATTGATGATTTCGTGAGCGGTGCCGTCGCCTCCCACGGCAAGAAATTTGCGGTAGCCCTGATCGTAAGCCTCACGCGCCAGTTCTGAAGCGTGCCCCGGCCCGGTCGAGCCAATGACATCGACCCGCAGATCGTGCTCCCTCAGGCGAGCGATCTCGGTGGCGGCAAGCTTCGCCGCGCGCCCGCCCCCTGCGGCAGGATTCACAATGGCAATGAACCTGTCGGTCACAGTGATTCTGTCATGCTGACGTGGAAATTTTACCCTGTTTTGCCGCGAAACATTCGGTCTCTATATGGGTAAGATTGCCTGCTCGCGATTGAGCTTTCCTAAGCGCTCAGCCAGCGCCACACGAATGATTTTCAACGACGCGGTCAAAGGAAAGTCTTCGTTGTAGAGCACAACGCCATGAACCCGTTTGTAATTAATCAGCCGGTTGTTCCGTGCGGCAATCTCCTTGCGCAGATCCTCGGTGAAGGTTTGTCCGTGGTCGAGGTGAATCACCAGAACAAGCTGTTCGCCTACCATCGAGCGGCTTGGCCAGATATAGTTCGCCGCGAACACACAGTACTCCTTGACCGGCAAGCCTTCGAACGCCTGCTCGACGTCCTCGGCGTAAACGTTCTTCCCTTCCTCGGTCACAATCATGTTTTTCTTGCGGCCGAATAACTGAAGGTGGCCCGCGACGTCGAAGCGGCCCATGTCGCCCGTCATCAACCAGCCATCCACGATGGTTTGTGCGGTGAGTTCCGGCTCATTCAGGTAGCCGGCCATCACGGTCTTACTGCGCACGCTGACCTGCCCGATTCCGTCGGCATCTGGATTCAGGATGCGCACTTCCATCCCGGGGAGTGGCTTACCTACCGTGTCCGCGCGGAACGGATGAAGATCGTTCACGGTTACGGCCGTTCCCGCCTCCGTCAAGCCGTACCCATTGGCGACCGGAATGCCGAGGTCGTAGAAAAATTGCAGGGTCTGTGGCTCGGTAAAAGCTCCGCCAACGATGATCGCTTCGAGCTTCCCTCCAAAAGCAGCGTGTACTTGCTTCAGCAGGAGGCGGCTCAGCGGCAAAATCGGCCGGCTCTTGGTCAGCGATTTGTTGATGGCTCGCAGGCGCTCAAAGATACGCCTCTTCGCGGGTGGCAGTTCGTCAAAGCGCGACTGCAGGCCACGCTGCAGATTTTTCAGCACCAGCGGCACCAGGCTAACATATGTAATCTGGTATTTCGGAAACGCCTCGCGCAAGAATTCCGGCCGAAGCGTTCGAAGATGCACAACAGCGGCCCCACAAGTGAACGGCCCGAAGAATCCAACCATGAAATCAATCGCGTGGTTCGTTGGCAGAATACTCAGGTATTTCACCCCTGGCCAGAACGGATAGATAGACGTCAGCGCCACGCACTGTTCCAGATAGTTCCCGTGCGTCATCATGCAGCCCTTGGGCGTTCCCCCTGTACCGGAGGAATACACAATGCACGCCAGGTCTTCCCGCTTTCGCGGAACAAACATCGGCTGGCCTGTCCCCTTCGCCGATTCCCAAGCCGACGCTCCCGCCAGGTCCGCATTCGCGGGAGCCTCCGTCACCAGCACATTCTTCACTGCAGGCGTGGCAACTCGTCCAGGAGAACTGCTTAACTGCCGCCAGATTGGATACTCGGTAATCAGGATGCTGGCTCCGGAGTGCTTCAGAAGCGTCCACTGCTCTTCCGGTTTCAACTTGTAATCGAGCGGCACCAGCGTTCCGCCGCAATAGAAAATCGCATACGCCGAAATCAGCCACTTGGACTGATTCGTCATAATGATCGAAGCGCGGTCGCCTGGCCGGAATCCCGAATCCTGCAGCCACTTCGCCAGCGGCAGAGCCCTTTCTTTGAACTCGCGATACGTGATCCGCTGTTTCTCTTCGCCCCTATCCGATTCGTAGAGACACACTTCGCGAGGCCAGGTCTCCAGGGCGTCGCGTACCGCCTCCCCAATCGACGAATATTTCGAAAGATCAAGCATTACAGGCGGGCTTGCACGCGCTCGGCAAGAGTTTTGAAATCGCTCACCCCTTGCACTTCATAATCCGGCAATTCGATATGAAAATGATCTTCCAAGCGCGATAGCATGTCCAACGCTTGCAGACTGTCAATCCCCAGTTTCTTATAGAAATCGTCATCGGCCTTCAGTGAACCGGGAGTAGCCTTAAAATGCTTCGTCGCCAGCTCCAGGATTTCCTGTGTGGTCTGTTCCAATGTGCGCATAGCCTCTAAATCTATCATTGCCAGCGTGGAGAAGGAAAATCGCTCATCCGCAAAAGGCAGTAAATCAGAGCAGGATGAGTCCACGGCGGAGGGCGACGGAGACAGCTTCCGTTCGCGTCGAGGCCCCCAGCTTCCCCAGTATAGAGGCAACATGAAACTTCACAGTGTGTTCGGAGATCCTCAGCCGGGCAGCAATTTCTTTGTTGCCCAATCCCTCGGAGAGCATGCGCAAAACGTCTCGTTCTCGCATCGTAAGCGGCTCCACGAGTTCCGCTGACTCTTCGAACGAATTTCCCGCAGCGCGCGCCAACTGCACCTGGCTCGGGTGCATCACCACCAATCCCCGCGCAACCGCCTCGAGAGTCGTCGCTAGCTGCTCTCCGCCCACTTCCTCCGGCAAGATGCCGCGCGCACCAGCGCGAATCGCCCGGTTGACCCAATCCGGCGCCGCCTGATCGACCAACAGCACAACCCTGGCGTCGCGACGCAACCGCGCTCCCTGCAAAGAGTCCAGAAGTTCTTCAGGCGGAAGGTCAACAGCTAGCACAACAACCACATCCGCCTCGCCTGCCATTTCCTGGTCCACAAGCTCCAATTCCCCGGCCCATCCGATGATCGTCACGTCCAGCGATTCCAAGAGGTGCTCCAGCCTCTCTCGGGCCGGACCAGACACAGCAATGAGGAAAATCCGGATCACGCGGCGATTGGTCTCCTGCCGGCCGCGCTCAAGGAAACCGTGACGCGCCGTACCTTTTTGTAGTCACCTCGCAGGAAACGCAGCCGCAAGACCCCAGCGGAATTATTCTGCAGAATATCCGCCAATTTTTGCGGAGACGAAAACGTCGTTTCCTCCGTGCCAAGCAGAATGTCCCCCGGCAACAGCGACGCAAGCGCCGCGGGACTTCCTGGCTCTATCCCAAGCACCGCAAGGCCCGTGCGTGCTTCGCTCGGCGCCGGCAACCGCACTGGACTCACGGAAACGCCAAGCCAATGCCCGCCCGTATCGCCCAGCAAGAATTTCTTCACTTCATTGCTCGGAATCGCCAGCGCGAGCCGTCCCGCCACCATTGTGTTGATACCCATGACCCGTCCGCGAACGTCGGCCAGCGGACCGCCCGAATTTCCGGGCGCCAGCCGCACATCCGCCTGCACCCAACTCCGGCTTCCCAATCCTCGTAATGGCGCAACAGCATGAACCACCCCCATGGTCATCGCGCCCAGAAATCCCAAGGGATTTCCAACAGCGATGGCCACTTCCCCTGGTCGGACCCGCGACGAATCCGCCGCCACCGCCGGAATCAAGCTCGGAGCGGAAATGCGCAAGGATGCCAAATCCCGCCGCGAATCGCGCGCACTCACTTCAGCCGTAAATTCGCGCCCATCCCAGAGACTCACTTCCGCCCGCGACCCGCGCGCCACGTGCGCGTTCGTTATGATCGTTCCATCGCTGCCCCAGATCACGCCCGAACCGCTTCCACGCCCGCCCGGTTGCACCAGCACCGTATAGCGCCGCACGCGCTCCGCGACTTCCCCAAGTCCCGCGATCGACATCTCACTCGTCTCCCCGCGGCCGTTCGCCAACCACGATGCTGGCTTCCCGCCGCACTCCCCCGCGCAGGAACTCCGCGCGAAGGGCCTTGCCAATCTGCTCCCCATGAAGATGCGCGTGAACGTCTTCCAGGCGCATCACCGGCTTTCCGTCCAGCGCAACGAGAATGTCCCCGATCACGACGCCCGCTTTGTGCGCCGGTCCCTCGGGGTCCACTTCCAGGACGATCACTGCGGTTTTCTCGCGCCGTTGCAGGCTTTCCCGAAGTGCCTCCGGCAAGCGAATGGGTTGCATGCCTACGCCCAAATATCCACGCGGGATGTGACCTTTCGTCAGCAAAGCATCCACAACACGGTTCACCGTAGTCACTGGCAACGCAAGCGCCCCGGCCGGCGCGAATTTCGGCGTGGCAATCCCCGCGATGCGTCCGGTAGCGTCCACCACGGCCCCACCCACCCCGGTTCGTTGCATCGCCATATCTAGCCGGACGTACGGCGCGACCGTGGCCCCGCCCCAAATGCGCCGCTCATTTGCCACCAGGCTCACACAGCCAAGCGCTGCCACGGGACCGCTCACGCGCGTCCTACCGACGACCAGCGCCAACTGCCCGGGCTTGAACTCGGTGCTATCTCCAAAAGTCGCTGGAGAGGATTGCGCTGCATCGCACTTCAAAAGCGCAAGATCAGTCGAAGGATCGCGGCCCTGCAAAGTGGCCACCACCGCTTTGCCATCGGGCAAAGTCACCTGAATCTCTTCTTGGCCCCTCAAGGGATGCTCCGCCGTTACAATCAAGCCAGGCTGCCAGATGATACCGCTCGCTGATCCTCTGGGCTCCGAGTGCACCGCCACGGCATGTGCCGCAGCTTTCTCTGTCGCGTCCGCCAAAGCGTTTGAAATTGCAATCCATTCTGCTGACATGGGTCTTGCCTCCGCCCTCAGAATGCATCACATGAACACACCCCCACATCCGCCATTTGGCTAGGTAGGAGTTCAGGGAAGTTTTGGGAAAAGGGTTAACTGACTGTTAAGCAGGCCCAAAATCGCAACGGTCACTCCGAATGAAGTCTTCGGAGTGCGGTGCGATTTTCCATCACGTCCTTCGCGATGAATCCCTCTTTTTCCTGGCTCGTTGATCTTCTTTGCTTGTCGAAGAGGAGCTGACCTACTTACTTTGCGCCGCAACCGGCAGATGCTTCATCGGTTCGTCCGACTCGACAAACCGCCGCAGGTTTTCCATTACAACAGCTCTGTCAAAAAGCTTGCAGAAAAGCTCTATTTCCTTGTTCAGCTCCGCCCGGGGAATCGGTTTGACGAACTTCTTCGCCGCCGCGCAGGTGCCCGTGTCAAACTTCTTCACCTGCTGGGCCATCGAGCGCGCAACCTGCAACGCATATCCTTCGCCTGCTAGATGCGAAACCAGCCCGGCCTGATGCGCGCTCTCCGCCTTCACCGTACGGCCCGTAAACAACAAATCGCGGATAAAACTGTTCCCCACGTCCCGCCTCAATCGCGGGATTCCGCCGAATCCAGGAATCAAACCGAGCCGTAACTCCGGGAAACCAAACCGTGCCATCTTGTCCGCCACGATCTGGTCGCAAGCCAACGCCAATTCCAACCCGCCGCCCATGCAAAGGCCGTGGACCGCTGCAAACGTAATGAAGGGAGCCTCATCGACCGCGTTCAGGACTTTGTGGATGCGCTTCAGAAACGCCCGCACTCCCGAAGCGCGTTTTTTCGGAGGCAGCGGCTGGGCACCGTGATAAAGCTCCTTCAAATCCGCCCCTGCGCAAAAGCCGCCAGGGCGCGCGCTGGTGATGATGCAAGCGCTCGTAACGGGAACAAGTCCGCGGATCGCACCGGCAAATCTCTCCAGGTCCGCGAGCATCGCCGTCCCAATTTCATTCAACGGCCCGCGGTCCATGGTCACTTCTACAACGCCATCGCGCCACTCCCAGCGCAGCGCTTCCCCACGAAACTCCTTCATGATGCCGTACCACCAGCGGCCGCTGCCTGCCTCTTGTACATCTGTTCAATCTCATCGCGGAACCGCTCGTTGATCTCGTCCCGTTTCAGCTTCCCCATGACGGTGAGCAGTCCGCTTTCCGGAGTAAACACCTCTTTCAAAATCACGAAATGGCGCACCTGGCGATAGTGAGGCAAGTCCGTATTCACATGGTCGATCGCGGCCTGTACAACAACAGTCTCCACTTCGCCGGTCACCAGCGCGCAAAGATAGCCGCGCCCATTCCCGACCACCACGACTTGCTGGGCCTTGGCTACGCGCTGCGCGATTTTATCCTCGATCGGTTCGGGCGCCACGTTATGGCCGGAATTCAAAATCACGAGGTTCTTGATCCGCCCGCTGATCCGCCAATTCCCTTTCGAATTGACTTCCCCCTGGTCGCCCGTGTGAAACACACCGCCTTGCAGTGCGCGCGCCGTCTCCTCCGTCCTGTTCCAGTAGCCTGGGAAGACATTGGGGCCGCGCACGACAATCTCCTCGTTCTCTCCGACCATCAGGTCGAGGCCGGGAATGGCCTGACCCACGCGTCCCGGCTCGCTCGGAATGCGCGGGTCGTCCATCGTGCAGATGCCGCACGTTTCCGTCAGTCCATACACTTGCCAGATCGGAATCCCGAGCATCGCAAAAAAGTCCTGCGTTTC
>Ga0187772_10000589_pt1 | contig 16287 bp, 16 predicted proteins | sample 0116_SJ02_MP15_2_FD_133137 | JGI IMG/M metagenome (GOLD analysis project Ga0187772, IMG submission 133137) | Tropical peat soil microbial communities from peatlands in Department of Meta, Colombia - 0116_SJ02_MP15_20_MG | ecosystem: Environmental > Terrestrial > Soil > Wetlands > Peat | place... | reverse complement strand
CCTTAGAGCCTCGGATACGCCTGTTCGACGAGGCGATTATGCGTAATTGCTTGTTGGGCGTAGACAACGGCCGAACGGCAAGTTCGCGAGGCTTGGCCGTGGCCGCCCGACCACCAAGATCGATGGCGACGAAATCGCCGGGCCGCGAAGTCACTGTCGTGCCCGATTGCGTTAGGTTGCGTCGCGAGATCGACACAACGGCAACGCGGATCTAGACTCGTTCAAATACGAACAAACTCGGGACAGTTCACGGCCGACGGTGAGGGCGGCCCGTGCCAGCGAAACGACGGCTCCGAAGGCCGCTCAGTCTTTGCTGAGCAAAGTGCGCGAGGAGATCAGAATTGCAGCTGCTGCAGCTCCTGATCAGTCGCATTTCGCAGGGTTGCATCCTGGGACTGGTGGCCCTGGGTTTCGTGCTGATCTACAAGGCTACCGAGACCGTCAATTTTGCCCAAGGCGAGCTAATGATGCTCGGGGCGTCGATCGCTTGGCTGCTGGCCGATGCGGTGCATTGGAATGTACTGGCGGCTTGTGCCGCCGCGATCGTGTTAATGGCGCTGGGTGGCCTGCTGTTCGAACGGCTGCTGCTGCGACCGATCCTGGGTCAGCCAGCTTTCGCGCCGCTATTGGTGACGATTGGTTTCGGCTACTTTGCCCGCGGCGCGGTGACAATGTTGCCGGCGCTTGGCACTGAGACCCACGCGCTAGCGCTGCCCGGGGCAGGCCAGACGTTACGACTCGGCGACCTAGTGATCGGCGTTGAGCACTTGGTCATCGTAGCGGCAACGTTGGCGCTGTGCACTGCGCTGTATCTTTTTTTCCGCTACACGCGCATCGGGATCGCGATGCAGGCAGTGTCGCAAAACCAGCTTGCGGCGACCTATGTCGGCATCCCAGTTCAACGCCTGATTGGCTTGGTTTGGGCGCTGTCTGCCGCAGTGGCGGCGGTCGCTGGCATTTTGCTCGCACCCTTCACTTTCGTGCACGCCAATATGGGCTTAGTCGTTGGCTTAAAGGCCTTTCCGGCTGCGGTGGTGGGAGGATTTGGCAGCGTGCCCGGCGCGCTGTGTGGTGGCCTCGTGATAGGGGTCGTCGAGTCGCTTTCGGGCTTTTACCTGCCGGAAGGCGTCAAGGATGTCGCCGCTTTCGTCGTCGTTCTTGTGGTGCTGATCGTGCGGCCCGAAGGGCTGTTCGGTGAAAGATTGCGAAAAAAGGTCTGAGCAATGTATTTTCGCTTTCCGACCAGCTATGAGCAGGACCTGCAACTGTTCGATTCGCCTGCGCGGCGGGCTCGCTACCTGGTGGCCGCGATTACTTTTGCAACCGCGCCCTGGTGGGCAAGCGAATACTTGCTGTCGCAGCTGAACCTTGTTCTGATTTACAGCATCGTCGGCTTAGGTCTGATGTTGCTGACGGGCTACACCGGTTTGGTGTCAATTGGACATGCGGCTTTCCTGGCGGTTGGCGCCTATACCGAGGCACTGGCCGCGGCCCATGGCTGGACTTTCCCGCTGTCGCTTGCGGCGGCCTCAGTACTTGCAGCGCTAGCTGGCTTGGTCGTCGGCCTGCCAGCCCTGCGGCTGCGCGGCATCTACCTTGCTATCGCAACGATGGCCTTTGGCTTTGTCGCCGAGGAAATCGCTGCCCGCGCCGAGTCCCTGACAGGTGGCAATGCCGGCCGCAGCGTCGCGGCGCTCGAAATCTTCGGATGGCCGATCGATAGCGAAAGGCGCTTTTTCGTCGTTGCGGCGGTGCTTGCGGCCGTGCTCACCTTGGCAATTCGCAATTTGCTGCATGCACCTAGCGGCCGGGCCTTGATCGCGATTCGCGATTCCGAAATCTCGGCGCAGAGCATGGGCATCTCCCTGGCGCGCTACAAGACGCTTGCGTTCACGATCTCGGCCGCAATTACAGGAATCGCCGGCGCGCTTTACGCGCACAAGCTGCGTTTCTTGTCCCCTGACCAGTTCACGCTGCTGCAGTCGATCGAGATCCTAATGATGGTCGTGATTGGGGGTCTGGGTTCCTTGCAAGGGGCCTTTCTCGGTGCTGCCTTTTTTATCGCTTTGCCGCAGGTGCTGGGCGAGGTCAAGGACTGGTTGCCGTCGGCGATCGGACAGGCCCCGGGGCTGCAACCCACGCTTTTTGGGCTGGCCATGATCGCGGTTGTGCTCTACGAGCCGCTGGGCATCTATGGGCGCTGGAGCAAATTGCGGATCTGGGTCGAGAACTTTCCGATGGTGCGCGCGGGCACGTTCCGTCGCCAAAGGTCGTACCAGCGATCGCAGAGGCTGCAGTAAGCAACTCCTGACTGAAGTCAGAAGCTTTTCACACCCAACCAAATGTCTCTAGCTAACAAACACTCGGCGGCGATTTGTGATACCCGCATCCTGCTCAGTTCCGGTCCACATTCGGACGGCTCACCTCGGGATCTATGCCCTCGCGCCCGTTGGAATGCTCAAGAGCAAACCAATCCCTCGTTATTCGGACAAGTCTCCATGCCACGTGGGGGATACGGGCGACGTCAAAAACTTAACGCTATTTCTCCCGCGATTGAAATCGCGGGTTTCCTTGCGGACATGATATGAAGGGCGCTGAAGGCGCGTTGCTGGAGCTGCAGGGCATCTCGATGCGCTTTGGCGGGGTAACCGCGCTGCGCGATGTCGGCTTCTCGATCCGTTGTGGCGAGATTTTCGCCCTGATTGGGCCCAACGGTGCCGGGAAGACGACCCTTTTTAATGTCATCAGCGGCATTTATCCAAGTCAGGCGGGGTCGGTAATCTTTGATGGCCAGGACCTGGGCCAGGTGCCGCCCCACCGAATCGCCGCGCTCGGAGTCGCGCGAACTTTCCAAAATATCGAACTTTTTGACCGCGCAACAGTGCTACAGAATCTGCTGATCGGCGCACATACGCGGCGTCGCACCGGCTTGTGGCAGGATCTGTTGTTTCTTCGCGCCACGCGCGAGGCCGAATGTCAGCTGCGCGCCCAGGTCGAGCAGGTGATCGATTTCCTGGAGCTGCAGCACTACCGCGACGCGCCGGTTGGCAGCCTGCCCTATGGGGTGCGCAAGATTGTCGAGCTAGCCCGCGCGCTGTGCGTTCGCCCGCGCCTGCTCTTGCTTGATGAGCCTTCTTCGGGGCTAAATGCCGAGGAAACCGACAACTTGGCGTTCTGGATTCAAGACATTCGCAGCGATTTGGGCATCACCGTCTTGATGGTCGAACACGACATGGCGCTGGTGTCGCGGGTCTCGGATCGTGTGCTGGCACTCGACCAGGGTCGGGTGCTGGCACTCGGAACCCCCGTACAGGTCCAGTGCGATCCACTGGTGATCGAAGCCTATATTGGGAGTGCCGACCGATGAGCGAAGCGGTCCTGAGCCTGACCAATGTCGAGGCCTCCTACGGGCCCGTTAAGGCAATTCGGGGTGTCAGTTTCTCGATCCCGAGCGGACGCATCGTCACCGTGCTCGGCGCCAACGGGGCCGGCAAGACCACAGTACTGCGCACCATTTCCGGAGTACTCGAACCCACGCGAGGCGAGATCCGTTACTGCGGTGAGACGACGTCAGGTGTAAAACCCGAGCAGTTGGTCCGGCGGGGTATCGCCCATGTTCCCGAAGGACGCGAAATCTTTCCGCTGTTATCGGTGCGGGAGAATTTGATGATGGGCGCTTACACCCGCAGTGACCGCGACGAGGTCGCCCACGATCTAGAAGCGGTGCAGGGCTATTTTCCGGTGCTGCGCGTGCGCAGCGCGCAGCCGGGCGGCTTGCTTTCGGGCGGAGAACAGCAAATGCTCGCGATCGGCCGGGCAATGATGTCGGCACCTCGATTGCTTTTGCTCGACGAGCCGAGCCTGGGCCTAGCTCCGAAACTGGTTCAGGAGATCTTCGCAATCGTGCGGCGGGTCAACCAGGAGCGCGGCACAACCGTGTTGCTGGTCGAACAAAACGCCCGGCTCGCGCTGCAGCTCGCCGAATATGGGTATGTTCTGGAGGTCGGTCGGATTGTCCTGGAGGACCGCTGCGAGCGCCTGCGCGAGAAGGACGACGTCCGCGAGTTCTACCTTGGCATGCGCCGCTCGGGTTTGCGCGGACCGCAGCGCTGGAAGCGCCGAAAGACCTGGCGGTGATCACCATGAAATCGGCAAATGCCATCATCGATGGCGGACTTGATTGCGCAACGATCGCGCGGATGTTCTGGAGCGGTGTTCAGACGCGTGGAAAATTCACGATACTGAGGCAAAAAGAGTTCGGCATCTGGCGCGCCCAGAAGTGGGAGGAGCTAGGCGCCGCGGTGCGCGAGACTGCGATGGGGCTGGCGGCGCTTGGTTTTGCCTCGGGCGAGCGGGCCGCTATTCTTTCGAACACCTGCAAGGAGTGGTTGCACGCCGATCTCGGAATCTTGTGCGCAGGCGGAGTGTCCAGCGGAATCTACCCGACGGATTCGGCCGGGCAGGTTGAATACCTGATGCGCGATTCGGGCTCGGTCTACCTATTTGTGGAGGACGAGGAGCAGCTCGATAAGGCGCTGCAGGTGCGCGCTGCTTTGCCGCTGCTGCGCAAGATCGTAGTCTTCGATGACAAGGGGCTGCGCGGGCTCGACGATCCGCAGGTGATGATGCTCGATGCGCTGCGGGCAATCGGACGCGGCTACGACGCCACCGCTCGGGGCGAATGGGAACGGCGCCTGGCGAGTCGTGAAGCCGCGGATCTAGCGATCCTCGTATACACCTCGGGGACCACGGGCCCGCCCAAGGGCGCAATGATTAGCCACGCCAATTTGATCGCGGTGGTGCGCGGCTACCAACGGACGCTGCCGCAAGGGCCTGCGGATCATCGGCCATGCTTCCTGCCCCTGTGCCATATCGCCGAGAGAAGCGGCGGCGAGTACTTTGCGCTTTACACCGGAACCGTGCTGAACTTCGTTGAACGCCCGGAGACAATTGCCGAGAACGTGCGCGAAATGTCGCCGACCATCTTTGCCGCCGTGCCGCGGATCTGGGAGAAGTTGCACTCGGCGGTCACAGTCGCGATTGCCGAGGCGAGCCCGTTGCAGCGCAGGGCCTACCAGTGGGCGATTCAAATTGGCCTGCAGGCCGCAGAGGCCCGGCTGCGCGGACGCAAGGGTACCGCAGGTTTGCGGCTGCGATATCGGATGGCTCGCTTTCTGGCGCTGAACAACGTGCGGCGTGCGCTTGGCATTCACAAGGCGCGCGTCCTGGTCACCGGCGCGGCGCCGATCGCTCCGGACCTCATACGCTGGTATCTTGCGCTTGGAGTCCCGATGCTCGAGGTTTGGGGACAAACGGAGTGCAGCGGCGCGGCCACCATGATGCCGGTCGACGAAATTCGCCCGGGCTCGATCGGGCGAGCCGGGCCTGGTGTTGAGATCAAAGTTTCACCGGAGGGCGAGCTACTCGTGCGGGGGCCGGGCGTCTTCATGGGATATTGGAACCAGCCGCAAAAAACCGCCGAGACGATCGACGCCGAAGGCTGGTTGCACACGGGTGATGTGGGCGCAATTGATGAGCAGGGCCATCTGCGGATCTTTGAACGGCTCAAAGACATCATCATTACTGCGGGGGGCAAGAATGTCACGCCCTCGGAGATCGAAAACCAGTTGAAGTTTTCGCCGTATGTCACCGACGCGGTAGTGGTTGGTGACCGGCGTCCCTACCTCACGGCACTGATCCTAATCGATCGCGACAATGTTGAACATTTCGCGCAGCAGCGCTCGGTGCCGTTTTCTGACTTCGCCAGTTTAGTGCGCACGCGTGAGGTCCACGAACTGATTCAAAGCGAGGTCGAGGCCGTCAATCGACGGTTCTCTCGCGTCGAGCAGGTGCGCCGCTTTCGGTTGATCGATCAGCAACTTACTCCGGAGGACGAGGAGCTGACCCCAACTATGAAATTGAAGCGACGCAAAGTAACACAGAAGTACGCCGATCTGATTGATGCAATGTACTCTGAGGCCGGACGCTGAGTCCGGGGGCGCAAGCACAAAAACAACCACCGGGAGGAGACGATGATGATTGCAAAACGCAGGTTATTACTGGCCGTGTTTGGTTGCCTGGCCGCGCTCGGCGGTGCGCGTGCCGAACAGGGCATCAGTGCCACCGAGATCGCAATCGGCACGATCCAGGACCTTTCAGGGCCGATCGCCGCGTTCGGCAAGCAGACTCGCAACGGCCTGCAGATGCGCGTCGATGAGGCCAACGCGCAGGGCGGAATCAATGGACGAAAGATTCGGCTGTTTGTCGAGGACAGCGGCTACGACCCGAAAAAAGCCTTGCTGGCAGCGCAAAAGCTCGCCACCGAGGACAAAGTGTTCGCGATCCTGGCCCATATCGGGACCGCGGCCAATATGGCCGCGATGCCAGTGCAGTTCGAACACGACGTGATCAATTTTCTGCCGCTCACCGGCGCGCGCGAGATGTACGAGCCCCCGAGCAAGCTCAAACTGTCGTCTGCGCCGTCCTATTACGACCAGATCCGAACTTCCTTGGCGTATCTCGTGCCGAAGAAAGGATATAAAAGGGTCGGGATCCTGTATCAAGACGACGAGTTCGGTCTGGAGGTCGTACGCGGAACCGAGGCCGAACTAAAGGCGCTGGGTTTGCAGCTCATCGAGCGGGCCTCGTTTAAGCGTGGCGCCACTGATTTTTCGTCCCAAATCGCTCGGCTCAAGGCAGCCAATTGCGACCTGGTCGTGTTGGCAACGATTATCCGCGAAACGGTTGGGTCGATCGTGGAGGCGCGAAAGAGCGGGTTCAATCCCGACTTCGTTGGAACCAGCGCGCTCTACACCCACTTGATCCACACGCTTGGTGGCCCTGCCGTCGATGGGCTGTATGGCACTAACTCGATTCTTAACCCGTATTCTGATGACGAATCCCAGGCGGTGCGTGACTGGGCAGCGAAATACAAGGAAAAATTCGGCGAAGACCCGGCGGTATTTTCCGTCTACGGCTACGACATAGCGGACGTATTCTGTGTGGCCGCGGCAAAGGCCGGCGCCAATCTGACGCTCGATAGTTTCAATGCCGCGATCGAGTCGACGATCTTCCGGGACCCACTTTTCGGTGGCCCGGATCTTCGCTTCACGGCAAAGGACCGGTTGGGAACGCGCAAGGTGCACATTTCGCAGATCGTCAATAGCAAATGGAAAGCGATCACGCCATTGATGGATCCTCCGGCGGAATGACGGGCGAATCGTAAAAACGTGACCCTCGCCAGCGGCTTGCAACGGGGCTTTGGGTCCAAGTAGGCGCACGATTGCGCCCGCCACGCTCTAGCCACTGACATGCGCACGCACGCGCAGGTGGCCGCGACCAGTTTGGTCGGTTGCGCCAAGGAGCGCGCGGGCCTGGAAGCAGACAGGCAGGACGCCCGCGCAGCGCCCAGGCGCCAGCTGTTTTTTATTTGCGCATATGTTGGCATGATGAGGTCTGCGCAATGCGGGGCAGGGCAGCTCGTAAATCGATCCGCACTGCTCGGCGCAATGGGAGATTTGCATGGGACCCTCATCGGCCAGTGGCTATCGCAGCGTGTTTCGCCCTGGTTTGATGGATGGCAAACTGGTTTGGGTGACGGGCGGCGGCAGCGGCATTGGCCGTTGCACTGCACACGAACTTGCGGCGTTAGGCGCGCGGGTGCTGATCTCTGGACGCAAACCGGAAAACCTCGAGCGTGTCGTGTCGGAAATTCGCGAAGACGGTGGCCAGTGTGAATGGACGGCGTTCGATATTCGCGACGAAGAAGCCGTCCGAAGCCATGTTGCGCAGGTTGTGGCGCAGTTGGGCCCGATTGCGGGCCTCGTGAACAACGCCGGCGGGCAGTTTCCCTCACCTATACAGGCCATCAGCAAGCGCGGCTTTGAGGCAGTTGTAGCCAACAACCTGACCGGGGGCTTCCTCATGATGCGCGAGGTCTTTGAACAGTCCATGCAGCGGCACGGTGGTGCCATCGTCAACATGACCGCTGATTTTCGCAATGGCATGCCGGGGATGGCGCATAGCGGTGCAGCGCGCGCCGGCATGAGCAACTTGACTATGAGCGCCAGCGTCGAATGGGCGTATGCCGGCGTTCGCGTCAATGCAGTAGCACCAGGCTGGATCGCCTCCAGCGGCTTGGATCGGTATGGACCCGAAGTCGCGCCGCTGATCCGCCGGCTCGCCCAGCATGTGCCGATGCGCCGGCTCGGCCTCGAGGCCGAAATCAGTGCGGCGATCGTCTTTTTGCTCTCGCCGGCCGCGGCGTTTCTCACCGGCGTCACACTGCAAATTGATGGCGGCGCCTCGCTCGCCAGTGTGCTGTATCCGGTTACCGAACATGCCGCAGCGCCCGCCTTTGAAGGCTTTCACCGCGCGAGGACGCCCCGGGTGCTTCGCGAGGATGACGCCTCATGAGTGTGCTGGCATCGCGTCTGGATGCGCGCTCGGCGGCTTTCGGCGCCAACGCCCAACGCATGCGAGAACGCATCGGCCAGTTGCGCGCGTTGGAGGCCAAAGTGATCGCCGAATCTTCCTCCAAGCGCGAGCGCTTTGAAGCGCGCGGACAATTGCTGCCACGCGAGCGCGTGGCGCGTTTGCTTGACCAGGGTTCGGAATTCTTCGAGCTCTCGACCCTGGCGGGCTTGGGGATGCACGACGATGACGGTAAACAATTTGTCTTGGGCGGCGGCTCCATCGTGGGTATCGGCCAGGTGGCTGCCAAGCGTGTGCTCGTGTCCGCTAGCGACAGTGCGATCAAGGGCGGAACCATCGCACCGATGGGCCTGAAGAAGGCACTACGTGCACAAGATTTGGCACGGGAGAACAAGCTACCGCTGGTCTACTTAGTCGAATCGGGCGGCGCCAATTTGCTGTACCAAAGCGAAATGTTCGTCGAAGGCGGACGCCACTTTGCGAACCAGGCGCGCTTGTCTTCGGCCGGTATTCCGCAAATTGCGGTGGTACACGGGGCCTCGACAGCGGGTGGCGCCTACTTGCCGGGGCTTTGCGACTACGTCGTGCTGGTTCAAGGGCGATCGAGTATCTACTTGGCCGGTCCTCCACTAGTCAAGGCGGCCATTGGCGAGGACGCCAGCGAGGACGAGCTGGGTGGCGCCGATTTGCACGCACGTGTCACGGGTTTGGGCGAATTCTTGGCGCAGGATGACGCCCATGCGATCGAACTGACGCGTGAATTGATCGAGAAACTGCCCTGGGACACGGTGCCGACGCGTCCTGCGTCCGCCGAGCCGCTGTTCGATCCAGAGGAATTGCTTGGCATCGTGCCCGTGGACGAGCGCTTACCGTTTGATGTGCGCGAGATCATCGCTCGTATAGTCGATGGTTCCGATTTTCTTGAGTTCAAGGCCGTGCATGCGACGGATACGATTTGCGGCTTAGCCCGCATCGATGGCCATCCGGTCGGAATACTTGGCAACAACGGACCGATTCGACCGCAGGGTTCTACCAAGGCGGCCCAGTTCATCCAGCTGTGTGACCAAAGCGGCACTGCGCTCGTGTTCTTACAAAACACGACCGGGTACATGGTGGGTACCCAGGCCGAGCGTGCGGGCGCGATCAAGCACGGTTCGAAGATGATCCAAGCGGTCGCCAACGCGCGCGTGCCCAAATTCACCATCGTCCTGGGCGGCTCCTTTGGTGCCGGTAACTACGGCATGTGTGGACGCGGTTTCGACCCGCGCTTTATCTTTAGCTGGCCCACCGCGCGCACATCGGTCATGGGAGGCGCACAAGCGGCCCGAGTAATGGACACCATCAACCGTGCCAAGCTCGAGCGCAGCGGGCTACCCGTCGACGAGCAGGCCTTGGCCGCGATGAGCGAGCAGTTGCGGCAGCGTGTCGACCGCGAATCAAATGTGCTGTTCGGTACCGCGCGCCTCTGGGACGACGGCGTGATCGATCCGCGCGACACCCGCCGTGTGCTCGCGCTTTGCCTGGCGCTCGCGCGCGAGGCGCAAGGGCGCACACTGCGGCCCAACACCTTTGGTGTTGCCCGCCTTTAGCATCCATCCGCGCCGACGGCTGACCATAGCACTTGCAGGAGCAACCCCCATGAATTTCACTGCTGAGCACAACGCATTGAGCGACGTCGTCGTCAAATTCGTCGAGCGGGAAATTAACCCGCATGTTTCGGCGTGGGAAAAAGCTGGTCAGTTTCCGGCTCATGAGCTTTTCCGCAAGCTAGGCGATCTGGGCTTGCTAGGGCTGAAGTATCCGCAGCAGTACGGAGGCGCCGGACTCGACTTTAGTTACTCGATGGTGATGGCCGAGGCGCTGGGCACATGCGCTTGCGGCGGTGTGCCAATGGCCATTGGCGTGCATACCGACATGTGCACCCCGGCCCTGGCGCGGTTTGGCAGTGACGAGCTGCGGCGTGAGTTCCTTGCCCCGTCAATCGCCGGGCAACTGGTCGGCTGCCTGGGCGTTAGCGAACCCGGCGGCGGCTCCGATGTGGCGGCCATAAGGACACGCGCGCGCAGCGACGGCGGTGATTACGTCATCAGTGGCACGAAGATGTGGATCACCAATGGCATGCAGGCCGACTGGTGTTGCCTGTTGGCCAACACCAGCGAGGGCCCCGTGCACAAGAACAAGAGCCTGATCATCGTGCCGCTCGATGCGGCCGGCGTGACGCGCCAGAAAATCGAGAAAATCGGCATGTATGCCTCTGATACGGCACAACTGTTTTTCGATGATGTGCGGGTACCCAGACGCTATCTGATCGGACAGGAAGGCGCCGGCTTTTCCTTACAGATGGCCCAATTCCAGGAGGAGCGGTTGTGGGCCGCGGCCTCTTCACTGCGCACCCTTGATCGGTTGATCGACCTGACGATCGAGTACACCCGCACGCGCCAAGCCTTCGGCAAGCCCGTGCTCGACAATCAAGTCGTGCATTTTCGTCTTGCCGAGCTGCGTACCGAAGTTGAGGCGTTGCGCGCACTGACGTACTGTGCGGTCGAGCAATACATCAATAACAAGGACGTCACTCGCCTGGCTTCGATGGCCAAGCTCAAGTGCGGACGACTTAGCCGTGAGGTCGCCGATTCTTGCCTGCAGTACTGGGGCGGCATGGGTTACACGTGGGACAACCCCATCAGCCAGGCATATCGCGATGGCCGCCTAACATCGATCGGTGGTGGCACTGACGAAGTGATGCTCGGCATAATCTGTAAGCTCGACGGCACCCTGCCGCGAAACGGTCGGCAATGATGGCAGCGCATCCGTTGACCACCGAGCTGCGCCAGAAGGGTGGTAACAGGTTCCATGTCCGCGCACGACTGGGCTGGTGAGCGACCAATGCGGCCGTAGCAGAGGGAGAAACGATCTCGTGAGCGATAAAGCGGTGCTCACCTGTGCGCTGACCGGCGTGCTGACAAACCCCCGGCAACATCCGGTTCCCGTCACGCCCGCGCAGATGGCCTCCGAGGCTCGTGCCGCCTTCGACGCTGGTGCGTCGGTGATGCACGTGCACATCCGCAGGCAGGAGGAGGGCATGGGTCACTTGCCCAGCTGGGAGCCGGAAGTGGCAGCCGCCGTCATTGGCGCGATCCGGGCCTCGTGCCCCGAGGTTGTCATCAATCTGAGCACCGGCGTGATCGGCTCCGATGTTTCCGGACCGCTGGCCTGTATCCGTCGTACCAAGCCGGAAATTGCCGCCTGCAACTCCGGCAGTCTTAACTACCTCAAACTCAAGGACGACGGTACCTGGGCCTGGCCTCCGATGGTTTTCGATAACCCGGTGTCCAAGGTTCAGCAGTTCCTCGATGTGATGGACGAATGCGGCGTGCACCCGGAATTCGAATGTTTCGACGTGGGCATCGTCCGCTCGGTCGGCATGTTCGTAAGGGCCGGCATGTTCCGACCGACGATGGGGCGTCCCGACTACAACTTTGTGATGGGCGTAGCTTCCGGGATGCCCTGTGACGTCGCTTTGCTGCGACTCTTGCCCGGCTATTTGGCGGAACATGCGCTCTGGCAGACCACGCTAATTGGCCGCAGGGAAATTTGGCCAGTGCATCAGGCCGCGGCCGAGATGGGCGGCATGTTGCGCACGGGACTCGAGGATACGTTCTATTTGCCCAACGGCGAGCGCGCCCGCGGTAACGGCGAGTTGATTGAAGCACTGGCGCGATGCGCTCGTCAGGCAGGCCGAGAAATCGCTACGCCGGCTGAAGCCCGCTCGCTGTTCGGTCTGCTTTCGTAATGTTGCGGCCCGGCAATTGGCAGCCGGTCGCAGGGCGCGCGCAACCAGCGGGGTGAGTTGGGCCCGGCTAGAGCCGCAGTTGGCGCGCAGATAGCGCAGCACCCAGCCGCGTTCGGTACGTTTGAGCCGGTGATAGCCAAAGCGGCGCAGCACCTCGGATAAGTACCGATAGCGCGCCCCACATCCTGCTCCAGCGGCTTGAATTCAACCGCGAGCGTTCCAGCCAAAAACGCCCGTACCTGATCCAGCGTGCGGATCTGCGATTCGTTCCTGTTGATCACCATCCCATCGATGATCGACCTACCCCCGGCAGCCCCCGTAAGGATCGCTAAATGACTTCCCTACAGGCGCATACCTCGTTGGAAACACGCAAATCGCCTGCTCAGGCTCATACCTCGTTGGATAAGACTGCGCCTTGCGCGGCGAGTTTGGCCGAGCTAGAATGATCGGCTTCGCACTGGTTCCGTGGCCGGGCAACCGTAGCCAAGTGCCGACATGGGAACGGATGGCGCGGCCGAAATACGGTGCGACGGCGCCGGCGAACTGATTGCAAATGACATTCCTGGCCAATCGTAGCCGGGGTTGGAGAGAACAATGACGACGCAAGCGAAGTCGCCGCTGGGCCTACTTGGGCGCAAGGTCGGCATGACGCGCATCTTTACCGATGAGGGCGAAGCGGTGCCGGTAACGGTAATCGACGTCTCCGGCAACCGCGTAAGTCAAGTGCGCAACATCCAAACCGACGGTTACCGCGCGATCCAGCTCGCCGCGGGCAAACGCAAGGCCTCGCGTATCACCAAGCCGCTGGCCGGTCATCTGGGCAAGGCGGGAGCCGAGGGCGCAGCGACCTTGCACGAGATCCGCCTGGCGGATGAGGACAAGACCGACCTTGCGCTTGGCGCCACGCTTGGTGTGGACCTGTTCCAAGTGGGCCAGAAGGTCGATGTCACTGGCGTTACGATCGGCAAGGGCTTTTCCGGCGCCATCAAGCGCCACCATTTTTCGTCCAACCGCGCCTCGCACGGCAATTCGGTCTCCACCAATGCGCCGGGCTCCATCGGCATGCGACAGGACCCGGGCCGCGTGATGCCCGGCAAACGCATGGCGGGGCATCTGGGTGATGTGCGCCGGACCACGCAAAATCTGGTCATTGCGCGAATCGACGCCGGCCGGCAGCTGCTGCTCATCAAAGGCGCGGTCCCCGGCAGTCGTGGCGGAACGCTCGTCGTGCGCCCGGCCGTCAAGGCATAAGGAGACCGGCGCAATGGAGTTGAAGGTCTACGACGACAAAGGCAAGACCAAGGCGACGTTCGCCGCCCCGGCGACATTGTTTGGCCGCGACTTTAACGAGGCGCTGGTGCACCAGATCGTGGTCGCCTACCAGGCCAATGCGCGGCAGGGGACACGGGCCCAGAAGGACCGCGGCAACGTTGCGCATACGACGCGCAAACCTTGGCGACAAAAAGGCACGGGCCGCGCGCGTGCGGGGATGACGTCAAGTCCGCTGTGGCGCGGTGGCGGCAAGATCTTCCCGAGTTCGCCCGAAGAGAATTTCTCCCACAAGGTCAATCGCAAGATGTTCCGCGCCGGGGTGTGCTCGATTTTGTCGCAGCTTGCGCGCGACGACCGGGTGGTCGTGGTTGAGGACTTGTCGCTGGATGCGCCGCGCACCAAGCTGCTGGCGCAAAAGCTCAAGGCCATGGGGCTGGATTCGGTGCTCATCATTACGGACCGCATCGATGAAAACCTGTATCTGGCCGCGCGCAACCTCAAGCATGTGATGGTCGTGGAGACTCGGCACGCAGATCCCGTTTCGATGATTCATTACGAGAAGGTGGTTCTTACGCGACCGGCGATTGCTACGCTCGAGCAGATGTGGGGTCAGGCATGAACAACGAACGTCTGTACCACGTGCTGCTGGCGCCAGTGGTTTCCGAGAAATCGACCGATATCGCGGAAAAGTACAACCAGGTCGCGTTTCGCGTGATGCAAGATGCCACGAAGCAGGAGGTCAAGGCCGCGGTCGAACTGCTCTTTAAGGTGCAGGTCAAGTCGGTCCAGATCCTGAACCGCCGGGGCAAGGACAAGCGCTTTGGCCGAATGGCCGGGCGACGTAGCGATGTGCGCAAGGCCTATGTGTGCCTGAAACCTGGCCAGGAAATCAACTTCGCGGAAGGAGTGAAGTAATGGCACTGGTGAAGGTCAAGCCGACTTCCGCCGGGCGGCGCGCCCTGCTGAAGGTGGTCAACCCGCAGCTGCACAAGGGCCGGCCCTATCAGCCGCTCATCGAAAAGAAAATCCGCGGCTCGGGGCGCAACAACCTTGGGCACATAACGACGCGCCATCAAGGCGGTGGCCACAAGCAGCATTACCGCGTCATCGATTTTTGCCGCTCCAAAGACGGCATCCCCGCGCGCGTGGAACGGCTCGAATACGACCCGAACCGTTCGGCGCACGTGGCCTTGCTGTGCTACGCCGATGGTGAACGGCGCTACATCATTGCGCCCAAGGGCCTGACGGTTGGCTCCCAGCTTATCAGCGGTCAGGAGGCTCCGATCCGTGTGGGCAACGCGCTGCCACTGCGTAACATTCCGGTAGGCACGACGATTCATTGCGTCGAGATATTGCCCGGCAAGGGGGCGCAGCTGGCCCGAGCGGCCGGTACCTCGGTGCAGTTGCTGGCGCGCGAGGGCAGTTACGCCCAGATCCGATTGCGCTCTGGCGAAATCCGCAAGGTGCTCATCGAGTGTCGCGCCACCATCGGCGAGGTGGGCAACGAGGAAAACAACCTGCGCCAGTTCGGCAAGGCGGGCGCGATTCGCTGGCGTGGCATTCGGCCAACCGTGCGCGGCGTTGCAATGAACCCGATCGATCACCCGCACGGCGGCGGCGAAGGGCGCACCGGCACCGGTCGGCACCCCGTCAGTCCCTGGGGCAAGCTCACAAAAGGCTATCGCACGCGTAAGAACAAGCGCACCGACACCATGATTGTGCAGCGGCGCTATAGCAAGTAGATCCTAGGATCCCTATGTCACGCTCTCTAAAAAAAGGCCCGTTTGTCGACGGGCATCTGCTCAAAAAGGTTGAGACGGCGCAGGCGTCCAAGGACAAGCGCCCGATCAAGACGTGGTCGCGCCGCTCGACGATCGTGCCCGACTTTGTCGGCCTTACGATCGCCGTCCATAACGGCAAACAGCACGTGCCGGTGTACATCAGCGAACAGATGGTCGGGCACAAGCTTGGCGAATTTGCGCTCACGCGCACCTTCAAAGGCCACGCTGCGGAGCGCAAGACCGCGCCGGCGCCGGCGAAAAAGTAACGAGGATCCGAAATGGAAACCACGGCTTCATATCGGGGTGCGCGACTCTCGGCCCAGAAGGGACGGTTAGTGGCTGATCTGGTGCGCGGTAAGCCGGTCGATAAGGCGCTCAACATCCTGAACTTCACGCCCAAGAAGGCCGCTGGCGTAATCCGCAAACTGCTCGAATCGGCCATCGCCAATGCGGAACACAACGACGGTGCCGATATTGATGAGCTGCGCGTGACCCGCATTTATGTCGAGCAGGGTCCGACGCTGCGTCGCTTTTCGGCACGCGCCAAGGGGCGCGGGACGCGCATTAGCAAAAAGAGCTGCCATATCTACATCGCGGTTGGCGATGGAAGGAAAGAGTAGGTAACGCATGGGCCAAAAAATCAACCCGACGGGATTCCGACTCGCGGTTTCACGCAACTGGAATTCGCGCTGGTTCGCCACCGGCAAGGAATTTAGCCGGATGCTCAGCGAGGATCTGCACGTGCGCGACTACCTGCGGCGCAAACTGCGCAACGCTTCGGTAGGGCGCATTCTCATCGAGCGACCAGCAAAAAACGCTCGCATAACGATTTTCTCCGCGCGCCCTGGGGTGGTCATCGGCAAAAAGGGCGAGGACATCGAAACGCTGAAAGTCGAGCTGCAAAGGATGATGGGCGTGCCGGTGCACGTGAACATCGACGAGATTCGCAAGCCCGAACTCGATGCGCAACTGATCGCCGACTCGATCACCCAGCAACTGGAAAAGCGCATT
>Ga0187772_10000587_pt1 | contig 16342 bp, 12 predicted proteins | sample 0116_SJ02_MP15_2_FD_133137 | JGI IMG/M metagenome (GOLD analysis project Ga0187772, IMG submission 133137) | Tropical peat soil microbial communities from peatlands in Department of Meta, Colombia - 0116_SJ02_MP15_20_MG | ecosystem: Environmental > Terrestrial > Soil > Wetlands > Peat | place... | reverse complement strand
CGTGCACATCCAGACCAACGAGAGTTCTAGCCTTCGCCATGGCTGGTTCCTCCTATGCGGTTGTGGACCGCCGCGCGGGGTGCCACCCGCACGGCATGACTTCACCCCCACACCAGCGCGGGGAACCGGCCTCTTCTACCGCTCAGACCGGACGGACCGACAATCCATATGGTCTATGCACGACGTGATCGGGCTCGCTTGGCATCGGCGATCCAGCAAACTCGGGGCGACCGTCGCCTTCGCCCACATCCAGGCCTGCGGGGCCTGGAGCGCGGCACGACTGCTCCGGCTCTCGCGGCTGCTCCCGCCTCGCTATGCCTTTGCTACGCGAGCGGCAGCCAGTTGCGCTTGCGGGTCACGACGGATCGGGACGCTAGCAAGCACATTCGAGACTGCCGGAACCGCTGTCGAAGGAGAAGTCGTCGATGTCCGTCGGCCGTCAGCGTGATCGCGAGGAGGCGCGGTGCCGCATATCGAGGGAGGAAGCGTTATGCGAGACCGCTGGTCGTCGTCCGGCGGCGCGCTCCGCCTCGACCCGCACACGGAGGAACCGGGGTGGCCGTTCAGCGGTTCGATCACGGCGGACACCATTGCCTGCGTGTGCTGGGAGGGTGATCCGAGTCGCTTGCGGGCTGAAGGTAAGCCGATGCCGTCTCAGCCCAAGGCCGAGGTCTGGCGGTTCAAGGTGACTGGGCTCTTGATCGTTACCGAAGGGGGTGGCAGCATTCAGCGCGGGTGGATCGGGGTTTTTTGCGGTATTTGATGTCGTCGCGCTGGGGCGGACAGTTGGCGCGTTGCGGCCGGTCGGGTCCGCGTGGCGCAGGCGCTGTCAAGGCGGATCGTCGCGTTCGAGACGGGCGCACATCACGAGGATCGTGTGGTTGATGTCCGAGCCGAGGGTCGCGATCGTTGGCGGGGGGATCGGCGGATTGGTCCTCGCGCTCGCCCTGCGTGACCGCGGGGTCAGCTTCGATGTCTATGAGCAGGCGGCCGAGCTGCGCGAGATTGGCGCCGCCGTGTTTCTGTCGGCTAATGGCACACGCGAGCTTCGGCGGCTCGGGATTGGAGAACAGGTCGAGGCCGTCTCGGTTGTTCCGTCGGCGCTGGTCATCCGGCGATTCGATACCGGCGAGGTCATCGCCGATCATCCGATCGGCCGGAGCTCGGTGTATGAGGCGACGTTCGGCGCACCGTGCTACGGCCTGCACCGCGTCGCGCTGCTCCAGGCCCTGGCCGAGCGGCTGGGCGGTGAGGGGCTAAACCTTGCCCGCCGGTGCGTTGGTGTCGTTGAGCACCGTTCCGGAGTCGAGCTGGCATTCGCGGACGGCACGACTGCTGAAGCCGATGTGGTCGTCGGTGCCGACGGCGTTCACTCGGTCGTCCGCTCGCACATTGTGGGGGAGGCTCGCGGCAGGTACTCCGGGACTGTCGGCTACCGCGGGCTGGTGCCGGTCGAGAACACGCCTTCGCTTCCTGACGCCACTCCGCTTCAGTTCTGGGCGGGTCCTGGGCGGCATCTGCTGCACTACGCGATCGACGGCGGCAGGACGATCAACTTCCTGGCCGTCGTCCGGGTCGCGGAGTGGACCAATGTGGCGTGGATGGAGGAGTGCGCGATCAGCGACGCTGTTGACGCGTTCGCCGGCTGGCACCCCGCCGTGACGGAGATGGTCGGCGCTACCCAGGCGGGGACACGCTGGGCGCTGCACGATCTCGCGCCTCTGGCGCGTTGGCACACCGAACGCGTCGTGCTGATCGGCGATGCCGCGCACGCAATGGTGCCCCACCAAGGGCAGGGGGCAAACCAGACGATCGAGGATGTGATCGTCCTTGCTGACTATCTGGCCGACGCTGATCTCCCGGGCGATCTCGCGTCGGTACTACGCCGCTACCAGGAACGCCGGCGCAGGCGCACCATCGCGGTCCAGTGGCTCTCGCGCCGTACCGCCGACTTGATGCATCTCCCCGACGGTCCACAGATCGCGCATCGCGATGCCCTACTGGCAGACCTGTACTCCAGCCTGGCCTGGATCCATTCACACGACGCCCACGCCGACTACATCGCGCAACGACCGGCGGTCACCGTCGCCTCCCGGCGCACCTAGCCACCCCTTTCCTAGTCGAGCGAGTACGTGCGGGCTCCTGGGTTCCCGCGCGTACTTTGCCGGGGCGAGCGGAAGGCACGGGGACGGCCGTTCTGGTGCCAGCCATGGACGACGATCGTCGGTTTCGGCGGCGTCGCCAACCTGCTGCCGCCGCACGTCGATTCGGCGGTCTTCGTCGGTACGCCGAGACCTCTCGCGGCGGACTTCCGGATCCTCGGGAAGCAGCGGAAAGCCGGGCAACTGGCAGGTCAGCACTGGTCCTCGTCCCAACTCGGGTGTTTCGTCCGGGCTGGGTCAGGCGCCCGTGTTCGTGACACAGCTGCCGCCAGCCTCGATCCGCCGTTATCGCGGTGATGGTGACCGCGGTGTGAACGATCAGGCCGTCAGGAACTGCGCGCCAACAATGCGAGCAGGGACCGCTCAAACCGAGCATGCTGTCGCAGCCGTGTCCGTCCCGCGGGTGTCAGGACGTAGCGTCGCCCGCGCTGGTCGCGGCCGCTTCGGAGAAGACCACCACGCTCGCAGTGCCTGAGCGCCGCATACAAGGTTGCGTCGGCACCAGGTCGAGTCTGGGCGAGAGTTGCGGCGAGACGACGGATCGTGCCAGCGCGAACGGCTCGGAGCGCCGCAGCCTCGTGTCTTGACAGCAGCTCAGAATCAGCCATCAACGCAAGTTAGCGCCCGTGGCGGGTCCACACAAATCGTGTAGGCGTCGTTCGGTTCACAACGCGATGCGAGAACGGGCGGCCTTCGGGGCCCACGGTGCTCAGCAGAGCGCTGGGATTGCGCGCAGACTGGTGAACGCGTCGGCGAGCGTCTGCGCCCAGGGCCAGTCAACCTGGAGACGAAGCCGGGTGCGGCGGCCGTGGCGGACGAGGCGGCCGGCGACGTGCAGCAGCCGGTGGCGCAGCCGCTTGGGTTCGGCGACGGCGAGCTCGCCGGTCAGGCAGATCAGCTTCATCCAACAAAGCAGGTCTTGGGCGATCAGCGATAGCTCAAGCCAGGTCTGATTGTGCTCGAAGCCGTGGTGCGGGAGGTTGCGCATGCCGGTGTCCTCGCCGGCCCGGATGCTGTCCTCGACCCGGGCACGGCCACGGTGTCGCAGCTCCAAGCCGGCGAGATCCGCGCCGTCCCAGTCTGTGAGGAAGCACGTGTACCGGTAGCCGCGCTCATCGAAGATCGTGAATTGCGCGCCCGGGTGAGGCCGCTCGCGCCTGACGATCAGCCGGGAGCCCACAGGCCATGCGGACAGGTCCACATGGTCGGTGACCTCAGCGACCCAGGCGCCCTCGCGCTCGGCAGCGTCAGCGTTGATCGCCTGCACCCACGCGGCTTCCGGAAGCTTGAGGATCGCTTGGCGGACCGTGTCGGTCAACTCCTACCCGACTGAGAAGAGCACGTTCGCCTCCCGGCAGTCGGCGGTGAACCCGTGCGTCGCGCCGCCGATGTCCGCCCGCACAAGGATCTCCCGATCGAGGTCCTCGGCGGGCACCTGAGCGAGCGCCAGCCCGAGCACAGTGAAGTGATCCTCAGCTGGTTCGAGCCCGGGTTCCCGGGCCGCAGGATCGCCCCGAGCGCCTCGCCGGTCTCATCAAGCCAGCAGCCGAGCGGGTGGAACCCGTACCCATGCTTGTAGTTCCCGGCCGCCCACTCCTTGTCCGAGTGCGCGCTCAGAAGCGTCGCGTCGATGTTCAGCGTGATCGTGTCCGGGCGGGCGCCCGCGTCCCACACCCGCGCCCTAGCCGCCGCACGCGCGAGCAGCACCTTGGCAAGCAGTCGCTCATCGATCGACTTCAGCACTCGATGGTCGTCGTCTCCGACGCCCTCGCACCGAACAGGCGCTCCTGACCGCGGTACGCGTCCAAGTCGCTGACGCAATCGCTGCCATCGGCGAGCATGACCGCCACGTCCCGCAACACCCGCCCCGGATCGTGCGCCGAGCGACGCTCCCGCGTCGAGGCCAACGCATCCGACAACGCCGCGGTCAGCCCGACCCGATCGGCCAGCTCGACCAGCAGCGCAACCCCGGCGTGCGACACCACCCCCTTCGCCGTCCGGCGTGACTTCTACCGTTTCAAAGCGAGCCTTCGGCTTCACCAACTCGGTGTCACCTGGGTCGAGCATCGAGACTTCAGCAATCCCGATTCTCACGGCCAGGGAGGACGTTCCCTGGCTCCCGGCTACATCCTTACTGGCGGATCGAGGCTAACGGCCGGTGGCGCGCCGCGGCGCTTGCCCGCCACTACCGCGCCCAAGAGAAGAACCTGACAATTCCGGAGATCGCCCGCCGGCTCGGACGCGCAGAGGCGACGATCAAGGTGTACCTGTACGACCCATCCCAGGCTAACAAAAGACCTAGGCGTTGCCCACGCGCTAACGCAAGCCCCCGCGCGACGCGGGCCGTGTATGGCGCCGCCCGGCGCACAAAGCCGCCCGGGGCCTCTCCAGGGCCGAAACGCACGCCGCCACGGCGTGGCTTTCGCCAGCCCTACGCCCGATCTCGGCCGGTGCTCGAGCGTACGCCAGGGGCCGCCCCTTGCGCGCGCAGGGGGCCGCGGCGCGCCGGCGCCGCTCCGGTTGGGATGCCCAGGCTGACAGCGCCGCCGGTAGCTGGTGTGTACGAGGCCCCGGGACACTCGGGCGTCGCGACGCTACGAGGCGTGCGCCTCCCTGCACCGGCAGGCGGTGTCCGTCGGCACAATCACCCGCCGGCTTCTAGTCGAGCTGAACGACTCGGGCTGTGCTAATCGTGCAGATCTGCCGACAGCTCACAGCGTTCGACGCCGTCTCGGGCTGGAGTTCCACAACCCCGAGACGCAGCAGCTCGAGATCGGCGTTCCCGGTGTTGCGAGGTCCGTTGGGGAAGCACGGCCCCGACTAGGCGGTCGTCTGTCAGCAGCCGCCCGTTGTTCGGAGCGCACAACTCGGCGATCGGGACCGGTCAGCGCCGCGCGGTCGCCGCGGCTACCGCAACCGTGGCAAAGCACAAGCCGCCGGCCGATCCGATGGACCGCGTCTGAGTGCTAACTGACTCGCCGGCGTTCAGCTAATTCCGGCGCCGCTCGGCGTGACCGCCGCAGCGGCGGAGCAGGTGTGGGACCCGCGCCGACCGAAACGACCCCTTCTGGAGGGAGCAATCGCGCGACGAGCGTTGACGCAGAGCGCTGGCCCTCGTCCGTGTGGTCAGGGCCGATCGCGAGAGCCGGTCCGAGGCTGGTGTGTCAATCGTAGTTCGCGGAGAAAAGGGCGGGCAATCGCGAGGGAGTTCACGCGGCAGCCCTGGCGCCTGACGCAGCGAGTTCCGTCTGCCAGGCCCGTGCCGCAGCGACGCTGAGCGCCTGGTGGGCTGCCAAGCGCCGCTGCTGTGCGCGCATGCACGCGCCGCAGGGCACAGGGCGTGAGTTGTGCGCATGAACGTCGCAGCGCGCGGGTGGGAGATCGCCAGATTGGGTGTGCCGATATTTCGTCACAGCTTTCCGCCTCTAAACTGAATTCAGTTCCCGATAGTCAGGCGGGGCCACTTTGTCAAGCCTTCCGTCGCCGTGTTGGTCCTCTGGTTTCCGGCCGATCCCAGGGAGTCGTGCCAGTGAGTGGTGAACCTGAACTGGTGTCAATGACGGGCGGCGGCGAAGCAGCGGCACCGGCCCGCATCGCGCGACGACCGGCGCGCTCGCCCGTGCGCGAGGAGGAAGCAGTCCGGCGCGCCGCGGGCGGATCCCCGGCTGGCCGATAGATCGCCGTCACTGGGTGGCTCCTTTAGGCTGGTCGTCCCCGAAAGCGGCCATGTGGCCGGTCGCGGCAGAGCGGGTGTCCGGCCCGGCCGATCGAGACGCCTGCTTCTGGGCGAACAAGACGACACGTGAGGGTGCTCAGCACCCGGATCGTGACGCGCAGTTTTGCGCACATCAACGAGACGGCCAAAGCGGCGATCGCGACTGGCGAGCCGGTGATCAGCGTAGACGCCAAGAAGCGCGAGCTGATCGGTGATTTCAAGGCGGTCGGCCGGGAGTTTGAGCCTAAGGGCCGGCCAGTTGAGGTTCGCGGGCACGACTTCAAGGACAAGCTACTCGGGCACGCGATCCCCTACGGGGTCTACGACCTCGCGATGGATGAGGGGTGGGTGAGCGTTGGGATCACCAGCGAAACCGCGCAGTTCGCGGTCAACACGATCATCAGCTGGTGGGAGCACATCGGCCAGGCCCGCTACCCGAACGCCCAGACGCTGACGCTCACCGCCGATTCCGGCGGGTCCAACAACCCGCGGACCCGGGTCTGGCGCTACGAGCTGCAACGCCTCGCCGACACGATCGGCCTGAACCTCCGCGTCTGCCACTTCCCGCCGGGTCCTCGAAGTGGAACAAATCGAGCACCGCATGTTCAGCTTCGTCAGCCTCAACTGGCGTGGACGGCCGCTCGAGAGCCTCGAGATGATCATCAGCCTGATCGCCGCCACGAAAACCACCACCGGTCTCAAGCTCTACGCCCAACTCGACCAACGCACCTACGAACGCGGAGTCGACGCAACCGACGAGCAACTCGCCGCCGTAAACATCACCCGACACGCCTTCCACGGCGACTGGAACTACACCATCAGCCCTTCAATAATTCAGTCGTGAGCCCTCACAGCGGCCTGAACCGGTACCGCCACTGCGCGCTCTCCGAGATCTTGGTCGGGACACGCTCGCGGGCTTCCTGGCCGGCAGCTGTCGCTCAACGCTGCCGTGCTTCGCGAGTATCTCCTGCTCGGTGGTCGTCGCGATTGCGCGGCGAGGCGTTGCGAACCGTTTGCCGCGACTGTTTTGGCGCGCCGCAGACGGCGGCAAACCGTTTGCCGTCAGCACGCCGTTCCAGCAGCGTTGGCGCGCGATCAAGAAGCAAGACGTTCCCCGGCTCCGTCTGAACGGCCTTGGCGGGCCCAGCCGCGGTCGTAGCGCAAGGGAGGCTTAGCACCGCGCGTTTGGCACCGCGTTGGGTGGGGAGTTAGTGCGAGGGTCGCATCGGGGGTCCGCCGTTGCTTCGAGATGACCGCGCCGTCTTCCCTTAGATCCGTTCAGCGTAGTGACGCGTCAGCGCCCGCCGCCGCAGCGTGGCTGGATCGCACGAACGAGCGGGGGCGTGTGCGTCTGGGAGTGTGGCTGCTGAGCGTTCTGTTCAGAACAGCGTCTCGGCCTGCTCGAGACGCTTCGTCGCTTCGTCTAGGTCGTTGTGACAACGTTCAACCCACGTGTCTCCCCAGAAGAAGTTGCAGCTGGTCTCCGCCCGCAATATCAGGGCAAGCGCGTCCTCGAGCTGGCGGTATAGGCCAGGGTTGGAGGCGCCAATCGCGATCGCGTTACGCCGGGCGGCGTTGACGGCCTCGCTGAGTTCCGCAACCCGGGTGAGCGCGGCCTCTTGAGCCGGTGATCCGTTCCATTGAAGGAACCCGGTGCCGTCATGCCAGCCGGTGTTCCAGGCTCCGGGTCCTACTGTGACCCAGCCGTGTGGTCCGTATCGCTCTAGGTACTCGGAGATGAAGGTAGGGCGGATGCCGCCGGCGGACTCGGCGCGTACCCTTTCCATCAGTTCGGCATGGAAGCTTCCCCAGAAGTTGTAGCTGGGCTCGGTGCGCCGGAACCATTCGCCGTTCTCGCCGGTGGTTGCGGTCGTGACAAGCGGCGGGAACTCGCAGTGCTGTGTGCGGGCCTTGACCTCGGTGATGAACCAGTCGGTGTCGATGCCGGCTGCTTGCGCGTTCGACAACTCGCGGTCGCGTACGACGACGACGATCTGCTCGCCCCCGAACTGGGCCAGGTGGGGACGGTAGCGGAGCTCGTCCCATCGCATCGGCGTGAGTGGCGAGACGTGGCCGCTATCGACGATCACGTACTGGTAGCCGTGGCGATGAAGGGTGGGGATCATGTCCATCGAGAATCCAAGCTCTGGCGGCCAGAACCCGGGAACGCGATCGCGTGCCAATAAGTGCGCGGCGATCGTCTGACATCGATCGAGTTGCTCCTCCCGATCGCCGGGGCGGATCAGCGGTAGGACGGGGTGGTAACAGCCGGTACCGAGGAGCTCGATGATCCGGCTGTTCTGCATAAACCACAACAGTTGCTCACAATCGACGATTCCAGAGACGCGGCGCTGAAAGTCGGGATGGGCGAGCGTCTCGAGGAGAGTCCCGGAGAGCGAGACGTGAACCCGCGCCAGGTCCTCGTACTGCCAGAGCGACCGCGGGATGCGGTCGATCGCCCACAGGATCTCCTTCGCCTCCGCGCCGTGCTCGGAAAGCAACTGCTCGAGATTGCCGGGCGGCTGATGCAGGGTCAGAACCAGCGCAACTCGATACCTACCACGGGGTCTCCTGCGCCGGCCTCAGGCGTACCGGGGCGCCTGGGTCCTTGCAAATCGCCCCCTGCTAGGGAGCGTGGTTTCGACACGGTGTCGTTGCGGAGCCGTAGCCATGAGGAATCCTCTTACGACTCTTCGCTTTGCTCGCGGATCGTCACCCGCGTGTGCGAAGACGCATCTCGGATCGTTCCCCCGTTCTTTCGATCGGTAATCCGAGCCCAGTGTGTGGGTTGGGTTCATTTGTGCCGGATGTGCTCGTAGATGTTCAGGTAGTCCGTCCCGGGTCCGGCCCATGAGTGATCCGTGCGCATACCGTTGAGCTGCAGCTCGCGGAACTGCTCTGGATAGGAATACCAAAGGCCGATCGCGCGGCTGAGCGCCGATTCGAGTCCACGAGCGTCTGGCTCGTGAAAGACGTACCCGTTGCGCTCCCAGCCCGACGCGTGATCGCGGTCGAACACGGTGTCGATCAGTCCCCCGATCGCTCTAACAACCGGCACGGCCCCGTACTTCAGAGCGACCATCTGCGTCAGCCCGCACGGCTCGAACAAGCTCGGCATCACCAACATGTCCGCTCCTGCGTAGATCAGATGCGCTAGCTCAACGCTGAACGCGAGTTCCAGATGACAGTCCTGGTTGTCGTTGAGCTCACGCTTCAGGCGCCAGAAATCCGCGGCGATCGCGGGATCGGGGCTACTGCCTAGCAGCACAAACTGTCCGCCTTCAGCCAGCGTGTAGTAGATCGCGTGACGGATCAGCTCGACGCCCTTCTGGCGGTCCAGACGTCCGATCGACGCGACCAGCGGCTTGAAGCTGTCGGCGAGAAGGAATCGGTCGCGCAGCGCCCGCTTGTTCCCGAACTTGCCGTCGAACCATTCGCTGCCGTACCGGACCGGGAGGAATTGATCGGTCTCCGGATTCCAGAGATCGTAATCGACACCGTTCAGTACCCCGCCAAACTTGTTGCGGTGCATGTGCAGTGCGTGACCGAGACCCTGTCCCTGGTCTGTGTACTGCGCCTCCCAGGCATGCTGGGGAGACACAGTCGTCACGAAGTTCGCGTAGACGATGCCACCCTTCATGAGGTTCAACGCGGACCGGTTGAAGTCGTCCCGTAGACGCTCATAGTCGTAGAAGTGGTGTGGCCGCGTCAGCCCCGTGGCCCATAGGACGGTCTCGCCCGTGACTCCCTGATGTCCGAAGTTGTGGATGGTGTAGCACACCCGCTGATCGTGCATCCCCAGATGTTGGTAGATCTCGTACAGGAGGACGGGCACAAGGGAGGTTTGCCAGTCATGGCAATGAATCACGTCAGGTCGTTTGTTCGACTTGAGCATGAACTCGAGCGCGGCCTTCGACAGGAAGGCAAAGCGAAGCACGTCGTCTGAGGAACCGTACAGGTGCCCGCGCTCGAAGAAGCGGTCCTCACAGTGCGGCTCGATGAAGAAGCATTTGCGTCCTTCGACAAACCCGAACCAGACGGTACAGCGGACAGCACCGCTAAACCAGGGAACCCAGAGATCGTGATAAGCGACGGTCAGGTCGTAGATGCGGTCGTACCGCATGCAGTCATACTTGGGCAGGATGATCTCGACGGCGTGACCGCGCAGCTCCAACTCTCGGCTGAGACCGAACACCACCTCGCCCAGCCCTCCGGCCTGGGCGACGGGTGCGCATTCGGATGCGATCATCACAACGAACAGCGCCACTTCCTCGCTTTCAGGAGGTCGGGCGAATCAGTCGGCCCGAACCGGCCGGACGGGAGGTCGGTACCCGCCGGGACCGCGACCCGATGCGGCAGGGGCCCCGCAGCCGTTCACTCACCGCTCCAGCACGGTTTCCGCTCCCGCAAAGTCGTGATAGTCGAGGTACGGGAAGATGTTGTCCGACGCTTCGACCGTGGATAACAAACCCTCGTCGATCGCTCTATTCTCGATCTGGCCGAGGAGCTGGGTGAAACGGTTGATGTGCCTGCGCACCCGCGATTCGGCGTATTCAACCGTGGTCCCCATACTGATCATGAACGGCCAGTCGCTAGCGGTGGCGAGGAGAAGTTCTCTGGCGAGTTGGTTGAGGGCACGGAGCACGAGCCCCTCTGCGCGTACGTGCTCGCTGGCGATCCGTGACATTTCACGTGCCGCGTGGTGCACGTGTGGCCAGATCCACTCGTTGTCGCTGTTGAGCCACACCTGGCTGTGCCCGTATGCGCCCCAGGAACTCGCGGCCGGCATCGCGATTTGAAACTCGAGGCCGCTTTCGAGCACGTCGGATGGGGTCGACAGGCGATACGCGGACTGGGCGCAACTCTTGCGGACGACGAGGTCGAGAAACTCTGGGCCTTCGAACCACCAATGCCCGAACAACTCCGCGTCATACGGCGCGACGATCACGGGCGCCCGCCCCGTCGTGGCCCGAATCTCGTCGATTCTGTGCGCCCGAGCCAGCACGAAGTGCTCGGCATGGTCGTTCACCGCGTCAAGGGCCCAGGCGCGGTGATATGGCTCCTTGTCGTGAAGCGGCACGTCGCGACCGGTCACGCGATGGTATTTCAGACCCACGTTTCGTCTGGCACCGTCGGGGAGGAGGAAACGTTCGATCGTGCCGCTGTCGAGGTCGTGGCCGATGTCGCGATAGAACTCGCGATAGCGAGGGTCGCCCGGATAGCCAACCTCGGCGCTCCACACCTGTGCTGACGCTTCCGGATCCCGCGCAAACGCCGCCACACCGCTGGGGCAGATGATCGGTGCGTGGGTGCCGAGAGCGGGCCGCGGGTCGGCGAGCTCCAGGGCGTGAGCATCAACTATGAAGTAGTTGATTGCTTCGCGGGCCAGCAGCCGATCGATTCCAGGAACGAAGCCGCACTCGGGCAGCCACATACCGGGCGACCGGCGGCGGAAATGGTGCTCGTAGCACCTAGCGCCGAGGGCGATCTGGGCTCCGGCGTAGGCCTCTCCGAACCCGGGAAGGAACGCGTGCGTCGCGCATGACGTGACGAGCTCGAGCACTCCCCGATCCTGGAGCTCGGCAAACGCGGCGGTGAGATCGCGAGAGTACCAGTGCTCGAAGCGGTCGATGGCGTCGGCGATGCGCGCACGATTCATAAGAGCCGTCGAGCGGAACCGTTCGTCACTCGCGGTCCTGCGCACCTCAGAATCGGCAAGCTCGAGGAGCGCACGTGTCCGATCGACGTAGCGCGTCACCAGTAGCTCGTCTCTAAGCATCTCGAGGAGGGGCGGTGACAGCGAAACCGTCAGTCGCGCCGGCAGACGGTCGCGATGCCAGCCCTCGGCCATGGCCAACAGCGGGATGTAGGTCTCGGTTAGGGCCTCGAAGAACCAGCCTTCGGCGAGACCGTCTTTGTCGTCAGGATCTCGCACGTAGGGCAGGTGGGCGTGCAGGAACACGACCAGATGCCCGGGTGCGGCCGACTCGCCTCCGTGCGCGAGTCGCGGTAGCGTGCAATCCGAGCTAGAGCTCGTGGCGCACCCCGACAATGGCCGCTGCCGATCGCCCACGGGAGACGTCAACGCCAGCCGAACGCACCGGACTGTACGTGATGAAGTTACCGTCGCGGTCGGTGACGGTAATGGAGCCATCGAGACTCTCACTCACCGTGTATGCCTCGCTGCCCGGTGAGGACGTACGTGACCCGGCTGGCTCTGGCGGCGCGACATCCGGCCCCGGAGGGTCGAGGATCGCTACCACTGGTCCAGATGGCATCCCTGCGTCGGCCAACGCGCTAGCGAGCTTGCTTCCGGCGTGGAGCACGTCGATCGGATCGCGTCCAAGCCACACAGCCGCAGCAAGCGCGCCGAGTGCAGCAGCCGCCGGGGCCGTGATCGCGGTACTCCCGGGCATGACGAACGGTATCCCAACCGGCTCGCGGAGTCTGAGTCGAGCCTCCGAACCAGCCCGGGCGAAGGCTAACTCCGAAGCGAGGCGCGGCTCCGAGCCCGCCGGAGCCGGTCGTGTCTCGGACCCGATGCGCGCGGGCGCACCCATCCTCACTGGCGCGCCAGCCTGCCGCTCAACAGGACGAGCACCTCGGGTCGGCGCTGGCACGAGATCACCGCTGGCGCGGTCAAGCTCACGCTCACGACTCTCGGCCAATAGCCGAAGCTGCTCCGCACGGCTCACGAACACCGGCATACTTGCGACCCTCGCCATCGTGGGGGGCGCGTGGACGACGTTTGAGCGCGCGAGGACGACCCACTGATAGTTATGCATCACGGCCAGTTCGACCAGATACGAGCTATCCGCCTCCGGCAGAGCCACGGCCTGGCTCCCACGTTCAGCACGCACCTTATACTCGGCCAGCACGTATCCGCCCGGAACCCCGATCAGGCGGAGAAAAGCCCGTCGGCGATCACTAGGCCCCACAGCAGCATCGATGCGATCGACACTTAGGTCCCAATACGCGTGCCCCGACCTAGGGTCACGCACCATCAACTCGAGCGTGCCGCTCCCATACCCGAGCGGCAAAGAAGCTTCAAGGGGCCCGGCAAGAGTGCCGCCCCCAACCAACCTATCTGCGTTAGCTTCACCGTCCACGCGCGCGGGTCACCGCCGTCAGATTGTATCCGGACATCCGATCTCGACGCGGCCTCGTCGCGTGGTGTGCGGTCAATTACGGATACTCGCGGACTACGCCAGGCGATCGCGCAGGAACCGAACTGTGTAAGCCGTCCACGCACGTTGAGCATCAACGGCCGCCCCGGCGGCGATGACGTTGACATGTGCGAGGGGCGCCGGCGCGCGGGACAGCACCAGTAACACCGACCCCGCGGCGCGGCCTGCCACATTCCGTCAGGTTGCTCGGCGCGAGCTCGCTTTCCCGTCCGAGTGAGCGTCCGTCGTGCCAGTGACGACCGATATGCAGAGATGGGCGATGAGCGCCTGATATCCGTTCTTCTCGACACTGGATTCGCGTTCGCTCTGGTCATCTGCCCGCGGGCGTAAGTCCAACCCCCAGTAGCCGCGACTAGGCACGACCACGACCGCCCGAAGTGGTGTGTAACCGGCCGCCAGGCTCACAAGCTCTGGGGTCCACTGCGCGACGGTCGATTCGCCCCGTCGGCCGGGCAAGGGTTCCGCCAACCCGACCGCACCACGGCCGCCGGAGCCTGTGAGCGGACCTGAGATCAGTCTCACGGCGCCTCGGTATGCGCTCCTCACACCTCGAATCGTCAGCGACGCGCTGAAGGTCTGGCTGCGCACGCCCGGCAACCACGCTCTGCCCGAGCCCAGTAGCGTTGCGAGCAGCGAATGATCGTCTACAACCTATTCCCCCTCCTGGCGGGCCGATTCCCCGCGTGGATTCCGTACGTCGAGCGGGCGGCCGAGATGGGTTTCGATTGGGTATTCGTCAACCCCGTGCAGCGTCCAGGAGCGTCCGGCAGCATCTACTCGATCGCCGACTACTTCGAGCTCAACCCGGCGCTGATTGAGCCAACCGACCCTCGGTCAGGCGACGATCAGCTGAGATCGGTTCTCCAGGCGGCTCGGGATCATGGGATGCGGACAATGGCCGATCTGGTGATCGATCATTGTGCGGTCGACTCCGTGTTGGTGAGCGAGCATCCCGAGTGGGTGGCGTTGGATCCCGAGGGTGCGGTCATGCACCCCTCCTGCAAGCAGGACGACAGCATCGTCGTGTGGGAAGATTTGGCGGAGCTCAATCATCGGGGAACCGCCGATCCTGAAGGGCTATACCAGTACTGTCTTGGCGTTGTCCGCCACCTCCTTGGGCTCGGGTTCGACGGCTTCCGCTGCGATGCTGCCTACGGAGTCCCGGCCGAACTATGGCATCGGCTGATCGCGGAGACCAAGGACGATCGACCCCTCACAGTGTTCGTGGCTGAGACGCTCGGCTGTACACCGTGGGAGACCGCCGCGACCGCGGCCGCCGGTTTCGATTTCGTGTGCAACAGCGCGAAATGGTGGGATTTTCGCAGTCACTGGCTTCTCGAGCAGCGTAAGTTAATCGGGGAACAAGTCCCCTCGATCGGATTTCCAGAGAGCCACGACACGCCACGCCTGGCCGAGGAGACGTACGGGAACCCCAACGCATCCAAGCTGTGGTACCTGTTCACCGCCCTGTTCTCGGCGGGCTGCCTGATCCCGATTGGATTCGAATTCGGTTTCCGCCGTGCGCTGAATGTCGTCAGCACCCGCCCGGAAGATTGGGAAACCGTTTCGTTTGACCTTCGCGAGTTCATCGCTGCGGTCAACCAGCTCAAGACGGCGATCAGCCTCTTCTCCCAGGAGTCCTCGATGCTGCTGCTGCCATCCTCCAATCCAGCAGTTCTGATCATGTGGCAGGGCTCCGCGGCGCTTGGTCAAGAGGGCCTGTTGTTCTTCAATACCGACATCTGGCACGACCAGCACGTCGAGGTCGGTGATCTGCGGGCCTTTGTGCAGTCCGGCCGGCCGTTGGTCGACGTGTCGCCCGAGTTCCGGATGGACTACGTGGCTGTCGCTCCATTCTCCTACGATCTGCGGCCCGGGCAGGGCATCGTCCTAGTCACGCGCTCCCCGCGCACCTCACAGTGATCCGTTCGCGAACACACCTCTAACTCGCGAGAACGCGTACACCCCGTTTGCCGGGCGTGGAACTGTCACGACTTTCGAGGACATCAAGAGTCGGCCGTGAGATCGCAGCGAAGAAATTGCCGACGATCACAACACGCCCCCCAACATGATCGTCGCGCCATCAGGGTGCCGCCCGCGGTTCGATGTAGCCCAATGTCCTCCCGCGGACGCGAAGGACCGCATGACCACCGCCGAGCCAGGGCGGGTGATGAAGCTGCCCATGTAGAGCCTGCTCCCACGACCGCTTCCTTGAGCGCTCGGCAGCCACTCGGCAACGGGTTGATTCTCCGTCCTGAGCCGACGGTCCCCTTTCGTGCGCCGGCGAACCGATTCGCCGGTTCCGTCTGCTACGAACTGCGCCACCACAGCCGCGCGGCCATCGGGGGCGCCGCGCATCACGGCATTTGCGCGACGGCGTCGGTCGGCTTCTTGAGGGACTCGGCGGTCGCACTCAATCCGACCGTTCGGCGACTTCGTCAGCTTTGGCTTGGGATCCGTGTGCCCGGTCACGCTGCAGGCCGAGGAGCATCTCAAGCTCGACGGGGAGCTCACAGTCGCCGCCGAACTCGTCTCCGTGTTCCGACACTCTACCTCCATCTCCACCGTCTCAATCCCGACACCACCGGCGTCCATGACGGCCGGGAACCGAGAGGTTCGAGGCATCTTCGCTAGTCGCTCTTTGCTGGACGGCGCCGAAAACGAACCGGGTTGCGACCTCGCGCTTCGGCCGCTGGCGGTTTCGCCCAAATCTGCCTGCCCGACCCCCGTGCAATCGGGAGTCCTGCCGGCCGCTGAATGGGCCCGACTCGCGGGAGGCGCCGGCTCTTCTGCACTCCCGAGAGACGAGGCGTCGCGGCCATCGCCGGTCTTGCTGCGGCCTAGGGCGACCTGCAGCAAGCACAGCAACGGTCGGACGAAGATTAGGTATCCATACCAACGACTCGAGGTGAGGACGGGCGGACGTTCCGGTCGAACCCTTAGCCTTGGCTCGCCCGAGCGTGCCACGATGCCGGGCGAGCCAGGCCGCGTGGGTCGAGCCGCATTATCCAAACCAACCGTTGGAAACCATTGCCTCTCGGGGATCAAGCCTGGGGGGCGCACTTGCTCGCAGAGACGGGGCCTCGTGTGCCTCAACCGCCCGGTCGAGCGCGCTGCCGAGCTCCCGTGCCTCGCTCCCCGGAATTTGGTCGAGGTCAGACCGGTCGAGTGGCGTCGCTGGGCCAGCACGGATATCGACAGTACCGTGAGCCTTTGAGATTGCCGTCACCTCCTTCCTCGTAGTCGTCTTGGTCTAATCGCCGCTCTCGGTGCCATGT
>Ga0187772_10000586_pt1 | contig 16391 bp, 12 predicted proteins | sample 0116_SJ02_MP15_2_FD_133137 | JGI IMG/M metagenome (GOLD analysis project Ga0187772, IMG submission 133137) | Tropical peat soil microbial communities from peatlands in Department of Meta, Colombia - 0116_SJ02_MP15_20_MG | ecosystem: Environmental > Terrestrial > Soil > Wetlands > Peat | place... | reverse complement strand
CTGTTCGCCCACATCGCCCTTCACGCGCTCGATGCGGATGGTGTCTCCGGGTGCGACACGATACTGCTTTCCCCCGGTCTTGATAACGGCGTACATCGCTCCTCCAAAGGCTTAAGACAAACTACAATTATACGGCTCGCCCCCAACAACCGTCAACGAATCGTTCAGCCTGGCTAATGGCGAGTATTCAGTTTTCTTGACGTAGAGAAGGTTCCGGGTCCTACTTGGGTCTGTAGCGGCTACTTTCCGAGACGGGCACCTTTCTCTTCCTGCCCTTGAGGTGTGCTGCCTCGTTTACTTTCGCCGCTATCAATTTTTACTTGACAATTATATGTTAGCGAAATTAACTTTTCCTGGGTTTTCGTGTCGCTAGCTCGGCCTGCTCCCAGTGCCGTCAATCCCCTAACTCCCTTGCAATGTGCACTTACAGACCCTGTTTTGCTAACCTCTTTAGAATCCGTACTTGCGCAAAAATGAAATTTTCTTTTGTTAACAACGCCACTACTCACTATGCATATGCCGCCGCGCTTGGCTCACCACGTCTCCGTCATCCTTCCTCAATTCCCGGAAAACGATCGTGGATAGCACCGTCATCGCCCCCAGCACGTAGAATGCGCGATGGACGCCATGAATAAAAACCGGCGGGTTGGAGCGCAGCCGTTCCGGCAGGAAGAACGCCGTCACCAGGGACGCCGCCGCCACGCCGAAACTCATGGACATCTGTTGCATCGTGCTTGCAATCGAACTGGCGCTGCTCGCGTCTTCCTCCGAAATATCCGCGTACACCAGCGTGTTCATGCTCGTGTATTGCAGCGAAGTGAAAAATCCGTAACTAAACATGATGCACACGATCAGCCACACTGGCGTGCCTAGCCCGATCGTGGAAAACAGCAGGATTAGCACGCCAATAATGATCGTGTTGGACACCAGCACGGCGCGATACCCAAAGCGTCTCAGAATTTTAGGCATTATCACCTTTAAGCTGATGGAAGCGACCGCCTGCGGCATCATCAGCAACCCGGATTGAATCGGAGAGAATCCCAATCCGACCTGATATAGCAGGGGAAAAAGAAACGGGATGCCTCCAATCCCCAGTCGGGTCACGAAACTCCCGGCGACAGCCGACCGAAAAGTGCGTATGCGGAATAGCGCCAGCCGCAGCACCGGATACGCTGTCTTCGTGGCGTGCAAGCCATATCCGGCCAGGAGCGCCAACGAAAGCCCCAGCAGGCAAAGCACTTCCGTTGTCGAAAGCGTGTGTTCACCGAAAACCTCCAGCACGTAAGACAGCAGCGCCACGCCGGAACCAAACAGAATCAGGCCGATGATATCGAGAGGCGCTAGGTGGTCTTCGCGATAGTCCGGCAAGTGCCGGTATACCAGATACAATCCCATCAGGCCTATGGGAATATTCACAAAGAAAATCAGCCGCCAGTGAAAATATCCGACGATCAGCCCGCCGGCGATCGGCCCCAGCATCGGGCCAACCAGTCCCGGGATAGCGACGAAGCTCATCGCGCGAACGAGTTCTGACTTCGCGAAGCTCCGCACCATCGTCAGCCGTCCGACCGGTACCATCATGGCCCCGCCGCAGCCCTGCAGGATGCGAAATGCCACCAACTCGTGAATGTGGGTCGATATTCCGCACAAAATAGATCCCAGCGTGAACACCCCGATGGCGGAGGCAAACACCCGCCGCGTCCCAAACCGGTCCGCCATCCATCCGCTGATCGGGATGAAAACCGCTAGACTGAGCGTGTAGCTCGCCAGCACGGACTTCATGCTGAGCGGCGCAACTTGGAGCGCCGCGGCAATCGTCGGAACCGCCGTGTTCAGAATCGTCGTGTCCAGCGACTCCATGAAGAACGCCACGGCGATCATCCACGGCAGAAGCCGCAGCGTGGCAGCAGAAAGTTCGGGCTGCGCGGACTGTAAAGAAGGGGCTTGAAGTGCGGTGGGCGGGTTCATATGTGGGGGCGAGCAGTTTCTCAGAAATCGAACCGGTAACCCAGGATCATCTTCGCAATCAGATGATCCGTGGAACGCGTCAAGCCTATCCCCACGCCGAAATTGATCTCCCACTTCGGAGACAAGTTCAGGTCGATCGCCGGAAAAATTTGATGTTCTTGATCGGGGACCGCATAGAAACCGGTCACCGGGCCCACCGATCCATAATACTCAAATCCTCCCGTAATTTTGGGGGTGAAGTCATAGCTGACTTTCACGTCCGGGGAAAACACAAATCCTTGGTTCGCCGTCAAGCCGTGGATCGACTTGTCGAGCGCGCCGTTGAACGCGAAATACCATCGTCCATATTGCCTGTCCACAATTGGACGTATTTCGTACGTCCAGGTGTCGGTCGAAAACTGGCTCCGTTGATAGCCAATCTCCTGCGAAAGGCTCAGCCCCACCGGCCAGTTCCATTTCTTGGGTATGCTGAAGCGCGGCCGGATATGATCGCCGACCCAGTCGATGCCGTAGCCGTTTTTCTCGGATGTAAAGACATAAAAGCCGGTTTCGAACCAGTCGGAGAACCCGTGTGTTATTTCGATGGTCTCGTGCAATTGATGATTCGTGGGGTACAGGCCGTCAACGGAGGTTTTTGTGCCCTGAAACGTGAAATTGCTGTGCAGCTCCAGCATCGTATGACCTGTTTCCACAAGGTCCGAGCCATACACCTGAATTTCGTAATTGTTCTGCCCACGCGTTGGACTTGCGCCCAGCAAGAAAGCCCCGATCGTTGCCGCTCCTATCAGGAGTCGTTTGCCTGCTTTTATCCGCAAAACCCCACCATCTCCGTGGCACGCTCCACTGCGTTAGATGTGCCCAAAATAAACCAAGTTTACAGTATTTCTGTGAACGGGATGCGCAACGGCATTACGCGTGAGGATGAGACTTGTCGTAGATATCCATCAATTGCCGGATCGAGGCATGCGTATATTTCTGGGTCGTCGAGAGGGATTGATGCCCCAACAATTCCTGAATGGCGCGAAGGTCCGCTCCATCAGCGAGCAGATGCGTTGCAAAGGCGTGCCGTAGTGAGTGCGGGTGCAGATCCCAGTTGATGTTCACCAGCCGCACATATTTCTTCACGATCCGGCCGACGCTGCGCTGCGTCAAACGCCTTCCGAGGTAATTTAGGAATACCGCCTCCGGATTCGTCCGCCCCGGATTGGCTCGATTCTCCCGCAACAGCCTTTCGCGCACGGGCCAATAAAACGTCAGAGCCTCCGCCGCCTTCGCTCCATACGGCACGATGCGCTCTTTTCTGCCTTTGCCCGTCACGCGTACGACGCGGTCTCTTTGTTCCATATCCAGAAGATTCAGTCCCGTCAATTCGCTCACGCGAAGCCCGGCAGCGTACAGCAGTTCGAGGATGGCCCGGTCGCGGCGCAACAGCAGTCCGTCTTCCAGCTTGACTAGCGCATTCGCCGGCTTCACCGAACCCCAGCCACGTGTTTCACTTCCTCTTCTTCCTGGCCGCGGATCCTGCATACCAGCCAGCTGATCTAGAAACCCGCTCATCTCTTCCGCCGAAAGCACGGTGGGAATGCGTTTCGGCAGCTTGGGTGTCGGTACGAGCCGCGCGGGATTGTCCTTTAGCATTCCCTCTTTTACGCAGTATTTGAAAAACGAGCGCAACGCCGCAAGCTTCCTGGCGATCGAGCTCTTCTCCAAACCTGCTTCATGAAGGTGTCCCAGATACTCGCGAATGTGATGGTGATTGATTTTTGTGAGTTTCGGTGTGGTCGTCCCCGGCGGCGTCAAGAAAGTCTGGAATTGCTCCAGGTCCTTGCCGTAATTCAGGATCGTGTGCGGAGAGGAGTAGCGTACCGACCGGAGATACTCAAGAAACTTGTCGATGGACGGCTTCATCCCGCCTCGTTGTCCAATTATAGGCGCACTCCCAGACGCAGGGAACGCACTGACGCCACCGCTAAGCTCGGGATTTAATGGGTGAGAGGGGGTGGCCAACTACGATTTCACCGCCACTGGGACTTCCTCTGGTTCTGGAGCTTTTGCCGGCTTTTCTTCCGGCGCCAGCTTCTCCCAATCGCATCCTTCTTTAATGCACGCGTACACCGTGCCGATCTTGGATTTCTTCTCCACCACAAAAGGAGCGCCACACTTCGGGCACGGCTGGGCGATGGGCATGTTCGGCGTGGTAAAGTCGCAATCCGGATAACGCGAGCACCCGTAGAACACCCGGAATCTGCCGCGTCCGCTCTTGCCCATGCTGCCGCGCTTCACAAATTCGCCTTCGCCGCATTTCGGGCACTTGATGCCCATGGTGATCGGCCGCGTGTATTTGCATTTCGGATATCCCGAGCACCCGATGAACTCCCCGAAGCGGCCGTGCTTCTTCACCAGCCCATTGCCGTCCAGTGGGCATTTCTCATCCAGAGGCTCATCCGGCTGGTGGGCGATCCGCGTTCCCGCCACCAGGCGTCGCGTGGTCTTGCAGTCTGGATAACCGGTGCAAGCCAGAAACGCGCCAAACCGGCCGCGCTTCAGCGCCATCTCTTTGCCGCAGTTCTCGCAATATTCCACCTTGTTTTCAGCGTCTTCCGGAATCTCCTCCGAAAGATCCTGGATGAAGTCGCATTCCGGATAGCGCGAGCAGCCCAGGAAAAACCCGTGCCGGCTGATGCGTTCCAGCAATTCGCCCTGGCCGCACTTTTCGCACTTCTTTCCAGTCGGGATCCCGGCCTTGTAGGAAATCATCTCGTCGCCGGCTTTTTCCAGGTCGATGATAAACTTTTCCCAGAACTCCTTCACCGATTCCCGCCACGGCATCTTTCCTTCTTCGATCTCGTCCAGCTCTTCTTCCAGCCGCGCCGTGAACTTCACGTCAAACACGTCCTCGAAGCTCTTGATGAGTAGGCCGCAGACCCGCTCGCCCAGCATCGTCGGCGTGAAGCGTCCCTGCTCTTTCTTCACGTATTCGCGCTCAACAATCGTGGAAATGATCGAAGCATATGTAGAAGGCCTGCCGATGCCGTCCTCTTCCAGTTCCTTCACCAGCGTCGCTTCCGTGTAGCGCGGCGGCGGCTCGGTGAAATGCTGCTCGGGCCGGATGGACTCCAGCCTCAGCACTTGCCCTTCGGTCACCCGAGGCAGCGCCTTGCCTTCGCCCTCGTCATCCTTTTCGTCGTCTTCGCGGTCTGCATTCACCGCAGGAATCTGATAGACCTTCAGATAGCCGTCAAACTTCAGGATCGAACCGGTCGCCCGGAACGTATAAGCCGCGGCCGAAATGTCGATCGTGGTCTGGTCGTACACCGCGGGAAGCATCTGCGACGCCACAAAACGCTGCCAGATCAACTGGTACAGCTTGAAGACGTCGTCTTCCAGGTATTTCCGTACATCCTCCGGAGTCCGGGATACGTCCGTCGGCCGGATCGCTTCGTGCGCGCCCTGCGCATCCTTCTTCGATTTATAGAAGTTCGGCTTCTCCGGCAGGTAACTGCTCCCAAACCGTTCCGGGATCAACTCGCGTACCTGCGCCAGCGCATCGTTGGACACCTGCACCGAATCGGTTCGCATATAGGTAATCAGCGCGACTGAGCCCTCTTCGCCGAGCTCAACGCCTTCATATAGACGCTGCGCCAGCGCCATGGTCCGCTTCGCGGTGTACCTCAAACGGTTGTACGCCGCCTGCTGCAGTTTCGAAGTCGTAAACGGCGGCGGCGGATTCCGTCGCTTCTCCTTCTGAGTGACGCTCTCCACCTGCCATTTCGCTTTGTTCACGGCGGCCACAATCTCGTCCGCGGCGGCCTGGTTCTTGACCTCGATATCCTCGCCTTTTTTCTTCGTCAGCTTCGCTTCGAAGAGGGGCGGCTCGCCCGCATCCAGCATTGCGTGGATGGTCCAGTATTCCTGCGGCACAAACGCGCGAATCTCCTGCTCGCGTTCGACAATCAGCCGCAGCGCTACCGTTTGCACGCGCCCCGCGCTCAATCCTCGCCGCACCTTGTCCCACAACAACGGCGAAATCTTGTAGCCCACGATGCGGTCCAGCACGCGGCGCGCCTGTTGCGCGTCTACAAGTTGCGAATCCACCTCTCGCGGCTTCTCGAACGCCGCTCGAATCGCTTTTGGCGTGATCTCGTTGAACGTTACGCGGAAGATCTTCTTCGGGTCGATCGGCTCGATTTCGATCTTGTCCTTCTCGGCGGCCTTTTTCGCAGACTTCCCCTTGGCGTTCTTCTTGCCATTGGCTTCGTCGGCTTTGTCCCCATTGGCCGTGCCATTTTTCCCGTTATTGCCGTTTTCCTCGTCCGGGACCAGGTACTTGGCCGGTTTCGAAAGCACCATCGCCAAGTGCGCGGAGATAGCTTCTCCCTCGCGGTCCGGGTCGCCCGCCAGGTAAACAGCTTCCGCCGTATTGGCCGCTTTGCGCAGATCGTTGATGACCTTGCCCTTGCCTGGAATGATTTGCAGCGTCGGTTCAAAGATCTTCGGGTCGTCGAGCGAAACCGCTTTCAATGGCGGCTTCGGAGCCGCGGCCTTTGCGCCCTTCTTGCTCTTTTTCTTCTTTTTCTTTCGGTTGATCTCGTCTTCATCGACGGGTAGACGGATTCCGATCGTCTTCGTCGGCAAATCCAGCACGTGGCCAATCGACGCCTTGACCGTGTAGTTCTTCCCCAAGTATTTGTTTATCGTCTTCGCCTTCGCCGGCGATTCGACGATGACCAATGATCGTGCCATGTGTTCCTTTGTAACCTTAGTTGCTTCCGCTGGAAGGGCCGGCAGAGCGGTGTGTGTCCTTCTCGCTACCTTTATAAGTGTGCCGTCTGGCAGTCGGAGCCCAGGTTCAGATGCTTCTGATGCATCGGGCGGATGCGCCGGTGCTTCTTCCTTCCCCACCTATAACAAAACTTTCCTGAACTGCTTTCCCGGAAGCTGCCGGATGATGCCTTTCATCTCCAAGTCAAAAAGGGTAGCCAGAACTTCGCTGGAATTCAACCCGGACGTTTCCACCAGGTCGCCAATATGCCTCGGCCCTTCGCTGCTCAGTAGCTCGTAAATTCTTTTCTCTATTGGATTTAAGCCTTCCGCAGCTAGCAGATTTCTCTGCGCGGATTCGTCCGCTTCCGCCTGCACCAAAGCCGCTCGAACCGGGGTTGGCAGCTCCTCAATCACGTCTTCGGCACTGGTGACTACCTTTGCCCCCTGCTTGATCAACTGGTTCGGCGCGAAGCTCATTTCCTGCATCACATTCCCCGCCACGCCGAAAACTTCCCGCCCAAACTCCATCGCCAGCCGCGCCGTGATCAGGGAACCGCTGTATTGCTTGCCCTCCACGATCACCACACCCAGTGGCATCCCTGCAATGCGATGCGGAAGCGAAGGATCCGTCATGGTCAAATCGTTCTTCAGCTTCACGATGAGCAAGGCCGCCCGGCTTTAAACGCAGCGTGGGCGATTGATTGCCGTTCGGGAGCAGATAGCAGTTGCGGGTTGTGCCGTCCTTCTCCTTGTAACTGTGGACCGTCAATTTGACCTGCAGCACACCATCCTGGCTAGGCAGGTCCTGCGGCTCGGGGCGCGGGCATAGGTCTGCAACAGCTTCCTGAGCATGAACAGCACTTGCGCCTAATCCGGTAAATGCCGCCAGGGAAAAATAGATGCAAAGTGTGTGTGTCTGTCGAAAAAAACCGCCCTGTCTACTGCGCTTTGGAAAAAACAGAATGGCTCTTGGTCCCATGAGTACCGTAGACCGAAAAACCTCTAGCTTATAAGCGGGGCGTTACAGAAATATAAAAGAGCGATAAATCCATCGTCCAACTTACCGCGGCCTATGGAAAGTTCCACTCATTCAGAACAGTAGTGCGGGAAAAATTTCCATGCTACGATTTTCCGCGTATTCCTCCCTGGTTTCCTCGTTAACTCTTTTCTGGAGGATCAAATGAAAAAGCTGATAGCCCTTCTTGTATTGGTTTTCTTTGCAGCAGCAACTATCTGCGCGCAGGAGGCCCCTCCGCTGCCCAAGCCCGGCCCGGAGCACGCGAAACTCGGATTTTTTGTCGGCAAATGGACCCATGAAGGAGAACTGAAGCCGAGTCCTTATGGTCCCAGCGGCAAATTCACGTTTATGGAAGATTGCGACTGGCTTCCAGGAAATTTCGCCGTCGTTTGCCACACTCAAGGACAGATGTTTGGCATGACGGTTACAGGGATGAGCATCTTGAGCTACGACTTGATCCAGAAAGACTACGTCTACTTCGAGACCAACAACATCGGCGAGAATACGTTCTCAAGGGGCACAGTAAACGGTGATACCTGGACCTGGACAAACGAAGCTCCCATGAACGGCAAGATTGTCCATACTCGCTTCACGTTGAAGCAACTGGGCAATGACTCTGCTTCCTACAAATTCGAGATGGGAGCCGGGTCCGATCCATTTGCGCTCATCATGGAGGGCAAAGAAACCCGCATCAAGTAAGGGCATTCCTCCTTCGTTCGTAGGCCGAAAGTCTTTCATCTTCCTACTTCATCTTGGAACGTAGCCTTAACCTGGCTCCACCCACCATGAATTCGCCCATTCCTTTGTGGTGCAGGGTCCGCGGCCACTTCTTTTTCGGATCAATCCAGGCTTTCACAACCTCGAGGACAAACATGCAGTAGCTGTCGACCATTCTTGTGTCCGCCACGCGACATTCCAGGTTCGCATAGCACTCGGCGATAAGAGGGGCCTTGACCACGGTTGCGGGTTCGGCCGTCAGGTGGAACTTCTCGAATTTGTTTACCTTGCGGCCTGAAATGTTTCCGATAGCTACGACTTTCTTGGCGAGTTCGACCGTGGGAATGTTGATTGCGCATTCCTTGGTCTCCTCTAAAGCCTCAAAGGAGAAATTCCGGTTGCTGATGATGCATCCCACGAGCGGAGGCTCGAATTCCATCATCATGTGCCAGGACATGGTCATCACGTTTGCGCGGCCATTCTGCTGCGTTGTCAGCAGCACAACAGGACCTGGCTCCAGGAGGCCGTACACTTTCCTTAAGGGGTAAGGTTGTTTCTTCATGTTGGCTCCCGACTTATGTCGAGCGACACGCTCAGCACCCTTGTGAGCCTATTCTGCGCGGCGGGCGGGAGTTTTCAAGGTTTGCTACGACTTAAATAAGCTATTTTGTCTGCGGCAAACTCGCGTTGTAGCTGGCGTCCAGCAGGTCCTGAGTTAAGCCATCGTAATCTGCGTCCAATTCCCAAATAAAAGTTCCACCCAGTCCGCGCGCCCAGTCTGAATACCACACGCGGTAAAACGTCGATGAAGCATCATCATAAGTAATGAAACCGTTGCTGCCGTCCACCTTCAGCATATACGGAACCAGCGAGTACGGATCGTAGTACGTCCTCCAGCCCATCTGATTGATTCGCGGCTTGAAGAACGTTCCGTAATTCTCATAGTCCACAGAATTCGAGCAATCCTCGTTCGGGCATAAGCCCCAAAGGGCATTTGCTTGGTGATAGACGTAGCCATAAAACGGCGTCCCGACATTAAGTTGGACCGCCGGAATCTGCAGATCCTGCACGTAAATGTCGATAGCTTCTTTCACGCTGCCACCCGGCTCGCAGTCATACGGTTCCGGATTGTTCGGGTCGGGAAAGATCGCAGAATTTAGCTGGGCAGAGTCGGTCCACGGCCCGGCGCAGTCATAGGTCATGATGTTGAAGTAGTCCACAATAAACTTTGTGTCGGGAAAGTCGTAGCCGGTGCCGCCCCACGGCGCCACGTCTGCGGAGATGATGTATCTAGGCGACGGCAAGCCCCCGCGCAGCCCCAGCAGCAAACTGCGGAAGAATGCGGCATCTTCCGTGCTCGAGGGATATTCCCAGTCGATATCGATGCCGTCATATCCATACTCGGTGATGAAGGCTTGCATATTTGTTAGGAACGCACTCAATCCCCCGGTAGTGCTCTCCAGTCCGGCAAAGTCGCCGCTCAGAAGCAGCATCACCTTCACTCCATTTTTGTGGCCTTTGTCGAGTAGTTCCCGTTCGAGGAAACCGGAAGGAACAATCAGGTTACCGTTGGCATCGAAACTCACGCCTGCGTGATTGATGTGGGTCAGTTTTTTGAACGGGATTTGGTCCGCGCTGTAGGGCAGAGTCTGGGTTCGGCTCCAATAACCGTAATCCGCTATCAAACGCTTGGTCAGAAACGAACTTGCAGGTTCCGTTTGGGCGTAAGCCGTGGGACCTGGCCCGAACACCAAAATGAAGAACAGCGCAACGGCGCAAGATATCAGCAGTGCTTTGAGCGCTTTCATGGACAACCCCCTATTGTTCGTTGAAACTTTGAACCTTCCCGGCACACGGAGTCGGCGGCGGGGAACGAGTAAAGGACTCACTTTTGTGCTAGGACAGTTGCCGGCAGACTATCACTTTGAATCGTTTTAGTGAAGGGTTTTGCACAGTGTGCGGGAAGGGAAATTCCAATTCTTCTCGTCTCGTTTCTTCTCAGGTTCCTCGATACAATTCACATCATGAAATCCTGTCCTCGATTTCGTCCTCTTTTTTGTCTTTTGCTATTTTCTGGTCTTTTTCTAACACAACGAGCCGCGCCGCAATACTGGTCGCTCCAGGACACCACGGTCATCACGGATGTCAACATTGTCGACGTCCGCACCGGCGAGATTCATCCGGACCAGATCATCATCATCGTGAAGAATCGCATCACCGCTGTTGGACCGCGCAAAGAGACCCGCTATCCCCGCAACGCCCCCACCATCCTGAATGCCAGGGGCGGTTTCCTCATCCCTGGGCTGTGGGACATGCATGTGCATCTCGCGTTCGGCGACTGGTTTCCCCGCGCGGAGGAGATTTCGCTTCCACTCTTTGTCGCGAATGGCATCACCAGCGTCCGGGACATGGGAAGCGACCTCGAAACCATTCAATCCTGGAGGAACGAAATTGAAGGCGGCCGCATGCTCGGCCCGCGGATCATGACCGCGGGACAGATGCTGGATGGTCCAAATCCACGCTTCCCCAGCTCCATCGCTGTCACGACTCCGGAAGACGGCCGCAGCGCGGTCGGCCAGTTGAAGCAAGGCGGAGCAGACTTCATCAAGCTACAATCGCTCATTCCTCGAGATGCTGTCTTTGCCATCTCCGACGAAGCGCGCAAACAGGAAATCCCTTTTGAAGGCCATGTTCCGGATTCCGTGCGCGCCAGAGAAATGTCCGATGCGGGCATGCACAGCTTTGAACATCTCATCGGCATCTTCGAAGGAAGCTCTCCTTTGGAGGACCAATTTCTGAAGGGCGACAAGACAGAAGCAAAATTCCTGGCGAGCTACGACCCTGCACGCGCGTCCGCCCTTGCCGCTCTGCTGGCGAAGAATCAAACGTGGCAATGCCCAACGCTTGTCTGGGAGCGCGGTGGTAATCTAATCGACGTCACGGACTTCAGCAAGGATGCACGGGCAAAATACGTTCCTGCCTATTGGAAGGATGTGACGTGGAAAAGATTCACAGTGCAAGTCGAGCATGGGTTCAATACCGACGATCTCGAAACGCGCAAAAAATTTATCGAGAAGGAATTGGAGGTTGTGCAGCTTCTCCACAAAGCGGGCGTTCCATTTCTAGCCGGCACGGATACTCCCCCCGGCGTTTACATCTTCCCGGGTTTCAGCCTGCATGAAGAATTACAGCGTTTCGTAGCCGCTGGTTTCACGCCTCTCGAGGCGTTGCAGACCGCAACGTTGAATCCGGCGCGTTTTTTTAAAATGGAGGATCAGCTCGGCACAGTTGAAAAAGGAAAACTCGCGGACCTGGTATTTCTGGACGCGAACCCGCTCGAAGACATTCGCAACACGCAGAAGGTGACAGCCGTCATTCTCAACGGCAAATATCTTTCCAAAGCCGACTTGCAGAAACTTCTTCAGCGCGTGGAGGAGTCCGCGAAAAAGGAGCCTCCTCGAGTGCAGCGCACCGGCAGCTTCTAGAGCGGCTGTTTCGCCTCGCTCACCGGATCGCCAATGCGGATCGAGCCGCTTGAGATAATATTCGCGCGCAAGCCCCCGCGGTGAATCAACCCGGATAGCACTCCCTTGACGGTCAATTCCTCCAGGTATGGACACGGTTCGCACAAACGAATGCCGACCAACCGTGCCCCGCCCACCTGAAACTCTCGCCCCACCAACTGATTCAGTGGAACTCCACGAGTTACCACGTTTCGCCGCGCATCGCCCGGCCCGATTTCAATCTTCTTGTCTCGCGCCAAGGCCTCTATGGCCTCGGCTTCCACCAGGGTAATCTCACGCCCCTCTCCCGCCGTTTTCGACCAATGCCCGGTCTGCTCGAAATAACGGTCACCCTCAATGCCGCGCCCGGCAATCGCCTTGGCTTCTTGTCGCAATTCCATGGGCACTCCGGCCTTTTCCGCCACAAAAATCGAAACTACTTCTCCCCAGAACATCGTCCACCTCGTGTTCGAGCGGTTTGGTAAGTCCCATTGTCGCGTCATTTTGTGCGTTGCCAAAGCTCCATTTTGGCGCGCATATTGTGTCCCTGCGAATCCTGTGTGGAGTACAAGTTCTTTCCTTCACCTGGGAATGATGCTACTTTCCCTTCGCGGTATAGTTTCACGCGACCGCGATACGGCGATGCCCGAGCATTTTGTTTTCTCCGATCTCCGCGAGCTATTCGCCAAAGCCAACGAGGAGAAATCCGGCGACCAGTTGGCCGGAATCGCCGCACGTTCAGAGCGCGAGCGCGTCGCCGCCAAGCGCAAGCTCGCCGGCCTCACGCTAAAGGAAATCGTCCAGCAACCCTTGATCGATCCGGAAAAGGACGAGTGTAGCCGCCTGATCCTCGAGACATTCGACAAGAGCAACTTCCGACCCATCCAAAGCCTAACCGTTGGCGAACTGCGCGAACGCATTCTTGACGATGCAACCGACGAACCAGCTTTGAAAGAAATTGGCGCAGCAATCATTCCCGAGATTGCCGCTGCCCTGGCCAAAATCATGAGCAACAAGGATCTCGTCCTGGCGGCCGCTAAGATCCGGAATGTCACGCGCTGCCGGAACACGATGGGCCAGCGCGGCGTCCTCGGCATCCGCGTGCAGCCGAATCATCCTGTCGATGACCTGGGCGGAATCCTGCTCTCTGCGTTTGAAGGACTGCTCTATGGCTGCGGCGACGCGGTCATCGGCGTGAACCCCGCTTCGGATTCCGTGGATACAGTTGCTTCCATCCTTCACGCACTCGATCGCCTCGTCGAAGTATATAAAGTGCCCACACAGACGTGCTGCCTGGCGCACATCACCGCGCAACTCGCGGCCATCGAACAAGGGGCTCCCGTGGACCTGCTTTTCCAGTCGGTTGCGGGCACGGAAGCCGCCAACCGCAGCTTCGGCATCTCCCTTGCGATGATCCAGGAAGGCCACGAGCGCGTGCTCGAACATCACCGCGAGCGTGACGTCGAATGGGAAGGCACGAACACGATGTATTTTGAGACCGGGCAGGGAAGCGCGCTTTCCGCCGAGGCTCACCACGGCGTGGACCAACTCACGTTGGAAGCGCGTGCTTACGGCATTGCGCGCGTGTTTGAGCCGTTTCTCGTCAATAGCGTCGTCGGGTTCATCGGCCCGGAATATCTCTATGACGAACGCCAAATCATTCGCGCCGGCCTCGAGGATCACTTCATGGGCAAGCTTCTTGGCCTTCCCATGGGCTGCGACGTTTGTTACACCAATCACGCTGCGGCCGATCAGAATTCCGCGGACAATCTTCTTCTGCTCTTGGGCGCGGCGGGATGCAACTACTTCATGGGCGTTCCCTGCGGCGATGACGTGATGCTGAACTATCAATCCACCAGCTACCACGATGCGCTCGCCGTCCGGAGGTTGTTCCATCTGAAGCCTGCGCCGGAGTTTCTGGCCTGGCTGGAGAAAACAGGAATCTATCGCGGGGCGGAACCGGCCCTGATGGATGCGCCGGCGCGCCGCCAACTTATGTCGCAACTGGAGGCCTCTTTGGAGGGAATCGCCTGAATGGCGGACGAACGCGACGCGCTGCTGGCCAACTCCGATTTGCCGGAGATTGTGCGGAAGATTCGGGTACGGACTCCGGCCCGGCTGCTGGTCGGCCGCGCAGGAGCGGCCTACCGCACGGACACGCATTTGGAGTTGCGCGAAGCTCACGCCGCCGCGCGAGACGCGGTCCGCGCGGAACTAAATCCGGAGCAGGCATTCGGCGGCGAGTTTGTGAAGCGCTGGAGTCTCTTCGAGGTTAGCACGCAGGCCCGCGACAAGGACGAATATCTTCTGCGCCCCGATCTCGGCCGGCATTTTGAGGAAGAGTCGCGGCAAGAGCTTGTCCATCGTTGCACCCGCAACAACGATCTTCAGATCGCGATCGGCGATGGCCTTTCCGTCTCCGCAGTTGCCGGGCAGGTTCCTCCGCTGCTTCCACTCCTTTGCGAGGGAGCGAAAGAGCGCCACTGGAAGCTGGGCCAAATGTTTGTGATTCACCGTTGCCGCGTGGGAATCCTGAACGAGATCGGCACACTGCTGAGGCCGCGTGTCGCGGTGCTGCTCATCGGCGAGCGCCCGGGCCTTGCAACCGCTGAGAGCTTGTCTGCCTACATGGCCTATCGCCCAGACAATTCCCATACAGACGCGAACCGCAACCTCATCTCCAATACCCACGCGCGCGGGTTGAATCCTCAGGAAGCGGCGGCACGCATTCTGAATTTCGCCTTTCAAATGATGCAAGCGGCCACGAGCGGCTATCTGCTGAAGGAAGCGCCCCAAATCGATAAGAGCTTGCCGCCGCGGCAATAGCATCCCCCATAAAGCCAAATCGAGAAGCTCTTGAATATGTGGAGCTCTCCCGAATGAGCTAGGGACTCCGCTACCACGCGCCTTCTTTTCCTCCAAACCACCACACCAGGCCAATTGTCGCAGTGTTCTGGTTGGTCTTCAGAACGCCCAGCGTTGAAGAGAGGAAATAGGGCTGGTTGGACCAGTCCTGGCGCCATTCTTCGCGCATAAGAAAGCCCTCGGACAATTTGTATTCAAACGTAGCAGTCACTTCCTTGAGGTCCTGTGTTTTGCCGCTGTAAAAGCCGCCATCGTCCGCCAGATACTCGCCGCGCGCAGCTAGAGCGATCCTGGGTGTGAGCTGGTACCGGAAGTACGCGGCGCCGCCATCGGCGTGTGAAGGCGCAGAGTAAGTGTACAGACGCTCGATCACGTAATCGGCTTCGCCGGCAAGCGTGAGCCGCGGAGTCGCCGTCCAAGTCACATATGTATCGAAGATGTGCAACTTGCCGTTCGGCGGATTGGGGATCGGTTCGAACGGCATGCCCTGGAACGTGGGAAGATTCGGAGGCCCGTTGGTGACAAACTGAAAATCCGGATGTTCCTGGCCCAGATAGTAGTTCACCGTCCAGTTAAGGTTCTTGTTTGGGGTCACGACGAAACCGAACATCTCGTCCTTGTATCCGTTGAAGGGTTCCGTCTGCTGCGTGCCGTTGGTGATCCAATAGTTGACTCCAAATTTGTCGTCGAATTGATAGTGGACACGCGCTCCCATGTGATAGAAGGGAAGGAAATCGAACCAGTAAGACCGCGAGTAGTTGATCTGGTCTTTTGTATAGTTGCCTTCAATTCCGAGGGAACTCGCCCATTTGCCGAAGTCGATGGAGAGGCCGGAACCGATCGGTGCGATGTACGTGCCGTAGGCTTGGAAAATGTTGCGGTAGATTTCGGGCCGTGGTTCGTTGGCCGCATTGCCCTGAAGCGTTTCCGTCGCCTGTCCAAACTGCAGATCGAGGCGCGCTCCGAAACGTTTGCCAGTCGAGGGGTCAGGCGCGTTTTCCAGCACGACGTCCGCTTGGTTCAGACTAAAGGCGTTGCTGCTCACGTCATAGGCACGTAGAAGATTGACGCGGCCAATCGGGTCATTGAAGTTGTAGGCGTAGTAGGTGTCCACGGCGAAATTGACCGTAGTTCCGCGCAAAAGAGAAAGTTCTTTTTGCGTGGCAAGGGGCGCAGTCTGTGGCGCTTGTTCCTGCAGGGATTGAGGGCTTTCGCTGCTGCTATCGCCAGTGGCCGGTGAAAGAGAAACTTCGCCTGACGCCAAGGCAGTTTGCGCCCTTCCAGGCTGCGTCTGCAGCGCCTTGACTTGCGCTTGCAACTGAAGCACCAACGCACGGAGTTCGGAGACTTGTTTGGCCAGGTCCTCTGTGCTGGCTGGATGCGATCCTGCTGAATTTTCTTGTGCCTGCAGAGCGCACGGAGATGCAGCAAGGAAAAGGCCTGCCAGAACAAAGAGAATTACGGCACTTCTTTTCCTCATCGGAGCGGAGAACCAGTTGTCCGCAATCCTCGAAAGCCGCCGTTGCAACCCAAGGTTTGTTCTCATGGACACACCG
>Ga0187772_10000585_pt1 | contig 16401 bp, 14 predicted proteins | sample 0116_SJ02_MP15_2_FD_133137 | JGI IMG/M metagenome (GOLD analysis project Ga0187772, IMG submission 133137) | Tropical peat soil microbial communities from peatlands in Department of Meta, Colombia - 0116_SJ02_MP15_20_MG | ecosystem: Environmental > Terrestrial > Soil > Wetlands > Peat | place... | reverse complement strand
TGCGTTACATGTTGGATCGCCGTGTCTGCGACGTTTCCGCGCCGCGCGGCGCGGCCTGACACCAACTTGTCACTGCCATCGGCCCGGAACCCGGGTGGGCCGGCGCCGGCACGCCCGCCGTGGGCAATAGACAACACGCAGCCGCCGTCCGATGCGACATCTACTGATTGCTCGGCGCTGTCTGCGGCGTTTCAGCGCCGGCAGTTGTTGAGTGAACGCGACACCGCGGTACTCGACAATGATCGTTTCCACCATGCGGGATCGAGCACGCACGACGCTGCGTGCCCGGCGTGTGTTGCTATCCAGCGCCCCGGAGCGGAACACAGCGAGCTGACCACCGTGTGCGGCTCGTCCTCCTGATTTGTCCAGGTGACGGTCGAGCCGGCGATTTTATTCCCGCGGTCGCTTCCCTCAGCCGCGTGCGCCGGCGCGCAGGTTGGCGGCGTCGACCGCGTTCGACAGCAGCATGGCGATGGTCATCGGCCCGAGTCCACCGGGGACCGGCGTGATCCAGCCGGCGCGCGCCGCGGCGCTCTTGAACTCGACGTCGCCGACCAGCCTGCCGTCGCCCGTGCGGTTGATGCCGACGTCGAACACCGCCGCTCCCGGACGCACCCACTCGCCGGGGATGAAGCCGGCCTTGCCGACCGCCGCCACCAGCACTTCCGCGCGCTCGACTTCGGCGCGCAGATCCCGTGTTCCGGTGTGGCACACGGTCACCGTGGCGCGCGCCAGCAGCAGCTCGAGCGCCATCGGCCGGCCGACGATGTTGGAAGCGCCCACTACCGTGGCGCGCTGCCCGGTGAGGGTGATGCCGTACTCCCGCGCGAGGCGGATGACGCCGAACGGCGTGCACGGCCGCAGCCGCGGCCGCTTCTGCGCGAGCAGCCCGGTGTTCACCGGGTGAAAGCCGTCGACGTCCTTCAAGGGATCGACCGCGTCCATGACGCGATCGGCATTCACGCCCTTCGGCAGCGGCAGCTGCACCAGGATCCCGTCCACCCGCTCGTCGTGATTGAGCGCGCGAATCAGCTCGAGTATCGCCGCTTCGCTCGCGCTCGCCGGCAGGTCGTGCGCGAAGGACGCGATGCCGGCCTCCTGGGACGAGCGGCGCTTGTTGCGTACGTAGACGCTCGAGGCCGGGTGCTCTCCGACCTGCACGACCGCGAGCCCGGGTGGGCGGCCGTGGCGGGCGGCAAACTCGGCCGCGCGCTGCGCCACCTCGGCGCGCACCTTCGCGGCCACCGCTTTGCCGTCGAGCAGCAGTGCCCCCCCTGGGGTGCGCACCGCAGCCGCCGCGGCAGGCCCGGCGGCGGCGGCGTCGCTGGAGGAGGCGCTCATCAGTAGCGGTAGTGATCGGGCTTGTAGGGCCCGGATCGCTCGACGCCGATGTAGCGCGCCTGCGCGTCGGTGAGCACCGACAGCTCCACGTTGAGCTTCGTCAGCTGCAACCGTGCGACCTTCTCATCGAGGCTCTTGGGCAGCACGTGGACCCCCACCGGGTAGTTTGCCGCGTTGGTGAACAGCTCCACCTGCGCGATCACCTGATTGGCGAAGCTCGAGCTCATGACGTAGCTCGGGTGGCCGGTACCGCAGCCGAGGTTCACCAGCCGCCCCTCGGCGAGCAGGATGAGCCGCCGGCCGTCGGGAAGTATGACGTGATCGACCTGGGGCTTGATGTTCTCCCACGGATACTGCCTGAGGCTCGCGACATCGATCTCATTGTCGAAGTGGCCGATGTTGCACACGATCGCGTTGTGCTTCATGCGCACCAGGTGATCGTGGGTAATCACGTGGAAGTTGCCGGTCGCGCTGACGAAGATGTCCGCCTTGTCGGCGGCGTAGTCCATGGTGACGACGCGGTAGCCCTCCATGGCCGCCTGCAGTGCGCAGATCGGGTCGATCTCGGTGACCCACACCTGCGCCGACAGCGCCCGCAGGGCCTGCGTGCAGCCCTTGCCGACGTCTCCGTAGCCGCACACCACGGCGATCTTGCCCGCCACCATCACGTCGGTGGCACGCTTGATGGCATCCACCAGCGACTCGCGGCAGCCGTAGAGGTTGTCGAATTTGCTCTTGGTGACCGAGTCGTTCACGTTGATCGCCGGGAAGGCCAGCCGGCCTTCCTTCGCCATCTGATAGAGCCGCTTGACCCCGGTGGTGGTTTCCTCGGTGACGCCGCGGATGTGGCCGATGCGCTTCGAGTACCACTGCGGATCGCTCTTGAGGCGCGCGCGGATGGCGGCAAACAGGGCGCGCTCCTCGTCGCTGGCGGGCTTGGTCGTCAGTCCGGCATCGCTCTCGGCGCGCGCGCCCAGATGCAGCAGCAGCGTGGCGTCACCGCCGTCGTCGAGGATCATGTTGGAATAGCCGCCGTCGGGCCAGTCGAAGATCCGGTGGGTGTAGTCCCAGTAGTCCGCGAGCGATTCGCCCTTCCAGGCGAATACCGCCGTGCCGCGCGCGGCGATGGCGGCCGCGGCATGATCCTGGGTGGAGAAGATGTTGCAGGAGGCCCAGCGCACCTCGGCGCCCAGTGCCTGCAGCGTCTCGATCAGCACCGCGGTCTGGATGGTCATGTGCAGCGAGCCGGAGATGCGCGCGCCGCGCAGCGGCTGGGTGGGCGCGAACTCCTCGCGGATCGCCATGAGACCCGGCATCTCGGTCTCAGCGATAGCGATTTCCTTGCGTCCGAACCCGGCGAGTGCCAGATCGGCGACCCGGTGGTCCGGGCCGACGGCGGTTTTCGGTGTGGCGTTCATGCTCGATGCTCCGTAATAACCAGAGTGAGCGCCGTATGAGTTGATCCGTCGTTCGCTGAGCCTGGCGGGGCGGAACACACCTCCGGCCCGTCGCAACGCTCCTCAGCGGGCGTGGCTTGCAGCCCGTGCGGCTGCCGATGCCGTTCACTTAAGCCGCGCGTATCCCCTTGGCCTCTGCGGCCAGTGTCTCGGCCAGATCGGTGCGCTCCCAGGTGAACTCCGGCTCGGTGCGGCCGAAATGCCCGTAGGTCGCGGTCTTCTGATAGATCGGGCGCAGCAGGTCCAGCATCTCGCGCAGCCCGTAGGGTGTCAGGTCGAAGTGCTTGCGCACGATCTGCGTCAGGTGCTCGCGTGACAGGCGGCTGGTGTCGAAGGTCTCCACCATGATCGAGGTCGGCTCGGCCACGCCGATGGCGTACGACAGCTGCACCTCGCAGCGCTCGGCCAGTCCCGCCGCGACGATGTTCTTGGCGACGTAGCGCGCGGCGTACGCGGCGGAGCGGTCCACCTTGGACGGGTCCTTGCCCGAGAAGGCGCCGCCGCCGTGGCGCGCGTAGCCGCCGTAGGTGTCGACGATGATCTTGCGCCCGGTGAGGCCGCAGTCGCCGACCGGTCCGCCGATGACGAAACGGCCGGTGGGATTGATGTGGTACTTGGTGCGCCGGTCCACCCACTTCGGCGGCAGGACGGGCTTGAGGATCTCCTCCATCACCGCCTCGCGCAGCGCCTTGGTCGAGACCTCCGGGCTGTGCTGGGTGGACAGCACCACGGCCTCGATCCCGACCGGCTCGTGATCCTGATAGCGCAGTGTCACCTGACTCTTGGCGTCCGGACGCAGCCACGGGAGCTTGCCCGCCTTGCGCACCTGCGCCTGGCGCTTGACCAGGCGGTGGGCGAGCGTGATCGGCGCCGGCATCAGTACATCGGTCTCATTGGTGGCATAACCGAACATCAGTCCCTGATCGCCCGCGCCCTGGCGGCGCTCGTCCTTGCGATCCACGCCCTGGGCGATGTCGGCCGATTGCTTGCCGATGATGTTGAGCACGCCGCAGCTGGCGCCATCGAAGCCCATGTCCGAGGAGTTGTAGCCGATATCGAGCACGGTCTTGCGGACCAGCGCCTCGACATCCACCCAGGCGCTGGTCGTGATCTCGCCGGCGACGATCACTACGCCGGTCTTGACGAGGGTCTCGCAGGCGACACGGCCGCGCGGGTCCTCCTTGAGTATCGCGTCCAGCACCACGTCCGAGATCTGATCGGCAACCTTGTCCGGATGGCCCTCGGAGACCGACTCGGAAGTGAACAGATAATCATTCGCCATGGGGTCAAACCGCCCTCGATCCTGCAGCCACGAGAATCGGCAGTTTAACCCAGGCGGCAGCGGTCTTGCTGCCCGTGGCGGCGCCCCTCGGGGCCTCCGCCGGCCACCCGCCGGCGCGGCACGCGTTCAGGGAAACGCGGCCGTGAGACGCTGCGCGAACTCGGCGCTGCTGAAGCGGTGATTCTGGGTGCCGCGCGACTCGATCTTGATGGCGCCCATCAGGGACGCAATATGTCCGGCCGCGCGCCAGTCGAGGCCGTGCAGCAGCCCATGGATGAGGCCGGCACGGTAGGCGTCACCGCAGCCGGTCGGGTCGAGCACCGCACGCGCCGGGGCGGCGGGAATGGCCAGCGCACCGGCGCGCGTGTGAATCGTCGAGCCGGCGGCGCCGCGCGTCACGATGAGCGCCTCGGCCCGCTCGAGGACCTCGCTCACGCCCCAGCCGGTTTTCTGCTGCACCAGCTGCCACTCGTAGTCATTCACGGTCACCCAGCGGGCGCTCGCGAGGAAGCGCTGCAGCTCGGCTGCGCCGAACATCGGCAGACCCTGGCCGGGATCGAAGATGAAAGGAACGCCGAGCTCCGCGAACTGCGCGGCGTGCGCGATCATCCCCTCGCGCCCGTCGGGCGCCACGACGCCGATGGCGATATCAGCCGCCTGCGCGACACGGTTGACGTGGCTGTGCTGCATGGCGCCGGGATGGAACGCGGTGATCTGGTTGTCGTCGAGATCGGTGGTGATGAAGGCCTGCGCAGTGAGCTCGCCGTCGATGACGCGCACGTGATCGGTGGGCACGCCGGCGCGGGTCAGCCACTCCTGGTAAGGCGCAAAGTCCCCTCCCACGGTCGCCATCGGCAGGCCGGTGTCCCCGAGCAGTCTCAGGTTGTAGGCGATGTTGCCGGCACAGCCGCCGTACTCCCGGCGCATCTGCGGCACCAGGAACGAGACGTTCAGCATGTGGACCTTGTCGGGCAGGATGTGATTGGCGAAGCGATCGGCGAACACCATGATGGTGTCGAAAGCGAGCGAGCCGCAGATCAGCGCCCGGCCGCCGGCCGGTGCGCGCGCACTCATGCGCCCGCGCCCCTGACGGGCGGGGCGCCGGGCGGCGTGACCTTCGCGGGCGCGCCAGCCGGCGCCGTCGCGGGCGCCGCCTGGCTGGCGGCGTGCAACAGCCCGACCGCGTTCTTGGCGAGGTCGCTCAAGCCCGCGCCCTGGCGCTCCTCGTAGTATTTCAGCATCTGCGCACGCATGCGCGGTTCCCAATAGCGTCGCAGGTGATTGGCGACGTCGCGCGCCGCCTGGTCCGGGTCCGTCGTGCCGGCGAAGAAATCGCCGATCTCGTTGGCCATCTTGATGAGCAGATCGATGTTCATGGGACTATTACGCCTGGTTCTTCAATCGGTGCGGATGCGCGTACACCACGTGCTGGTCGGCGCGCGCGAACGCCACCAGCGTGAGCCCGACGCGCTGCGCGAGGCGTACCGCGAAGGCGGTGGGCGCCGACAGCGCCACCAGCAGCGCGATTCCGACGGTGGCGCACTTCTGCACCATCTCGTAGCTCGCACGGCTGGTGATCAGCATGTAGCCCGCGGCAAAGTCCGCGTGCGCGCGCGCCAGCGCCCCGATGGTCTTGTCGAGCGCATTGTGCCGCCCGACGTCCTCGCGCACCACCTGGATGCCCTGCCCCGGAACCACCCACGCGGCCGCATGCACGCTCCCGGTACGGGCGTTGATCGGCTGCCGCCCGGCGAGCTGCGCGATCGCCGCATGCAGCTCCGCCGCCGTCACGCTCACGCCGGGCGGGACGGGCGCGCACTCGCGGATGGCGTCCTCGGCCGTCTCCGCACCGCACAGCCCGCAGCCGGTACGGCCGGCGAGATTGCGCCGGCGCTGCAGCAGCTCGGTGAAGCGCTCCCACGCGACCGTGATCTTCACATCGGCGGAGCTCTGGCCCGCTAACACCTCGACGCCGCGGATCTCGTCGGCGCGCGCCACCAGCCCCTCGCTGAGCGTGAAGCCGACGGCGTAGTCCTCGAGATCGGCCGGTGTGGCGAGCATGACCACGTGCGGTACGTCGTGGTACACGAGCGCCACGGGCATCTCTTCGGCCACCAGGTCGGTGGTGCGCGCGACCGTGCCCTGCTTCCAGCGCTCGACCGCGACCTCCGCGCTGACCGCGGAAGGCGGCAGCGGACCCGCCTGCATCAGCGGCGGCGCGCTCATCTGCGCAGCCGCGAGCGCAAACAAGGATTTTCCGGAGCGTGCGCGGCAGGGCGAGGCGCGGAGCGCCGAGCGGGTTTGCCAGGACGGCAAACCCCGGGCTTTCCGCGCGAAGCCGGACCGCGCAGCGCGGAAAGCCGCGCCCGCAGCCTCCAGGGATGGATCCACGGCGTTCCGGAAAATCCTGTTTTTGCGATCGCAGCCGCCCTCATGACGCCGCAGCTTCGTTCGTCGTTCAGGCGGGCGCCGGATCCTGCCGTCGCTTGCGTGCCGGCCTTGGCGCCTCGCGCTCGGCCTGGGCGCGCTTCTGCCAGGCGTCCTTCTGATTAACCAGCACCACCTCCACGGCCGTCACCTTGTATTCCGGGCAGTTCGTCGCCCAGTCGGAGTTCTCGGTGGTGACGACGTTGGCATTGGTCTCGGGGAAATGGAACGTGGTGTACACCACGCCCGGAGCGATCTTCTCGGACACCTTGGCGCGCAGCACGGTCTCGCCGGCGCGGCTGGTGAGACCCACCCAGTCGCCGTCCCCGATACCGCGCACCTCGGCGTCGTGCGGATGGATCTCGAGCACGTCCTCGGCGTGCCAGACGACGTTGCCGGTGCGGCGCGTCTGCGCGCCGACGTTGTACTGCGTCAGGATCCGCCCGGTGGTGAGGATCAGCGGGAAGCGGCTGGTCGAGCGCTCGCTGGTCGGCACGTACTCGGTCGGCCAGAACTTGCCCTTGCCGCGCACGAACTGGTCGACGTGCATGGTGGGCGTGCCCTCGGGGTGTGCCTCGTTCACCGGCCACTGCAGGCTCCCATGCTGGTCGAGCTTCTCGAACGTCATGGTCGTAAACGTCGGCGTGAGCCGCGCGATCTCCTCCATGATCTCGGCAGCGTGCGTATAGCGCATCGGATAGCCGAGCGCGTTCGACAAGAGGCAGGTGATCTGCCAGTCCTGGTAACCGGCCAGCGGCTCCATGATCTTGCGTACGCGCCCCACGCGCCGCTCGGCATTGGTGAAGGTGCCGTCCTTCTCGAGGAACGAGGAGCCGGGCAGGAACACGTGCGCGAACTTCGCGACCTCGTTGAGGAACAGGTCCTGCACGATGACGCATTCGAGCGCGGCCATCGCCGCGCTCACGTGATGGGTGTTGGGATCGGACTGCACGAAGTCCTCACCCTGCACGTACATCGCCTTGAAGGTGCCGTCGAGGGCCGCCTCGAACATGTTGGGAATGCGCAGTCCCGGCTCTGATTGCAGCGGCACGCCCCAGGCGGCCTCGAAGGCGCCGCGCACCGCCGGGTCCGACACGTGGCGGTAGGCGCTGAACTCGTGCGGGAAGGAGCCCATGTCGCACGAGCCCTGCACGTTGTTCTGGCCGCGCAGCGGATTGACGCCCACGCCCTCGCGTCCGAGATTGCCGGTGGCCATGGCGAGGTTGGCGATACCCATCACCGCGGTCGTGCCCTGGCTGTGCTCGGTGACGCCGAGGCCGTAATAGATGGCGGCGTTGCCGGCGCTCGCATAGAGGCGCGCCGCCCGGCGCACGCGCTCGGCGGGTACGCCGGTGATTGCCTCCGCGGCCTCGGGCGAGTTGCGCTCCTGTGCGACGAACGCGCGCCACTTGGCGAACGACTCCGGCTCGCAGCGCTCGGCCACGTAGGCTTGCCGGACGAACCCTTCCGTGACTACGACGTGGGCGAGCGCATTGAGCAGCGCGACGTTGGTGCCCGGTTTGAGCTGCAGATGCTCGTCGGCCTGGATGTGCGGCGTGCGTACCAGCGCGATCTCACGCGGGTCGGCGATGATCAGCTTCGCGCCCTGGCGCAGACGGCGCTTCAGCTGTGAGGCGAACACCGGGTGCCCGTCGGTCGGGTTCGCGCCGATGATCAGGATCGCATCCGCCTTCATGACGGAATCGAACGCCTGGGTGCCGGCGGACTCACCGAGGGTGTTCTTCAGACCGTAGCCGGTCGGCGAGTGGCACACGCGCGCGCAGGTGTCGACGTTGTTGTTGCCGAAGGCGGCGCGCACCAGCTTCTGTACCAGGAAGGTCTCCTCGTTGGTGCAGCGCGAGGAAGTGATGCCGCCGATCGAGTCGCGGCCATACTTCGCCTGGATGCGCTTGAGCTCGCTTGCGGCGTAGCCGATCGCCTCTTCCCAGGAGACCTCGCGCCACTGGTCGCGGATGCTCTTGCGGATCATCGGCTTGAGCACCCGGTCGGGGTGCGTGGCATAGCCGTAGGCGAAGCGCCCCTTGACGCAGGCGTGGCCATGGTTGGCCTTGCCGGCCCGGTCCGGCGCCATGCGGATCACTTCGAGGTCCTCGCCCTCGCCGCGCACCTCGGCCTTGAAGGTGCAGCCGACGCCGCAGTAGGCGCAGGTGGTGCTCACCGCACGTTCCGGCGGGCCGAGTGCGACGAGTGACTTCTCCGTGAGCGCTGCGGTCGGGCAGGACTCGATGCAGGCGCCGCAGGAGACGCACTCCGACTCGAGGAAGGGCTCATCCTGGCTGGCCGCGACCTTGGACTCAAAGCCGCGGCCCTGAATGGTGAGGGCAAAAGTGCCCTGGATCTCGTCGCAGGCCCGCACGCAGCGCGAACAGACGATGCAGAGGTCCGGGTCGAACGTGAAGTATGGGTTGCTCTCGTCCTTAGGCTGGCCCAGGTGACGCCTGCCGTTGGCGTACGGGCTCGACCTGACACCGAGCGCCTGTGCCATGGCACGCAGCTCCGTGCGCGCCTCAGCGGCGGTCGGCGCGCGTTCGATCGGGTAGTCGGAAAGGTACAGCTCCATCACGCTGCGGCGCAGCCGGCTGAGCTGGTCCGACTGGGTGCGGATCTTCATGCCCGCGGCGACCGTGGTGGTACAGGACGCCGGGTAGCCTTTGCGCCCCTCGATCTCCACCAGGCAGAGCCGACAGGAGCCGAACGCTTTGAGGGTGTCGGTGGCGCACAGCTTCGGCACCGTGACCCCGGCGAGCGCTGCGGCGCGCATCACCGAGGTGCCTTCCGGCACGCTGACCGCCCGGCCGTCGACCTCGACGGTCACGGTGGCGGCGCCGTTCACCGGCTGGGGCGTACCGAAATCTTCATAGTCCATGGCGTACATGAATCTGCCTCGCTCGCGCGCTCAACCGACTCGCGCGCGAAAATCTTCCCGGAAGTATTTCAACGCGCTCTGCACCGGAAACGGCGCCATGCCGCCCAGGCCGCACAGTGAGCCGTGCACCATGGTCTCGCACAGCTCCTCCAGCAGGCGCACGTTGCGCTCGCCGTCGACGCCCGCGAGGATACGGTCGATGACCTCCATGCCGCGGGTCGAGCCGATGCGGCACGGCGTGCACTTGCCGCAGGACTCGATCGCGCAGAACTCCATTGCGTAGCGCGCCATGCGCGCCATATCGACCGTGTCGTCGAACACCACGATGCCGCCGTGCCCGAGCATCGCGCCGATCCCGGCGAGCGCCTCGTAGTCGAGCGCGGTGTCGAACTGCGCGGCAGGAATGTAGGCGCCGAGCGGGCCGCCGACCTGCACCGCACGGATCGGCTTACCCGTGGCGCTGCCGCCACCATAGTCGTACAGCAGCTCGCGCAGGGTGAGCCCGAAGGCGCGCTCGACCAGCCCGCCGCGACGGATGTTGCCGGCCAGCTGGATCGGCAGCGTGCCGCGCGATTTGCCCATGCCGAACTGGGCGTAGGCCTGTGCCCCGTGCGCCAGGATCCAGGGCACGCTTGCGAGCGTCACGACGTTGTTGACGACGGTCGGCTGCCCGAACAGTCCCTTGACCGCCGGCAGCGGCGGGCGCACGCGCACCTCGCCGCGCCGTCCCTCGAGACTCTCGAGCATCGAGGTCTCTTCGCCGCAGATATAGGCACCCGCGCCGAGGCGTACCTCGACATCGAAGCGCTTACCCGCGCCGGCGACATCGGCGCCGAGATAGCCCGCCGCGTTCGCCGCCGCGATCGCCGCCTGGAGTGCCGCATGCGCGTGCGGATACTCCGCGCGCAGGTAGATATAGCCCTGCGTGGCGCCCACGGCGAGCCCGGCGATGGTCATGCCTTCGATGAGCTCGAGCGGATCGCCTTCCATCAGCATGCGGTCGGCGAAGGTACCCGAGTCACCTTCATCGGCGTTGCAGGTGATGTACTTCTGCGCCGCCGTCTGCTCGAGCACGGTCTGCCACTTGATGCCGGTCGGGAAGGCCGCCCCGCCGCGTCCCCGCAGCCCCGAGGCGGTGATTGCCTGCACGATGTCGCCTGGGGCCATCGACAGCGCCCGCTTCAGGCCCTGATAGCCGCCGTGCTTCACGTAATCGGCCACGCTTACCGGGTCGATGACGCCGACGCGCTCGAACGTCAGGCGCTGCTGACCCTTGAGCCAGGGGAGCGACTCGGTGAGTCCCAGCGCGAGCGGATGGGCTCCGCCGTTGAGGAAGTCGGCCGCGAACAGCGCCGGCACCTCTGCGGGCGTGACCGGTCCGTAGGCCTGCCGTCCACCGGAAGTCACCACCTCCACCAGCGGCTCGAGCCAGTAGGCGCCCCGCGAGCCGTTGCGCACCAGGGCGATCCGGGCGCCGCGGCGTTGGGCTTCCGCCGTGATCGCCTGCGCGACCGCGCCCGCGCCGATCGACAAGGCGCCCGCATCCCCGGGGATATAGACAGTCGTGGTCATGAGGAAGTGGAGTTCTCCGCGATGAGCGCATCGAAGCGCTCGGGCGTCACGCGTCCGTACAGCCGCCCGTCGATCAGCGCCGCAGGCGAGCAGGCGCAGTTGCCGAGGCAGTAGATCGGGTCCAGGGAAAAGCGCCCATCGGCGGTCGTCTCGTGAAAGTCGATCCCGAGCCGCTCCCGGGCGTGCGCCGCCAGTGCGGCCGCCCCCATGGACTGGCAGGCCTCCGCCTGGCAGAGGCTGACGATGTGCGCCCCCGGACGCGAGCGGCGGAAGTAATGATAGAAGGTGATCACCCCGTGGACCTCGGCACGCGAGATGTTCAGCTGCTGCGCCACGACGGGAACGGCGCCCGCGGGGATAAAGCCCAACGCAGCCTGGATAGCGTGCAACACTTCCAGCAGGGGGCCGGGACGCCCCTGGTGCTCGGCGACGATGCGCCGTATGGCCGCGATCTCGGGCGCCTGCAAGGTGTCCATGAACGCAGTATACGTCGGGCCCGGCGGCAGGGGCTTATATAGGGCAGCCCGTATGCCGGGCATAAGCAACGACTTAAGCAGCTACGCAGGCTACGCATGAGACCGGCACCGCCACCGCCCTGGTTGTGGCTGCTGCTGCTTGCAGCGGCGGCCCCGCCGGGCCAGGCCGCCGGCCCCTGGGAGGGTGTGACGTTGGGGGGTGAGCTCGCCGTGACGAGCGAATACATCTACCGCGGCATCGCCGAGAGCGACGGCAATGCCGCGGTGCAGGCCGACCTGCACGCGAGCACCGCGGGAGGCACCTTCGTCGGGGTGTGGGGCTCGAGCCGCAATCGCAATTACGCCCCGTACGCCGATGACGACGTGGAGGTCTATGCCGGGCACCGCTTCGAGCTGAGCAATGCCTGGGGCGCCACGGTGAGCGCACGCAGTCACTATTTCGTCGGTGGCGCACAGGAAAGCAACGACGACTACCAGGAGATCGTCGGCGCCCTCACCTACCTCGACCGCTGGACGCTGTCGGTCACCGCAGTCCCGAACGCCGTGCGCTACTGGTACGACATGCGTCTCAGCCGCAGCCCCGCGTGGATCGCGGATACCACGGCGCAGTGGCTGCTGACGCCGGGACTGTTCGTGACCGGCAGTGCCGGGTTTTACTATTCGAGCGGCACCGGCCCCGGGTTCTACTCCCAGTTCGACTACACCTACGGGAGCGTCGGGCTCGCCTTCGAGCACCGCCACTGGCGCGTGGACGTGGGCTACTTCCTCGCGCAACCACGGGCGGCGCAGCTGTTCCCCTATCCGATCGCCAACGACCACTTCGCCGGCACGCTCCTGTGGCGCTTTTGACCGCCCGGGAGCGTGCGCGGATAGTAGATGAACCGGGGCGGGACGAGCGGACACTCACGCCGGTAAGGACCCATGCGTGAAGGCCAACCGCTACAGCGATGAGGGCATGACGGAGCCGGGCGCACGCGGATCGGGGGCGGCGCGCGAGCGGGATCTCATCGCGCGCATCGGCGCGGGCGATCGTAAGGCGCTCGAGGAGCTCTACAACCTTTATCACCGCCGCATGGCGCGTTTCCTGACCCGCCTGACGCGCCGTTATGACATCGCCGAAGAGGTCATCAACGACACCTTCTGGGTCGTATGGCGCAAGGCACGCAGTTTTCGCGGCGACTCGCAGCCCTCGACCTGGATCCTGGGGATCGCTTACCGCAAGGCCCGCAACGCCTTCCGCGCCTCGGCGCGCGCGCTGGAGCAGAACCTCCCGGCCGAGCTCGCGCCACTTACCAGCGAGGGCCCGTCCGATGCAGAGGAGCTGCGCGACTGGCTCGGCCGCGCGCTCGCGCAGCTGCCGCTGGAACAGCGGCTCGCGCTGGAGCTGTGCTACGAGCTGGGGCATTCCTGCGAGGAGATCGCGGCCATCATGGGCTGCCCGGTCAACACGGTGAAGACCCGGTTGTTTCACGCGCGCGCCAAGCTGCAGAAGCTGCTGCCGCAGCTGGCGAGCCCGCACCCTGCGACCGCGCCCCCCGGCCCCGCGCCCGAACGCGCGGTACCGCGCGCGGCAGTGGAGGAGCGACCATGACTGAAACCTGCGCTCACGAGGATTCCTGGCTGCTGTTGCCCTGGCTGGCCAATGGCCGGCTATCGCAGGCGCAGCGCGCCCGGGTGGAGGAGCACGTGCGCGAGTGTGCGCCCTGCGCCCATGAGCTCGCCCAGCAGCGCCTCATGTGCGAAGCGCTCAGCGGGCCGGAGCGGGTGACGTATGCGCCGGGCCCCTCCTTCCGCAAGCTCATGGAGCGTATCGATGGGCGTGAGGGGCGCGCGCTGCAGCGACCAGCGGCGCTGCCTGCGAGCCCGGCTCGCTTGCCGGCACTGCTGCGTTCCGCCTGGCGGCCTCCCGGACTGGCGTGGGCCGCGAGCTTCCTGCTGATGCTGTGCGTCGGCGCGCTGGCGCCGACGGCCTACCGCTGGTCGCAGCCGCTCTACACCACGCACACCGCCGCGCCGGCCGGCGCGCCGCAGGTGCTGCACGTCGCTTTCGTGCCCGCGCTCTCCATGGCCGAAGTCGGGGAGCTGCTGCGCTCGGCCGGCGCGCGCGTGGTCGAGGGACCCGACCCGACGGGAATCGTCGGGGTCGTTCCCGAGACGCCCACCGCCCGCGGCGGGGCGATCGCGGATGCGGCGGGCCAGGCGCTGCCGGCCCTCGCTGCGCGGCTGCGCTCCGACGCGCGGGTGCGCTGGGTCGAGCCGATCGCCGCGGGCGATGCTTCCGGCGCCACCGGGGAGCGCCGCCCCGCGGAGCGTTGATGCCCGCCGGCGCACGTGCGGCCGTTGCGTGGGTGGCCTTGCTGACCGGCGCCGTCGCCCCCGCTGCGTCGCCGGCACCCGCGGCGGGGCCGCTGCCGCGAATCGTCGTGGCCTTTGCCAACCAGCCGCACGCCCCGCCGGATTCGGCTGCGACCACCGGCAGCCGCTACGGCGGTGACGGCTACAGCATTTCACAGAGCGCGCTGCGCCAGGCGCATGGCGTGGCCGCGGCGTACGCGCTGCGCGAGGTAGCCGACTGGCCGATCCAGGCGCTGTCGATGCACTGCGTGGTGTTCGAGATCACCGACGGCCGCACGGTCGCCGAGAAGGTGGCGGCGCTGGCGCAGGATGCGCGCGTCGCCCTGGCAGAGCCGCTGCAGGAATTTCACACGCTCACCGCCCCGGACGCGGCGGGCGCGTACAACGATCCGCTCTACGATCTACAGACCAATCTCGCCGCCCTCGGCATCGCCCGTGCGCACCAGCGCGCCCAGGGCGCGGGCGTGCGCATCGCGCTGATCGATACGGCGGTCGACACCCACCATCCGGATCTGCGTGGCCGCATCGCCCACACCCGCTCGTTCGTGCCCTCGCAGACCGCGGGCACCTCGCTGCGCCACGGCACGGCCATGGCGGGCGTCATCGCCGCCGTCGCCAACAATCACATCGGCATCGTCGGTATCGCGCCGCTCGCCCAGGTGGAGGTGTACCAGGCCTGCTGGCAGCTCGCCCCCGACGGCGATGCGGCCGCCTGCAACACCTTCACGCTGGCGCGGGCGCTCGCCGCCGCGCTCGACTCCCGCGCGCCGCTCGTCAACCTGAGCCTTGCCGGACCGGCCGATCCGCTACTCGCCGCGCTGGTACAAAGTGGTCTCAAGCGCGGCGTGGTCTTCGTCGGCGCGGCCACCGGCGCGGACGCGCCCTTCCCCACGGCCATTCCGGGCGTGCTCACCGCCGGCGGAAGCGAGCAGCCGCCGCCCGGAGCACTCGCCGCGCCGGCCCAACACGTGCTCACCCTGCGCCCGGGTGGCGAGTACGACTTCGAGTCCGGCTCCTCGGTCGCGGCCGCGGAAGTCACCGGCCTCCTGGCGCTACTGCTGTCGGCTGCGCCGGCGCGCTCGCCCGGCGACCTGGCTGCGCTGCTCAAGGAGAGCACTGCGGCGCACGCCTCGGCCGAGTCGCGGCCGGTGGACGTCAACGCCGCCCTCGCGCGGCTCGACGCCGCCCCGCTCGGCGCCGCCGTCGCGGTGCGCGCACACTGATCCGGCAGCGCGCACGGCACGGACTCGCTTGACCGTTGCGCCGGGCGTCGCCATCCTCGCACGCCTCATGTCGGGCAGCGCAGCCGGTCTTACCTGGGAGCTCATCGAGGCAGCGCGCGCGCGCATTGCCGGCAAGGTGAGCGCCACGCCGGTCATGACGAGCGCGACGCTCGATGCGCTCACCGGCGCGCGGCTGTACTTCAAGTGCGAGAATCTTCAGAAGGGCGGCGCGTTCAAGGCGCGTGGCGCCAGCAATGCAGTGTTTGCGCTGCCTGAGGATCAGGCGCAGCGCGGCGTCGCCACGCATTCCTCGGGCAACCACGGCGCGGCGCTGGCGCGCGCGGCACGCCTGCGCGGCGTGCGTGCTTACGTGGTGATGCCGGAAAACACCGCCCGGCCCAAGCGCGACGCGGTGAGCCGCTGGGGCGCGCAGATTACCTGGTGTGCGCCCACGCTGAGCGCACGCGAGAGCACCGTGCGGCAGCTCCTCGCCGCCACCGGCGCCACGCTCATCCACCCGTACGATGATCTCGCAGTGATGGCCGGCCAGGCGACCGCGGCGGTCGAGTTCCTGCGCCAGGTGCCGGAGCTCGACGTCATCCTCTGCCCGGTGGGCGGCGGCGGCCTGCTCTCCGGTACCGCGGTCGCCGCCAAGACTCTGAAGCCCGCCCTCCGGGTCATCGGCGTCGAGCCTGCGGGCGCCGACGATGCCGCGCGCTCGTTCCGTGCCGGCACGATCGTGCCGCGGGAGAATCCTGACACCATCGCCGACGGCCTGCGCGCGACGCTCGGCGAGAAGCCGTTCGCGGAGATCCGCCGCCTGGTGGATGACATCGTCACCGTGCCGGATGAGGCCATCGTGCGCGCCATGCGGCAGCTGTGGGAGGTGCTGAAGATCGTGGTCGAGCCCTCGGGGGCGGTGCCCTACGCGGCGTTACTGGCACCGCGGGCCGGGCTGGCCGGTGCGCGGATCGGACTGATCGTCAGCGGCGGCAACGTCGATCTCGATCAGCTGCCCTGGAGGTGAGCCGTTCACACGCGCTCGAGCATGACGGCGATACCCTGGCCCACGCCGATGCACATGGTGCAGAGCGCGTAGCGGCCGCGCATCGCGGCCAGCTGCCAGGTGGCCGTGGCGGCCAGGCGCGCGCCGGACATGCCGAGCGGGTGGCCGAGCGCGATGGCACCGCCGTTGGGATTGACGTGACCCGCATCGTCGGGGAGGCCGAGCTCGCGCAGCACCGCGAGCGCTTGGGATGCGAACGCCTCGTTGAGCTCGATCACGTCGAGCTGCGCGAGCGTGAGGCGCGCGAGCGCGAGCACCCGCCGGGTCGCCGGCAGCGGGCCCATTCCCATGATCCGCGGCTCGACCCCCGCGGTG
>Ga0187772_10000584_pt1 | contig 16408 bp, 15 predicted proteins | sample 0116_SJ02_MP15_2_FD_133137 | JGI IMG/M metagenome (GOLD analysis project Ga0187772, IMG submission 133137) | Tropical peat soil microbial communities from peatlands in Department of Meta, Colombia - 0116_SJ02_MP15_20_MG | ecosystem: Environmental > Terrestrial > Soil > Wetlands > Peat | place... | reverse complement strand
GGAGCGGCCGGCCGCGCGGCGGGTCAAAGTTGGCGAGACACATTCTGAAGAGCTGTTCAGCCTGGCGCAACTCCACCGGCACTCGGGTACGCCTTCGGGTACGTGGGGCGGTTTGGCGCCGGATGATTCGCGGCTGTACACGCAAGACCTCAGCGTGCAGGAAATTTATTCCCTTGAATTGGGGCTGCCTTGACGTCTGACTATCCAGGTTGCGGAAAGGTGCTCCTACGAAAATGAGGTGGAGGCAAACGCCCCCACCTCTTTGTGAGTCCGATCTTGGGGCAAGGGTGTGTTGCTAAACCCGAGCGCGAACCCCGACGAGCGCGTGGTAGACCACCAGGACGATGATGGCTCCGACGACCGCGACCAGAATACTATAAAGGTTCAACCCGGTTACGCCGAGGTGGCCAAAGGTATTGAACAGCCAGCCACCCACGACCGCGCCGATGACGCCCAAAACGATGTCCAGCAACAAGCCTTCGCCGGCTTTGTTTACGATTTTGCTGGCGATGAATCCCGCAATCAGCCCCAGAACTATCCACGCTAAAAATGACATGGAACCTCCTCCTGTTTTGCTGGAGTTGCCTCCGCCGGGAGATTCTGGGGGCACGCAGGGGTCAGGGCTATAGAGGAAATACCGTGTAAGGCCTTAGTACCTTACCGTAGCGTACGGATGTATGCGCGCTAGCTGGCCTTGATGGGTTGACCGTTGGACTGCATTTGGGTGAGCAGACTTAAGGCATGGTCCTGGACCGGCTTGGGTAGCTTGGCATAGTCGAGCCCTTCGGACAGGTCTTGGCCCCCGGTGACGATGTATTGGGTAAAGTCGCGGATCGCCTGGCGCTCTACGGCGTCGGCGCCGTCCTTAGCGATCAGGAAAAAACTAATGCCGGCGATGGGATAGGCGTCTTTGGCGGAGGCGGGAGGATCGACAATCGAGACGCGCGCATCTTGTGCCAACTCGGTGTCGAAAGCGGCGACCGCGGCGGTGGTGCTGGCCGCGCTGGGCTCGACAAAAGCTCCGGCACGGTTCTGAATCAGCGCCACAGGGAGGTGCTGCGCGGCGGCGTAGTTCAATTCGGCGTAACCGATGGTGGCGACGTTCTGCCTCACGAAATCGAGAACGCCGGTGCTGCCTTGTTGAGCGATACCGGCGGGCCAGTTCACAGAAAGGCCGTTGCCGATTTTCTTGGACCACTCCGGGCTGACCTTGTTGAGATAGGAGGTGAAGATGCTGGTGGTGCCGCTGGCGTCGGAGCGATGCACGACGATGATTGCCGCGTGCGGCAAGGCCACGCCGGGGTTATCGTGGGCAATGGCAGGATCCTGCCAACTAATAATGTTGCCGAGGAAAATTCCCGCAAGAGTGGAAGCGCTGAAACGTAGCGGGGCTTTCAATCCGGGCAGATTGTAAACGGCGCAAACGGCACCGGCCGCAATGGGAACTTGCAGCACGGGAATGGCTCCTTTTAACTGCTCGTCGTTCAGCGGCAGATCGCTGGCCGCTATTTCCAACTCGCTATTCTTCAACGCCGTTATGCCAGCGCCGCTGCCGATGGGCCGATAGTTGACGAGGATACCTGGGTGGGCCTGCTGGTAGGCCGCGATCCACTTCTGCATGATGGGATTGACGAAGGTGCTGCCGGCCGCGCCTATCGCAGTTTTTACGGAAGTGGAAACCGCGAAATCCTTTTCCTTCACCGGCTCTTCGCCGCCGTAATTGCATCCGGCTAACAGTGCAGCACTTAAAAAGGCAGAGCAGGCGAGCATCAGCGAACGGCGAGACATCATGGCGACCTCCGGCTGGGTTGAAGCTTGGAATCCGGGGAACATGCTACTGCAAGCGACGGGCGGCCACATTACGAGCGTGTTACAGGCGTGTGGCATGGCATTGACGTCTTGGGCCGTGATGTGCGGAGGGGCGAGCTACAGGGTGGTGCCACGGAGGAATTCATCGCGAATTGCCGTGGCGCTTATTGCGTAGGATGTTGTCGGATGACTTGCGCGTGGACGGTGTGGGTTCGGACGCACCTCAGACACTTGTTGCTGCATCTGATTTGTTGTGCGAGGATTAGAGCATCTTTCAGGGTTCGCTTCCGCTCGGCGAATATCACCCAGGACCTGGGCCGGTGTCCATGCGGAAAAACCTAAATCTCTACCTGATTAAACCAAGCCAGTACGATGACGATGGTTACGTGGTGCGGCATTGGCGTGGCGTACTGCCGAGCAACACGCTGGCGTGCCTTGCCGGGCTGACCGAAGACATTGTCCGGCGTAATTCTCTGGGCGATGCCTGGAATGTGAAGGTGCGCCTTTTCGACGAAACCGTCGATAAGGTTCCGATCGCTCGCATCTGCCGTTCGCAACATTGGGGACTGGCGAAGACCATCGTTTGCCTTGTGGGCGTGCAGACGAACCAGTTTCCGCGCGCTTGCGATCTGGCGCGAAAGTTTCGCAAGGCCGGGCTCACTGTCCTTGTTGGCGGGTTCCACGTCAGCGGCTATCTGGCGTTGCTGCCCGACATTCCAGCCGACATTCAGCAACTGATGGACGAAGGCGTGACCATCGTGAAGGGCGAAGTGGAAGAAACGTGGGGCGATTTGCTCCTGGATGCCGTGAACAACCGTCTGAAGCCGATGTATGACTTCCTGAACAGCAAGCCGGACCTTTACACCAAGCCGATCCCCGCGATACGCCGCAAATATTTGAAGAAGTTCATCGCGCCTAACTTTGGCACGCTCGATTGCGGGCGCGGGTGTCCCTTCGAATGCACGTTCTGCACCATCATTAACGTGCAAGGGCGCAAGATGCGGTTCCGTTCGGCGGAGCACATTGCCGACGCGATTCGGCGCAACTATCACGAAAACGGGATCACCTTCTACTTTTTCACTGACGATAATTTTGCGCGCAACAAAAATTGGGAAGGCATCTTCGACGTACTGATCAAGCTGCGGCAGGACGAAAAGATTCCCATTGAGTTCATGATGCAGGTCGATGTGCTGTCCTGGAAGATCAAGAACTTCGTAACCAAGGCGCGCCAGGCCGGCTGCATCAACGTGTTTATCGGTATGGAGAGCGTCGATCCAGGGAATCTGGCGGCTGCGGGCAAAAAGCAGAATCAGGTAAACGAGTACCGCCAACTGATTCAGGCTTATCGCGATTCGGACATTTCCGCGCACGTGGGTTATATCCTGGGATTTCCATTCGACACGGTCGATTCCATTCGGCGCGATTTGAAATTTCTGATGAACGAAGTACGGCCGGACCATGCGTCGTTTTTTATCCTTATGCCGCTGCCGGGATCTATGGACCATCTGCAGATGATGCGGCGCGGGGAATGGATGGACCCGGACTTTAATCTGTACGATTCACAGCATGAAGTAACGCACCATCCGTACTTGAAGGATGGCTCGTGGAAAGAGACTTATTTAGAGGCGTGGCGCACGTTCTACAGCATGGAGAACATGAAGGCCATCCTGAAGCGCGGATCGCATTGCAATTACTGGAATAATTTCCTGCGCTTCCTTTGGTACAAGAACTCAATTCAGACCGAAGGGCGCCATCCGATGATGTGCGGCTATTTCCGGCTGAAGGGCCGGAAGGCGCGGCGTCCGGGTTTGCCGATTGTTTCTCCGTGGGCCTACTACACGATGCGCATGAAGGAAATCCGTGGCTATCTCCGCTCGATGCTGCGGCTGTTAGGCGAGATGGAAGAACTGTGGCTGCAGACGCGGCATCCTTCGGCGGCAGAGCAGCGGGTCGCCGAGGAGTTCGCGCGATTACGCGAAAAGTATGACCAGTTCAAGCTGGCCGATCTGCAAGCGGCATACGTGCGAGCCAAGGAGCATTTCCCGTCCGTGCGCGTGCCGTCGAAAGTGCAGCTATTCTGGGGGAAGTGGAGTCCGCTACTGGTGCAGAACAGCATTTATACGCGGGCGGATCTGCATGCGTTTTGGGGGCATGTAAGCGACCGCTGGCACAACCAGCATTGGTTCCGCATTCCGGTGCACAAGGTGCCGTTGAATCTGTTGCGAGACGTGCAGCTGTCTATCCTGTTTCTGTTCCACGTGGCGCGCGAGTTGTAGATTCGCGCTTGATATTAACCTGCATCGGATAAGCTCACCAAGGCGCAGGGATGGCTCTGGACAAGCGAGCCCGCATTCCAAAAAGAAAGAGCAGGCGGCGTAAAGCCGCTGCTACAGAGATCTGGATTCTGCGGTATCGTTAGCCGTGCGAGCGCGGGCCGATCCTGCGGGTCCTGACGCGTTACGAAGCTATGGCGAAGAAAATGCGTTTGCGGCCGATTGCCAGTGAAACGCGCAGCGAGTTGGGTGCGCAGCTATTGCGGCGGCTGCAGGAACAACACTGGGCGACGCCGGGGCAGCGCATTGGCGTAGCGGTCTCGGGCGGGGCGGATTCCGTGGCGCTGCTGCTGTTGCTGCTGGAATTGCGCGAGACATTGGGCGTGGTTTTGTCTGTGGTGCATTTCAACCACAAGCTGCGCGGGCGCGCGTCGGATGGGGACGAGAAATTTGTAGCGAAGCTGGCGGCGCGGCACGATTTGCCGTTTTTCGTGGCGGACGACGACATTGCCCACAAGTCCAAACGCGAGCGTGTGAATCTCGAAGATGCTGCGCGGCGCGCACGTTATGCGTACTTCGAACGCCTGGTGAGCGAACGCCAAGTCGACAAAATTGCGGTGGCGCACACGGCCGACGACCAAGCGGAAACGGTGCTGGCGCATATCTTTCGCGGCACGGGCCTGGCGGGGCTGGCAGGCATTCATCCGGAAGTGGGATGCGTGTTCCGTCCGCTGCTGGCTTTGCGTCGCGCCGAATTGCGGAGGTATTTACGTGGTCAGCGTCAAGCGTGGCGGGAAGATGCGACCAACCGCGACACCAAACGAACACGGGCGCGTATTCGTCTAAAGCTTATGCCCCTACTTGAAAAACAATTTCAGCCCGCGGTGGTGGAGCATTTGCGCCAACTCGCCGATCTTGCGCGCGAGGACAATGCCTGGCTGGAAAGTTCGGCCGAGCTACGTTTGTTTCTGAACGCGAAGGAATCGCAGGGGGAATGGCGGATTGCACTGCGCGATCTGCTTGCCGGACATGGCAAAGTCGAACAAGCGGGCGGTGTGGATGAGCTGTGGTCGCGGAGCGCTCCCCAAGCAATCAGTAAGCGGTTGATTCGCCTCTTGGTGAAACGCGTGAAGCCCCATGTGGGGCAGCTCCGTTCGATTCACGTGGATGCGGTGCTGCGCATGGCGGAGCAGGCAGACAGCGGTAAGACTCTGCCCCTTCCGGGCGGGGTGGAAGTGCGGCGCGAGCGGGATTCGCTGATTTTTCGCGCAGTGAGGCAAAAACCGGAAGCCCAGAGGGGTTCGGTAGGAACGGTCTTTTGCCACGCGGTGGAACTGGGACCCGGGACCACCGAAGTACCGTTGTTGGAACATTCTCATTGCCTGTGCTTTAGGGTGATTGACTGGCCTCCCCAAGGGCGAGAAACTAGTACGATAGGGGCGGTTTTAGACCGCGAGCGGATTGGTTTAGCCGTGGTGGTGCGGTCTTGGCAGCCGGGTGACCGGATGCAACCCGTAGGCCATCAAAAACACGAGAAACTGGCGCGCTTGCTGAATGAGCAAGGTGTGAGCCGTTGGGCCAAGGAGACTTGGCCCGTGGTGGTTTGCGGCGGGGAAATCGCGTGGACGCGGGGTTTGCCGGTGGCGGTGGGATTTGCCGCCGGGGATGCGACGAGGAAAGCGGTTCTGATTACGGAGGTTGCGCCCACGTAACTATGGCCAAAGCGAGCACACTCTCCGCAGCCCGCATTGCCAATCGGGTAAAGGCGCTGGGGCGGCAGATATCGCGGGATGCGCGGGGCCGCAGGCTGGATATGGTGGTAACCATGGACCGGTCATTTATGTTCGCCGCCGACTTGATGCGGGCGATTGACACGCCGGTGGTGGTGCACTTTGTGCGCGAAGACATTCGGGACATCGACTTGGCGGGCCACCGGCGACGCGAAATATTCTTCGCGAACCGGTCAGCCACCGCTGCCACGCAAGACCAGGCGGAGTTGAAAGGGCGGGATGTGCTGCTGGTGGACAGTGTTCTGGACAGCGGAGTTACGCAGGATTTTTTACTGCGCCGGTTGGGGGAGAGCAAGCCGCGCTCGTTGCGTTTGGCGGTGCTTTTGGATAAGCCTTCCCGGCGGCGCGTCGCTTTGGAACCAGATTACTTTGGCTTTCGGACGGCATCTAATTTATTGTGGTTTGGATACGGGCTGGCGGCCGCGAACGGCACAGGGCGCAATAGCAGAAACTTACTGACAGGTTCATCCTCCAACGGAGCAAGCAGATCCAAGGCGGGCAAGAAAAAAGCAGGTTGAGCGCACAGGGGCGCAAAGAATTTCGCAGGTCGGTTCTCGGGGAATGTTGTTGGGTAAATTGAGAGGTTAATGTGAATTCCAGTTCTACGGCAAAAACAATTCTGTTCTGGATCTCCATCGTCTTTCTGGGCGTGATGCTCTGGAAGCTGGTGTCCAGCAACGGCCAGGCGGCCCGGGAAGATAATCCGAGCTACAGCGAGTTCATGGCCAAGGTCGATGAGGGTGACGTGAAGGAAGTCACCATGTACCTCTCCCCGAACAGCTACGAGTTGCAAGGCGAATACTCGCGTCCGGGGAACCGCAAGTTTCACGTGACCATTCCCAAGGAAAATGCGCCGGAAATTACCAAAGAGCTGAAAGATAAAGCGGTTCAGCTGAACGTGAAAGAAGTTCGCAGCGGCGATTGGGTATTGATTCTTTTGAACGCGCTGCCGCTGTTACTGCTGGCCGGTTTTGTGTTCTTCCTGATGCGCCAAATGCAAGCGGGTGGGAACAAGGCGCTGAGCTTCGGGAAGTCTCGGGCGCGCTTGCTTTCGGCGCAGCAGAAGAAAGCTACGTTCAAAGACGTGGCGGGCAGCGACGAAGCCAAGGAAGAACTGCAGGAAATCATCGAGTTCCTGAAGGATCCGCAGAAATTCCAGAAACTGGGCGGGCGCATTCCCAAGGGCGTACTGTTGGTTGGACCTCCGGGCACGGGCAAGACGTTGTTAGCGCGCGCGATCGCCGGTGAAGCGAACGTTCCGTTCTTCTCGATTTCCGGTTCGGACTTCGTGGAAATGTTTGTAGGCGTGGGCGCGAGCCGCGTGCGGGATCTGTTCGAGCAGGGCAAGAAGAATGCGCCGTGCATCATCTTTATCGACGAAATTGACGCAGTCGGGCGCCATCGCGGCGCGGGCCTGGGCGGAGGCCACGACGAGCGCGAGCAGACCTTGAACGCGCTGCTGGTGGAAATGGACGGGTTCGAGTCGAACGAAGGCGTGATCCTGATTGCCGCGACCAACCGTCCGGATGTGCTGGATCCGGCGCTGCTGCGGCCCGGACGGTTTGATCGCCGCGTGGTTGTGGCGCGTCCTGATGTAAAGGGCCGGGAAGAAATTCTTCGCGTCCACACACGCAAGGTTCCTTTGTCTGACGACGTAGATCTTTCGATTATTTCGCGGGGGACACCGGGCTTTTCCGGGGCTGATCTGGCGAACCTGGTGAACGAAGCCGCGCTGTGGGCCGCCCGGCAGAACCGCAAGTTCGTCACTATGGCGGACTTCGAAATGTCGAAGGACAAAGTGCTGATGGGCGTGGAACGCAAGTCGATGATTCTCTCCGACGAGGAGAAGAAGAACACCGCGTATCACGAAGCGGGACACGCGCTGATCGCGGCGATGACACCAGGCGCCGACCCCGTGCACAAGGTAACCATTATTCCGCGCGGCATGGCGCTTGGCTTGACGATGCAATTGCCGGAAGCGGATAAGCACACGTACACGAAGGAATACCTGGAAGGCATGCTGGCGGTGCTGATGGGCGGCCGTACGGCGGAAGAAATTTTCCTGGGGCACATCACCACCGGCGCCGGCAACGACATTGAACGCGCCACGGACATTGCGCGCAACATGGTTTGCGAATGGGGCATGAGTCAACTTGGTCCGTTGGCATTTGGCAAGAAAGAGGAGGCAATCTTCCTGGGCCGCGAAATTGCGCAGCACCGCGACTTTAGCGAAGACACCGCGCTGCAGATCGACAGGGAAGTAAAGCGCATCGTCAGCGAAGCGTATGAGAAGGCGCAGAGCATCGTGCAATCGAACCGCGACACGCTGGAGCGCATCGCGCTGGCATTGTTGGAGCGCGAGGTGCTCGACGCTAACGAAGTGAAAATGCTGATGGAGGGCAAGACGCTGCCGGAAAAGCCGCGCACGCCTCCGCCACCGCCGCCGCAGGGCGCTCCGACGACCGATCCCAAGGTGGTACGTCCGGAGTTGCGGCCGGCGCCGGGATTTACGCGGGGGGATTCGCCAGCGAAAGCGTGAAGGAAGGAACCAGTTTTTAGTTATCAAACAAAGGCGCGAGAGCTCGCGCCTTTTGTTTTTTTGCGTTCTTAGTGCAGCCCCTGGACACGAACGTGCTGGCCAGTCGAAAACCTGGCACAGGCAAATCTGAGATTCTCGCCGCCGGTCGCGCGTGGTAATATGCGCCGCCATGGCTATACCGGAAAAACTGCGGGACGGTCGCACGGATTTGGTGTTTGAGTATTTGAGCGAGGGGCACGCGGCGAATGCGACGGATGAAGGCGGGGTTTCGCTGTTGCAGTGGTGCGCCTATTACGGAGATGTAAGTGCGATGAAGTTTCTAATGTCGAAAGGCGCTGCTCTCGAATCGCTGGGGGACAATCTGGATTTGAACGGCGCGGCCTTCCATGGACATTGGCGGCTGTGCCAGTTCTTGCTGGAACAGGGAGCCGACGCGAATCACCCAGCAGCACGCCGGGATGCCAGCCTATTTGCTGGGTAAACCACATTTTGTAAGAAAGGGGTAAAATAGAGCCATGGGACGCAAAGACGGCGAAAATCTGAACGTAATCTGCCCCTGCTGCCAGGCCAAGCTGGTGATCGACCCGATCTTCGGCGCAGTACTGTCGCATGAGGCTCATGTGAAGCCCGGGCCGGACGTGGATCTGACGAAGGCGGGCGATATTCTGGAGAATCAGAAGAAGCAGCGGGAAGACAAGTTTGCGGATTCGTTCTTCCAGGAAACGCATAAGGAAGACATCCTGGCGAAGAAGTTTGAAGAAGCGATGAAGAAGGCCAAAGACGCGCCGGCGGGCAAGCCCATTCGCGATTTCGATTTGGACTAACCTATTCCGTTCCCGAGTTTGTAACGACATGTTCATTCGCTAGCCAAAACACATCGGCGGAGATCCTTCGGCAGATTGCGCGCCTCAGGATGACAACGATGTTTATTGTTGGTGAGGGCAGCGGCGTAAAGCCGCTGCTACACATGCACGGGCGCAAACGCTTCCTTTTAAAGCTGGCTTCACGAACGCTCACCCTGGGCGAACGCACGGTCATTATGGGCGTGCTGAACGTCACGCCGGATAGCTTCTCGGATGGCGGCAAGTTTTTCACTGTGAAGAGCGCGGTGCAGGGCGCTTTGCGCATGCAGGAGGCGGGAGCGGACATTCTCGATGTTGGCGCGGAGTCCACGCGTCCGGGTTCGGCGGGCATTTCGGCGGCGGAGGAATTGGCGCGGCTGTTGCCGGTTCTGCAGGAACTGCGCGGGCGGCTGAAAATTCCGATTTCGCTGGACACGCAAAAGTCCGCTGTCGCGGAACTGGCGATTGGCGCTGGGGTTGAAATGCTGAACGACATTTCGGGATTGAGGAGCGACCCACGGCTGGCGGAAGTAGCTGCGCGGCACAAAGTCCCCATCGTGCTGATGCATAGGCGCGGCACACCTCTTACGATGCAGAAGGGGCCTTTCGCGAAAAATGTGATTCAGGATGTGACGCGAGGCTTACGAGGTTCGTTGGCGCTTGCTCGGCGAGCTGGGGTTCGCCATTCGCAGATTATTCTTGATCCGGGAATTGGCTTCGGGAAATCCCATGCGCAAAATTATGAACTGCTCGCCCGTTTGGCGGAACTGGCCAAGCTGGGTTATCCGCTATTGGTTGGCACTTCGCGCAAGGGGTTCCTCGGAGCCACGCTGGCTCGCGATGAGAAGCCGTTACCCGCGAACGAACGCATCTGGGGCACCGCGGCGACGGTTGCGGCCAGCATTCTGAACGGAGCGCACATGGTGCGCGTGCATGATGTGGAAGAAATGAGGCAAGTGGCGCGCGCCGCGGATGCGGTTCTTAGCGCCTAGTGGGCTGCGATCCGGTGTGCCGTGGATTGTGCCGGAAGTAACTGTAAACCCGCACCCTTGAAACCAGGGTTGCGGCACCCAAAAGCGTAAACCCAAAAACCACCCTCACAAATCGAGGGTGGGGCACCCGGCGGCGAAAGAGGGATTCCTCACTTCGCGGACTCCCTTCGGAATGGCGGACGCGGGTTTGGTGCGTTATTAACGGTAATCCACTTAGACTGGACGCAGGCCGCGATCACGGATATCGCGATTGGATTCCTGGCGGAGCATGATCACGCGGATTAGGATCAATACGCCGATTACTACGCCGCCAATCAGGGAAACAATGCATCGGCTGGTCACCGCGGTAAGCGCTTTGGCCGAGCCGCCTCCAACGGCGACTTGGATTTTCTCTCCGGAAATTTCGGACGGGCCTTGGCAGGATACGTTGTAGGTCCCGTTCTTGTTCACTTCAAAATCGAGGATGGACACTCCGACATTCCTTCCGTAGGTGTATTGCGAAGTTCCCAACCGCGGATTCGTTTGGTTCCCTTCTCCGGCTGCGTTATGCACATCGCAGTGTATCTGCGCCAGAGGCTGCAGATCTGGGTTCTTCGACGCTATGGACGTGGCGTGCTCGATAAAAATTGTGTAGGTTTCGCGATTGCTCAAATCCAAATTGAGCTCGCCGGGCACATCTAGGCGCACCATATTTTCGCGAATTTGGGGCACGCCGGTGTGCAGGAAGTACAGCGCCAATCCAATGGCAAGCGCCAGGGGTAAAAGAGACACAAGGTAATACCACGCGTCTGGCCGAACTCGTTCGGTTCCCACAGGCATATTGGTCATGGTTTTCTCTTAGCCAGAGCATATCTCTGTCGGGGCAAATTTCAATCCCTTTCCACGCTGCGCTATAATTCGCACGCAACTGCAAACGAATTTCGTATCGAGGACTTTCCCGAATGCGCGTGCGCTTCTTTTGCTTCTGCTGCTTTCTGCTTTACTTGGGTTCGGTACTTCCCGCGCAACTCCCTCCAGTGAAACCCGATCCACTTCGACCTACACCAACGATCCAGGGAACCGGGGCGTGTTCGGCCACGGAACCGTCTTCTTGCGCGCAGGCGGCGGCGAAGATTACGCCGGTGGTAATGGGGGAATCGCCGTTAGAAGATAACCTGCGGCGGCTTACGGACGACATTGGTGGGCGGGTGACCGGCTCGCCAGAAATGGCCAAGGCGGTGGAATGGGCGCAGGCGGCATTTCGCGCCGCGGGTGTGGATGTGCACACGGAAAGCTACACGCTGCCGCATGCGTGGAGTGAAGGGGCAACGCGCCTCGAAGTGCTGGGCCCGGACACTTTTCCGGTGTCGCTGGTTTCGTTGGGGCTTTCGCCCGCGACGCCCGCAGGAGGCATCGAGGCACCACTTGTTTTTATTGGGACGGGCACGGAAGCGGATTTCGCGCGCGCGGGCGGTTCGCTGAAAGGCGCGATTCTGCTGGTGCATACCGAAGTGAGCTACACGTGGGAGGATCTGTTTCGCGAGTACGACATTCCGCCGCCGATTATTGATCGCGCCGTGAAGGCGGGAGCAGCGGCCATCCTGTGGACCGGCGAACGCGAGCGCCAGCTGCTGTACCGGCACACCAATTCCCCAGACGGACGGCTGGAAGCTCTACCGCAGGCGATTCTCGCGCGCGAGGACGGCTTGCGCCTGGAACGCACCGCGATGGCCAATCCGGGCAAGGTGCGGTTACGGCTGACTATGCCGAACCAGATCAGTGGACCCGTCCAACAGCAAAACGTAATCGGCGAGATTCGCGGGTATGAAAAGCCGGATGAAGTTGTGGTGCTCGGCGCTCATCTGGATTCCTGGGAACTGGGTACCGGTGCGCTGGACAACGGTTGCAACGCGGCGATGGTGATTGAAGCGGCGCGTGCGATTAAGGCCAGTGGCTTGCTGCCCAGGCGCACCATTCGCTTCATTCTTTTCTCCGGCGAAGAGCAAGGGTTGCTTGGTTCGTGGGCGTACGTGCGGGCGCATCGCGCGGAATTGGACAAGTACCGGGGCGTCGTGATTTTCGATTCCGGCATTGGCCGCGTGACCGGCTATTCGTTGGGCGGGCGACATGATCTGGAAGCGCCGGTCGCGGAGATTCTGAAGCCGTTTACGGGTTGGGGCGTGGATCACTCGACGCTGGATGCGCAGACGGGCACCGATCATCTGGATTTTCTGCTGGAAGGTGTTCCGACATTGGTGGCGAATCAGGAAGTGGCGAATTATCTGCCGAACTATCACGCCGCTTCGGACACGTTCGACAAAGTGGATATTCGCGAATTGAAGCTGAACACCGTGCTCGCGGCAGTCACGGCGTGGGGCATCGCGGATCGTCCAGAGGCCATCGGCAAGCGGCAATCGCGCGCGGAGTTAGAGGCGTTGATGAAGGGAACGGGGCTGGACAAAGAGTTACACAATTTGGATATGTGGAACGATTTCGAATCGGGGGCGCGGGGGCGGCAGCCTTAGTCATTGCAAAAACATGAGTTCACAGACGATAAGCAGCACGTTCGTTGATAGACAATGTGCGGACATGGGGCCCAGGAGTCCTGACGCGGAAAAAACGGCGGTGGAACGCCTCTGCTGGGAGGCAAGGCGCAAGGACCCCGCAGGCAACAACGGCAGGTGAGGCACCCGCAATTCCTCAGGGGCTGAAGCCCAATGGATTGCCAAGCGCTTATGTTGGAGCTGAAGCCTGCCTGCGGCAAGCAGGCTCCGCCCCCCAGCGCCAAGCACATTTGCTGCAGGATGTGAAACGTGTGCTACGGAGAGAAAAACCGACGGCGTAAAGCCGCCGCTACACGTTGGGTTTCGGCAGTGGTTGTTCGTTGGGGCTATACTGATGATGTGACGGAAAATCGTAAATCTGGCGCCAATTCCTTGCCGGTTGCTGCCGTGGAAAGCCCGAAAATTCTGGCGATTGACTATGGCCGGCGAAAAATGGGGCTGGCCCTGGCCGATTTGGCGGCGCGCATCGCGGAACCTTATACAACGCTGGAACGGGTCAATCGCAATGAAGATATGCGGCGCCTGCGTGAATTTGCGCGCGATCATCACGTCAAACAGATCGTGGTTGGGCATCCGCTGCGGCTGGACGGCAAACCCGGGGAAATGGCGGAAGAAGCGCGACGCTTCGCAGAACGCGTACGCAAGCAGCTTGGCTTGCCAGTGGAACTGGTGGATGAGCGATTAACCAGTTGGGAAGCGGAGCGCATTCTGGAAGAAGAAATGGGGCGGCGCATCACGCACGTGGAAACGCACGATGGGCGGAAGAAAGCTACCCGTATCTCTGACGGCAAATACACGGTCGACGCCGTTGCCGCAATGGTAATTTTGCGGGAATATCTGACGCATACCCCCAAGCCCGAGGAGTCTGCGTAGCGTGAAGGCGTTTCTGATCGTTCTGCTGATGCTTGTACTCGTAGTTGCCGCGGTGGCGGGGTATGTTTGGGTAGCGCTTGAAAAGCCGTATGGGCAACTTCCCCCCGAAGGTGTATTTGTCCAGCTTCCGCGCGGCGTTTCGCAACGTACAGTTTCCCGGCTGTTAGCCAGTAAAGGTATCGTGCGCAGTGCCGAAGCCTTCGAGCTGTACGCGCGACGTCATCCGCGGCGTTCCTTGCAAGCGGGTGAATACTTTTTCGACCACCCGATGAGCGGCAAAGACGTCTACTGGAAAATCGCCAACGGCGAAGTGTACGTACAGCCATTCACGGTAAAAGAAGGCGATACGATTTTCGACATCGCCCACAATCTGGAAGCTACGAAGTATATGACGGCCGATGCATTTCTGAAGGCCGTGCAAGACGCATCGCAAATCCAGGACTTTGCTCCCGGCGCGAAAACACTAGAAGGATTTTTGTACCCGGCGACTTATAATCTGCCGCGGCTTGCTGCGGCCAACGATCTGACAACGATGATGGTGCGCAAATTCCGCGAAGCCATGCAACGGATCGCGCCGGATCGCTTGGACCCGCTGACACCGGGTACGGCGCTTCTCTCGGTGATTACGCTGGCGTCGATTGTGGAAGCGGAAACACCAAAGCCGGAAGAGAGGCCGGTAGTCGCAGGGGTCTATACGAACCGTTTGCGGAAAGATATGCTGCTGCAATGCGATCCCACGGTAATCTATGCGCTCAGAGCCGCGGACAGATACAAGCCACCGCTGCTATTGAAAGATCTGAGCTACGCTTCGCCGTACAACACCTACGTACATGCGGGGCTGCCGCCGGGTCCCATCGGCAATCCGGGGGAAACGTCGATTCGGGCGGCGCTGTCACCTGCGCCGACGGATGATTTGTATTTTGTCGCTAACACCCAGGGAGGCCATTTCTTTGCGGCCACACTAGCGGAACACAACCAAAATGTGGCCAAATATCACCGTCTCCTGAATGGCGAAGCCGCCTACCCACCGGTGCCCGAGACGCCTCAAGCTCCCACCGCCGGCGCGGCTCACAAAGGCAAACGATGACCGACGGTTCGAGTAGCAAAAAGGCAATGATTCTGGAAGCGGCGCGACAGCTGGGGCACCAAAAGTGGAGCACGGCAGAAATCGACCAACTGCGACGCAAATTAATCGCGGATCATGGTGAACTGGGCAAATCCAGCAACGATTACATTTCCGAAGTGCTTCAAGGGATGGGCTGGAAAGTGCAACTCAGCGAGCGCGAGGAAGCGGAAGAAAGGTTCGAAGAAGAGTTCGAAGACATTCTGCACTTCAAGACGCTGCAGGACGCGCAAGTCAGTTTAACGCGCCTGGATGAACTGCTACGCCGATTCCACACACACGGAGAGAAGGCGGCGATGGAACGGGTGATGGAGATTGCGCGGTTGGGCAAGCGGCGCGCCGAAATGATTTCGCATAACCGGAAGGTGGAAGCGCAAAAACGTGACGAAAAGCGAGAAATTGCGGAGTGGTTCCGGATTTGGCTGGAAACGCCGGACGCCTTTTTTGATTGGCTGGAAGTCCGCAAAGCCTCCGCTGAATTTCGCCAGAAATTCGGCGATATCGACCTGCAAGCCGACGAAGAATAATCATGGATTCTGAAGACGCCGCTCCCGAGCTCCCTCCGTATTCTCTCGACGTACAGGCCATGGACCTTGGCCCCGGCGTCAAAGCCGTAGGGCTGGAACTGATCGAGACGGAAAGCCGAGAGCCGTTGCGCGGAGAGGAAGCCGCGGCAATCTGGTCGAACGCGCTGATGGCTTTGGCTGGCACGGAGCCCTACGTAGTCGATTTCTTCAGCCACCTGGACCGCGTGCGAGATTTTGCGACTTCCCACGCGATCGCCATCCGCGAAGCCGCCGCTCGCTGCGTGGTGGTACCGCAACCTTCAAAAGAGCTGCTGCGCGTGCTGGTAAGCCGGTTTGAAAGCGAGACTTTTGGCCTGCGCGTGGGGCCCGCTGCCGCGAATGGAGATCCGCCGCTGGAAAATGAGCTTTCGCATCGCGGGCTGGACGCGTACCAGCCGGCATATTCGCGGTACACGTGTTGTGCGATTTGCGAACCCAGCGACGGGTGGGTCACGCTGCTGAGCGAGACGCTATGGCCGAGCGAAATTATCCGCCGGCTGCGGCCGGCGTTGCAGGCTTACGATGTGTACATCGCGCGCCCCCAATAATTCGCGAAAACAGGGAAATACGCTAAAATATACAGGTAGAGCCTTGGGGATCATCTAAATCAGTTGTGCGGAAGTGAGCTTGCGACCGCGGCAAACGCGCCTATAGTTTGCGCTTAGTCTGGTGCCAAATTCGCGAGATTAGGTTCTGCCTTGCGCCTGCTGGCGCTTACCTTGGCGGTTCAATTGCGACTTGGCTCAGGGAACACAGTTTTGTCGATGAATGGTGTGCGAACTTGTATGGTGTGCCTGACACTGTCGGCGGTGGCCTGCGGTTGTGGCGGGCGTGCGGTGAAGAAAACCACCACGGTACCTGCCGCCGCGCGTCCGGTGGCGCTAGAAGCCTCGCAAGAACAAATCCGGGATCGTTACAATGCGCTGGCGCAGGGTCTGCAATCGGTGAACGCGACCATGGAGCTGAAGCCTTCGGCCGGCTCTGAGTACACCGGCGTGATCAGCGAATACCACGAAGTGAAAGCGTTTGTGATGGCGTCGCGTCCGTACAATATCCGC
>Ga0187772_10000582_pt1 | contig 16439 bp, 13 predicted proteins | sample 0116_SJ02_MP15_2_FD_133137 | JGI IMG/M metagenome (GOLD analysis project Ga0187772, IMG submission 133137) | Tropical peat soil microbial communities from peatlands in Department of Meta, Colombia - 0116_SJ02_MP15_20_MG | ecosystem: Environmental > Terrestrial > Soil > Wetlands > Peat | place... | reverse complement strand
TAACTCCCCCGAGCTGGGTCCCGGGGTCGATCGGTCGTTCCCGGTCCAGGAGTCCCGACCCCGCATGGAACTGCCGGCCGCACCGGTCACGACCCCCGCCCCCGAGCATGACGGGAGCCGGCAGCGAGCGGTCCTCATCCTGCTCAGCGCCACGGCGCTGATGGTCACGTACGTCGAGACGATGATCATCCCGGGCCTCACGAACTTCCAGACGTTCTACGACAACGCGTCGCTCACGTCGGTGACGTGGATCCTGTCGGCCTACCTGCTCGTCGGAGTCGCGATCACCCCGCTCGCCGGGAAGCTGGGGGACATCTACGGGAAGAAGCGGGTCCTCGTCGCCATCCTTTCGGTCTATTTCGTCGCCGTGAGCGTCGCCGGCTTCACCCCGAACATCGGGGCGGCGCTCGGGGTCTCCCGGCCGAACCAGCTCTACCTCCTGATCGGGGTCCGGGCGGTCCAGGGCGTCGGGATGGGGATGTTCCCGCTCGCGTTCGCGATGATCGGGGACGAGTTCCCGCGGCCGAAGATCGCGGGCGCCCAGGCGATCGTCTCGGCGATGTTCTCGGTCGGCGCGGCGGTCGGCCTCCTCGGGGGCGCGTGGGTGACCCAGGAGTACGGCTGGCAGCTCACCTACCACACGATGATCCCGATCGCGGGATCCGTTCTCGTCCTCGCGATCCTGCTCCTCCACGAGTCCCGGATCCGGCTCGCCCAGCGCGTGGACGTCCCCGGGGCCGCGACCCTCGCGCTCGCGCTGACGTTCTTCCTCCTCGGCCTCACGGAAGGACCGACCTGGGGCTGGACGTCGTGGTCCGCCTACTCCCTCTACGGCCTCCGCCTCGGCGCGCCGTACTTCTTCCTCCTCTCGGGCGCCTTCCTGCTCGCGTTCGTGCTCGTCGAGCTCCTGAGCACCCGGCCGATCGTCGACTTCTCAAAGCTCGCCGAACGGAACATCGCGCTCGCGAACTCGACCGGCTTCTTCGCCGGCATCTCGATGTTCCTCCTCTTCGTCGGCCTCGTCGCCCGGGCCGAGGCGCCGAGTCCGTTCGGCCTCGGGAAGACGTACCTCGAGTTCGGGCTCTACAGCGTGCCCACGACCGTGACGAACATGATCGTGGCCCCGCTGGTCGGCCGCACGATCCCAAAGTACGGCCCGAAGCCGGTGATGCTCCTCGGCTCGGCGCTCATCATCGTCGGCGGGGCGTTCCTCGTCTTCTTCAACTCGACCGTCCCCGAACTGATCCTCGGCCCGGTCCCGACCCTCACGGGGGTGATCCTGATCTACATCGCGATGACCAACCTCGTGGTCGTCTCCTCGAAGCCGCAGGAGACCGGGGTCAACACGGGGATGAACCAGACGTTCCGCAACCTCGGGACGGCGATCGGCCCCGTCGTCGCCTCCACGATCCTCGCGAGCTTCCTCACGACGGTCATCGTCTACAGCCCGTTCCCGCCGCACGTGCCGGTCGCGGCATTCCACGGTCCTTCGACCGAGGCGTACCAGGTCATCTTCGCGCTGATCGCCGTCCTCGGGCTCTGCTGCGTGGCCCTGAGCGCGTTGATCCGCAACTTCCGGATGAGCGCGACCGCTCCCGCGCCCGAGGGACGCCCAGCGGGTGAGGCCGCCCCGAGCTGAGCGGGGGGGCCGATGGACGGATGGGCCCCGGGCCCCTCTTCTCGAGCGTAACATCCGAGGCTCGGGTGGACCCGACGCGCGTCGGTTGAAGCCTATTCTACGGCGGCGTCTTCCGACGCCCGAGGATCATGTATCTCTTGGGCTACGAGCTAAAGCTCCCCGGGACGATAGACCGCCTCTCGACCGAATACCCGGACCTCGCCTGGAACGTGCACCCGCTCGGCGCCCGCTGGGTGGTGCGGGGTCTCGATGCCACGGGAGACGCGGCGGAGCGCGCCCGCACGTCGGCTCCCGCGTCCGCCGGGCCCGCGGAGCCTACGGCCCGGAGCTTCCTCTACTCCCCGCGGGGCGCGGAGCGGGCCCTGCTCCCGGACGTGATCTCGTGGGGGGCCGCGGTCCTCCCACCGCTCGTCTGGACGGGCGGGCGCCTGACGCTGCGGCTGATCGTGAACCGGGAAGCTCCCCCGGAATCCTGGAGGGTCCGCCATCCCGACGCCCGGCTCCTCGTGAAGCGCCGGGTCGAGCCCGGCGACCTCGCGGATCTGCTCGGTCGCCCGGACGCGTGGCCCCCGCCGCTCACGCCCCGGCAGTCCGAAGTGCTCCTCGGCGCCGTCGACGCCGGATACTACGAGGTCCCCCGGCGCGCGCCGGTGGGATCCGTCGCGCACCGGCTCGGGATCGCGCGGAGCACCGCCGAGGAGCATTTGCGGGCGGCGGAGTCGATCCTGATCCGATCGATCGCGCCGCTCGTGGCGGCCCGGCACCGCGCCACCGATCCTTCGACGGCCCACGGGACCGAAGTGCCCCTCGAGTACTTCGTGCGATTCAGCGCCGAGCTCGACCTCTACGTCCTTTTGGCCCTGCGCGATGAGCAGATCGCCCGCGTGACGCTCGAGCGGCGCCCGCCGAAGGGGGTGGCGGCCCGGGAGCATCCGTACCTGCGGCGCATCCTGCGGCACATCGCCACGGGAGAGGACGACCTCGCCGATCTTCCCGTCGACCTCGACGTCGGCGCGTTCGATCGGCGGGTGCTGGACGAGGTGCGCCGGATCCCGCCGGGGCGAACGCGCTCCTACGGGGAGATCGCCCGACGCATCGGGGCTCCGCGCGCGGCCCGGGCCGTGGGCAATGCGGTCGCCAAGAATCCGGCGGTCGTCGTCGTCCCGTGCCATCGGGTCCTTCCGTCGTCCGGAGGGCTGGGGGGATACTCCGCGACCGGGGGTCCGACGACCAAACGCCGGCTGCTCGAACGCGAGCGCGCCCCGATCCCGTCTCCCCGTTCCCGATCTCGCTCGCGACCGGCCGCGTCCACCGGCGTCCCGAACGACGCGACGAGCGGCTAGACCGGCCGCAGGGCGCCGTGGCGTCGCAGGATCTCGAGCGTCGGTTCGATCGGCAGCGCCTCGACGGTCCGGCCGCAGCCAGTCATCGTCGTGGCGCGGAAGAGGGAGTTGTCGGCCGCCTCCTCGGTGACGTCGATCGCCGCGGCAAAGAGCGGGTCGACCGAATCGTTGGGAAGCCTCGGGGAGGCGTCGGCGGTCGAGAAGGCGATCACGTAGTCGCCGCTGCGATTCGCACCGTCCGCCCCGGTGCGGGCGATGCCGAACATCGCCCGCGCCCCGAGGCGTCGCAGGTTGCGCGCTCCGAGCGGGGCGTCGGTCGCAAGCACAACGACAACCGAGCCGCCCGCCGGCGGGGTCGCCGCGCGAACCGGTCCCGAACCGAGCTCCTCGCCCACCGGCACCCCGGCGATCGTGAGCCGGCCGCCGTAGTTGGACTGGACGAGCGCGCCGATCGTGTACCCGCCGAGCGCGGGGGGGAGCCGGCGGGAGGACGTCCCGATCCCGCCCTTGAAGCCGAAGGCGATCGTCCCGGTCCCCGCGCCGACCGCCCCCTCCTCGGGGAGGTCGGACCGGGCGCCCCCGATCGCCGCGAACACCTCGTCGCGGCCCACCGACCGCGCCCGGCCGTCGTTCAGGCGGCCGTCGTTCGTCTCGGCGACGAGCGGGTTCACGGAGGCGACCGACTCGTGGCCAGGCGAGGCGAGGACGTAGTCGATCAGGGCGTCCGCGACCCTCGGCACGTTGAGCGTGGAGGTGAGGAGGATCGGAGTCTCGATCTCGCCGAGCTCGTCGACCTGAGTGGACCCGACGAGCTTGCCGAAGGCGTTGCCGATGTGGATCGCCCCCGCGACCGGGTGAGCGAGGAGATCCCCCTCCCGCGGCACGATCGCCGTCACCCCGGTCCGGACGCGGTCGCCCCGCACGAGCGTGCACTGGCCGACCCGCACGCCCGGCACGTCGGTGAGGCCGTTCAACGGGCCGGGATCGAGGCGGCCGGGCGAAATGCCCACCTCCCGCGCCCGGGGCCGGCGCGCGTCGCTCATCGACTCCCATCCCCGGATGCACCGGTCGAGATGAATCTGCAGGGCCGTCGCCGATCCCCGGGGGGCGCCGGGTCGACGCGCGGAAGCATCGATCCCGTCGTTTGCGCATCCCTCGAGAGCCGCGCGTGGCGAGGTTACATATGCTATGAGCCGGATGGGCTCGAACCTTCGGGGACGCGAGGGAGCACCATGACGAGGGGGACGGGAACACCGGGCCAGCGGCATCGGGGCGTCCTCGCGGGCCTCGGGACCGGGGCGGCGTTCGCCCTCGTCTGTTCGATCCTGTTCTTGGCGCCGGTCGCCTCGGCCAGCTCCATCGGTGTCGTGGTCAAACGGCCCTATTCGGGGGTCGCGTACACGGCCAGCCAGACCGCCTTCAACGGAGTCGGATGCCCCGGCACCGGAAACCTGACGCAGACCTACCCCTACTTCAGCCTCAAGTACGGCCGCGGGGGAGGCGGGATCCTGGCCGACTCGAACCCCTGCTCAACCGGGGTCGATGAGTACCACCAGGTCGACATGTGGTTCGGGCTCAACCTGACCCCCTTCACCCCGTCCACGACGGCGATGAAAGACCACGTCAAGTTTCACTGGGTGCTCACGTACAATCTCCTCGTCAACACGACCTGGCTCGGGGGCGGCGATGTCGCCTACGCCTACGCCCAGGTTTCGCTCGGCGCGTGGGTCTACGACGTCACCACCGGAATCAACACGGGCTCGGGCACGGCGTACGACAACTACACGTACCTCGACGACGCCAAGGGGACCCAGCAGATCGACGTCGCGCCCTACAAGGTCAGCGTCGACATGGAAGTGACCGTCACGCTGGTCGCGGGCGACACGTACAAGCTGTACTCGTACGTGCAGAGCGAGTGCCGGGCCGAGACCGACGGGCCGGCGGGCTCCGGCAACGAGGCCCTCGCCCAGGTCTCCTGGGACGGGACCGGCCCCGCGGGGAACCTCGTCTCGATCTCCTACTGATCGCGACGCGGCCGGGCCGAACGGATCCCTCGGTGGCAGGGACCCGAGCCCCCTATAGCCCCATTCTCCTCGGGCCGGAGTGGACGTCGAGCTCGAGCTCCTGCTATTGAAGGTCGCGATAGCGCCCGCCTTCATCGGCATCCTCAGCCTCATCGCCGTCCGCTACGGCCACCGGGCGGCCGGGTGGCTCGTCGCGCTCCCCGTCAACACCGGCTCGATCCTGCTCGTCCTGTCGCTGACGGAGGGAGTGCACTTCGCGGCCGGCGCGGCGCTCGGCGCGCTCCTCGGGATCGTGTCGCTCAGCGCCTTCTCGATCGGCTACGCCCGCTCCGCCCTGCGGCTCCCCTGGCCCGCCTGCCTCGCGATCGCCGTCGGGGCGTTCGCGGTCTCCACCGCCCTCTTGAGCTTCGCTCCTGAGATCGTGCTCCTCGACCTCGCGGCCGCCGTTGCCGCGGTCGGCGTCGTGCTCGTGGTCCTCCCCCGGCCGGTCGAAACCGCGTCGACGCCGATGGCGCCCCGGTGGGAGATCCCGCTCCGGATGGTGACCGCGGCGGTGCTTGTGCTTGCGGTCACCACGGCGGCGGATCAGTTGGGCCCCCAACTGAGCGGGCTCGTCAGCCCGATCCCGGTGTTCACGATCACGCTTGTGCTGTTCACCCACTCGCGGGAAGGACCCGGTCCGATCTTCGTGTTCCTCACCGGGCTCCAGTACGGGCTCTTCAGCTTCGCCGCGTTCTGCGCCGCCGCCGGGGTCCTCTTCGTGCCGTTCGGCGCCGCCACCGCCTTGGGCGGCGGCCTCGCGGCGTTCCTGGCCGTTTTCGCCATCCTCCGGTGGTTGCTCGGCCGGCGGGCGACCACGCGCGCTGTCGGGTCGGGTCCGACTCACTGAAGCCGCGAGAAGTACCCCAAGGGCCCCGGTCGATGCCGTGGGCGTCGTCCCGCGCGGGGCGATGTTCTCCCTCAACGGCCTCGGGGGCGATTCCCGGCCGCCGCGCGGTTCCTCGGTCGCCCCCTGCGCGGGCGCGATAGCGGCGCGGGTCCGATCGGAGCCTCCGCGCGCACACCCGCGCTTGGGAGCTCTCCGCCCTCGGTAAGGAGCTCGAGGAGGACCGCGGCATTCGATCTCGTCGCCTCCCGGTAGGCGAAGACGAGGGTTACGGGTCCCGCCCGGCCTTCCGCGCGAAGGGCGGCGAGCGCCTCGGGGCGCCGGAGGAGCTCGGCCCGGTAGTCCGCGCGGAACTCCGCGAAGCGCACCGGGTCGTGGCGGTAGCGGCGTCGAAGCTCCTCGCTCGGCGCGAGGTCCTTCCGCCAGGCGGCCAGGCGAAGCCGCTCCTTGGAGACCCCGCGGGGCCAGAGCCGGTCGACCAGGTAGCGAATCCCATCCGATGCTTCCGCGGGATCGTACGCCCGCTTGATCCGGAGGGACATGGTCGATTGCCCCGAGCTTGCGCTACGCTAGCCGTCTATTTGGCGGGAGGCCGCGGCTCGGGCGACGACCGGAATCTTGACTTTTCAATTGCACGTTCGACCAGCCGGTCGGCCCCCACCCGACGAGTCGTCCAATCCGAGGGCCGCCGGTGTATTCCCTCAGGTGCCGTTTCGAGGCCGGTCCGTTCGATGCCGAAGCCCCTTCATCCTCCTCGGCACGATCGCCGGGGGGCGCGACTTCGCCCGAGGGATCGACTCACCGTGCGCCGCGCCGGCGAGCGGGACCTCCGCGATCTCGTCCGATGCCTCCATGCGGCGTTCCGTCCGTACCGACGGCAGTACACCCGGGCTGCGTTCGCCGACACGACCCTGACGCGATCGACCGCACGGGACCGCCTCCGCTCAATGCGGGTGCTCGTGGCCGTGGAACGCTCCGGAGGGGTGCGAGGCACCATCGCCTGGATGCGGCGGCCGTCCGGGATCGGCTATCTCCGCGGGATGGCGGTCGAGCCCGGGTGGATGGGCACGGGCCTCGCCCAGCGGCTCCTCGACCGCGCGCTCGCCCAACTCCGGGCCGCCGGAGCCCGCCGGGTGGTCCTCCACACGACCCGGCCGCTCGAGCGGGCGATCCGATTCTACGTGCGGAACGGGTTCCGGGCGACGGGTCGCCGGGGCGAGTTCTTCGGCATGGAGACGCTCCAGTTTGCACGCACGCTCGGAGCGCGCGAGCCGAGGGTCACGCGCAGGAGACTCCCGCCGCGGTCACGGTCCCCACCGGGAAACGGAAACAGAGGGAGGAGATCGTCCAGGAGAACGTCGCGGTCCCGTAGTACGGCGACGGGTAGGGCGTGAGGAACTCCGAGCCGACGTTCAGGTCATCGAGGTACATCGCGGAGTCCCGGTTCGCGGGATACGACCAGCACGCCTCGTGGGCGCGCTGGATCATCGAGTTCACGTTGCCGAGGACCGCACTGAAGTCGACGCCGAACGTGCGGCTCGTGGTGTTCATCGCCCCCCCGGTCCCGTTGTAGAAGTAGAGGACCGTGAGCTCGTTGTCGTCGTACCCCTGGCAGAAGTAGGAGAACGACCACGGCGCGGACGCCACCGTCGTGTTGATCAGCGTCGGAAGGTCGGTCGAGCCGTTGTCGGTGAAGTAGTCCCAGGGGGAGCTCTCGAATCCCGTGGTCATCCAGAGCATGATCTCGAGGGAGAAGTTCCCGGGCCCGGAGAGGTTCGCCGGGGTCGGCACGTACGTCGAGAGGAAGTTGTCCCAGACGTAATCGTAGGCGGCCTTTCCCTGATCGTGGATGGCGTAGGTGTTCGTGAGCCAGAGGTCCTCGTGGACGGCCGCCGCGTCAGTCTCGGGGAGGTAGAACCCCGGGGCCATCGTGCCGGGGCTTCCCCCCCAGAGGTCCTGGCCGTACTCCACGTGGGGGAAGGCGAGGACGCCGCCCGCCCCGCCGACGCTCGTGAAGTGCACGCGGTTCGTGATCGCGCCCGAGGCGCCGCCGGAGTAGCAGACGCGGTCGCTCCCCGCGCTGCCGCTCCCGAGTCCGTAGAGGTTCGGGGTGAGGTAGCCATACGGGAGGAACGCGACCGGGAACGGGTTCGAAGGGGTCCCGTTCGCGCAGGTCAGGGGCGCCGAGCGCGGGGGCGGAACCAGATCGACCTCAACGGGCCGGAACGGGCTACCGGCCGGAGCGCCGGCGCCGCCGAGCGCCGGAGGCGAAGTCGCGGCCAGCGCGATTCGGGCGGCCGCGGTCTCGCTCGGTACCGATTCCCCGCTCGCAATCAGTGCTACCGCGACGAGGAAGACGGTACCTATCGTCACGACCCCGTGGCCGTGACGCCCGCCGCGGGTCCGTACCCGGCGCGAACTCGGGCTGCGAGGGGCGAGCCCCAGCAGCATGTGACGTAGAGAGGGCGGGGCCGCCATTTATACCCGCGGCACGCGACGCACGCCGGCCGCCGAAGAGAGACCGGTGCGACGAGATTCCGCGGGATTCCGGTCGGGCTGATTCCGGTCCCCGGTACGTCGGGGCGCCCTCGGACCGGCCGGTGGGGGTCGCTCGATGGGCGGGCCATCGACCGTCCGTTCACGGGGGCTCGCCGATCAGGATCTCCCAGGGCTCAACCACCTGTACCAGGTGACCGGAACGCACCCAGGGATCCGGATCGAGTCGTCGGTGGACCTCGGCGAGATCGGCCGCCTTTACGAGCAGCATCGCCCGGCGGTGACCATCGACCGGCCCGCCGAGGAAGACGAATCCGTTCGGGAGCGCGTTCATGAAATCGCGATGGGCCGGCCAGCCGTCCTGTTCGCGCATAGGGCGGCCCTCGACCCAGGCGGGTCCGTGAAAGGAGTTCACCACGAAGTACGCCATGACCCGCCGCTGGGATGGAGGGGCCCGTGATCTATCCTACGATCAACGAGTACGCCCCGGCCGAGAACTCCCAGATGTCGCCCCGCAGATTCCCGGCCGACGTCTCGCCGCCGAACACGACCATGTAGCCGTCCTGGGCGTCGTACGTCGACATCGCGTTGGCCTCGCCCGGCGGTGAGGTCGTCTTGCTCAGCTTCGTCCAGACGCCGGCGAGGTACTTCCAGGAGTCCGAGTGGAATCCGGACGGCGTGGTCGTCGAGATGCCGCCAAAGAGCACCACGTAGCCGTCCGCGGCGTCGTACGTCATGGTCGCCTCGGACCGGAACATCGGATGGATCTTGATGGCCAGGTGGGTCCATTTCCCCGCCAGGAAGGTCCAGGTGTCCGAAAGGAATCCGCCGTTCACGCTCGAGGTGCCGATGCCGCCGAAGAGGAGCACGTAGCCGTCGGCCGCGTCGTACGCCATGGACGCCTCGACCCGCGAGGGCGGAGCGACCGTCACGTTGACGGGGGTCCAGCTGCCGCCGGCGAAGGTCCAGGTGTCGTGCAGGAGGCTGGTCAGCGAGGTGGCCCCGCCGAACAGGACGACGTACCCGTCGGCGGCGTCGTAGGTCATCGACATCAGGATACGGGGGGTCGGGCTCATCGACGGCGAGAGCTTGGTCCACGTCCCCGCGAGATACGTCCACGTGTCGCCAAGGACCGTCCCGTTGTACCCGCCGAACAGGAGGACGTAGCCGTCCTTCGCGTCGTAGGTCATGCCGAACCACTCGCGCGCCGAGGGGGAACCGACGACCGATCCGGTGAGGTTGGTCCAGACCCCACCGACGAACTTCCAGGTCTCCGCGGAGAACACCCGGGGCGTCGGTCCCGATCCGGTGAGCCCCCCGAAGAGCAGCACGTAGTGGTCGGCGGCGTCGTACACGAGGCCCGCCCACTCCCGGGCGGACACAAGCGGCATCCAACCGCCGTTGACGAACTTCCAGCTCTCGTTCGCCCCGCCCACGAAGAGGAACACGTACCCGTCCTCGGGGTCGGCGACGAGATCGCTCGACGCGTTCGACGGGTGAGTGCCCGAGAGTTCGGTCCACGTGCCCCCCGCGAACGTCCACGTGTCGGAGAGCGCGCCGCTGGCGCCATCGCCCCCGAACAGCAGGAGATAGCCTCCCACCTGATCGTAGGCGAAGCCGCCGTCGGTCCGGGCAGCCGGAGCAGTCGAGGGGCTGAGTCGGGTCCAGGCGCCGCCCGAGAACGTGTAGGTGTCGTTGATGACGTAGTACGAACCCTTGTAGTCGGAGTCGCCGCTGAACAGCACGACGTAACCGTCCTTCGCGTCGTAGGCCATGCTGGCGTCGTACCGGGCCTCGGGAGCGGTGCTACCCGAGATGAGGTGGAGATTGGTCCACTTGCCGCCCGCGAAGGTCCAGGTGTCCCCGAGAGCGTTGCCGGCCCCGCCAAGGCTGAGGCCACCGTAGAGCAACACGTAGCCGTCCTTCGCGTCGTACGTCATCTGGGCGAGCATGCGGGCCGAGGGGGCTTTCGCGGGGGTGAGCTGGGTCCACGCGCCGGCGGAGAACTTCCAGGTGTCCGCGCCGACGGTCAGCCCCCCCAACCCGCCGAAGAGGACGACGTAGCCGTCCTTCGCATCGTAGGCCATGGCCGCGCCCTCGCGCGCCGGAGGAGCCGCCGCGGCCGTGATGTTGGTCCAGTAGCCGCTCACGAACGTCCAGGTCTCGTTCCCGCCCGCGCCGACCTCGCCCGCCCCGCTGAAGTAGAGCACGTACCCGTCCTTCGCGTCGTAGACGAGCGAGGGGCCGAACGGCCGGGGGCTCGGGGTGACCGGTGCCGCCGACGGAGCGCCCTTCGCCGCCGACCCAGGGCTCCCGCACGTCGCCGCGGAGGCCGGCCCCGCCGCCGAGCATCGGAGCGCCGAGTGAGCGGCCGGTCCACCCCCGTTCGACATCGAGAGCTCCGCCGCCGCGAGCTCCGACGATCCCGAGGCAACGCTCGTCGCTCCCGAGGACCCGGGCGACGCGACCGCCAGATGACCTGCGGTCCCCACCGCGAGGCCCGAGATGAGCAGGACTCCGAGAACGGCGATCGGCCCGAGGGCCCCGGCGCTACGGCTCTGGAACATTCTCCCCACCGCCCCGGCTCAGGTCGGAGCGTCTCGCCCGTGGTCCGGGGGGCTCTCCACGACTGACCGAACGGGAGGCATTACAAAGACCTGCCGATGCGCCGAACGTCGAATTACGTGCCGCGAGGTGGCCGGGCTGCCCTCGCTGGTTCGGGCAGTCTCGCACAGTGACCTGGCCGACCCGAGAGCCGGCCGGCGCCTGCTCACAAGGCGTTCGAGGCGGTCGTCAGTGCATAGGGCGGACCTCGCCCGCCCGATGGGGGTCCGGACTCCTGAACCCTCGGGAGTTCCGGACAAACCCATTCCGGATGCGACCCGGACCTCGAGCCCTATCGCGGCCGGAGGACTCCGATTCGGGAAGGATTCAAAGGGAGCCGTCGATTCCCGTCGACCTGTCCTCCGGGGTTCGATGCCCGCCACCTCAGGCCCTCGCCGTCGGCAGTTTCGCTGGCCGGATCCCGCGCGATTCGTGGAACCGGTACGGACCCTGAGCGGACTCGAGTTCATGCGTGCCTTCCTTACCGGTGATCTTCCTCCGCCCCCGTTCATGCAGCTGCTCGGGATTCGGATCGTGTCGGTCGAACCCGCCTCGGTCGCCTTCGAGTTCGAGCCCGCCGAGTTCATGTACAGCCCTCTCGGGAACGTCCACGGCGGAATCGTCACCGTGCTCCTCGACACGGCGATGGGCTGTTCGTTCCACACGACCCTGCCGGCCGGGGTGGGGTACACCACGCTGGAACTGAAGATCAACTTCCTGAAGTCCGTGACCGCCGCGGCGGGAACGCTGAGAGCCGAGGGGCATGTGGTACACGCGGGCTCCCGAATTGCCACCACGGACGCTCGGCTGGTCGATCGCGGCGGAAAGCTGTACGCGCACGCGACCTCGACGCTCATGATCCTGAGGGCCGAGTCGGGTTGAAACGACCTCCCGGCTTCCCGTCGGGGAGTCTCCGATAGATCCAGGGTCTCGCGGTGGAGACCGGGTCGCCGCGTGGCGGGGAGGTCTGCCCAGCCAGTACCCCCTTTCTTGTACCGCCCCTTGCTCGGACCCCCCGGGCCGGGCCATGGAGAAGCTTCTGACCGAGACGGCGGCGAAGGCGACGAAGTACCTGACGGACCTCAGGACACGACGCGTCCCCCCGCTCCCCCAGGACGTCCAGGGGCTCGACCGGCTCGCGGGAGATCTCCCCGACGCGGGCCTCGACCCGTCCGACGTCCTGGCGCTCCTGGACGATGTCGGCTCCCCCGCAACCGTCGCCTCCGCGGGCGGAAGGTACTTCGGATTCATCATCGGGAGCGCACTGCCCGCCGCCCTGGCGGCCGACTGGCTGGCCTCCGCCTGGGACCAGAACGGGGCCATGACCGTGATGTCGCCGGTCGCCGCGCGGCTCGAACGGATCTCGGTCGAGTGGGTGCGCGAGATTTTCGGCTTGCCCGTCGGAACGCAGGGTGCGCTCGTCACGGGCGACACGATGGCGAACCTCACGTGCCTCGCGGCCGCGCGGCAGGCGGTGCTCGCCGGGGTCGGCTGGGACGTGGGGCGTCAGGGGCTCTCGGGCGCTCCCCCGATCACGGTCGTCGCCGGCGAAGAGGTCCATGTCTCCGTCCTCAAGGCCCTCTCCCTCCTCGGGTTGGGGCGGGACGGCGTGCTTCGCGTACCGGTCGACGAGCAAGGCCGCATGCGGGCCGACCGGCTGCCGAGATTGAGCGGACCCTCCATCGTCTGCACCCAGGCCGGCAACGTCAACTCCGGGGCCTTCGATCCCGTCGGGGCGATCTGCGAGGAGGCCCACGGGGCCGGGGCGTGGGTCCATGTCGACGGGGCGTTCGGGCTCTGGGCTCGAGCCTCCGCGCGCTACCGCGCGCTCGCGGACGGGGTCGAGCACGCCGACTCGTGGGCGACCGACTGCCACAAGTGGCTGAACGTGCCCTACGACTGCGGCATCGCCTTCGTGCGATCGCCCGGCGCGCTCCGAGCGGCGATGGCGGTACCCGCCGCCGCCTATCTCTCGACCCCGAGCCCCGACGAACCCATGGACGCGGTTCCCGAGATGTCCCGGCGGGGTCGGGGCATTGCCTGCTGGGCGGCGCTTCGCTCGCTCGGCCGCTCCGGCCTCGCGTCCCTGGTGGAGCGTACGTGCGCGTTCGCTCGCACGTTCGCGGACCGGCTCCGCGCGGCCGGCTTCACCGTGCTCAACGACGTGGTGCTCAACCAAGTGATGGTCTCCTTCGGGAGCGACGCCGAGACCCGCCGGGTGGTCGCCGAGGTCCAGCGGGAGGGAACGCTCTGGGCCGGTCCGACCGTCTGGCACGGGACCACCGCCATGCGCCTCAGCGTGAGCTCCTGGGCGACCACGGAAGACGACATCGACCGCTCGTTCGCGGCGATCCGGCGGATCGCGGCCGGCGGCGCACAGGAATCGGGCTGACGGGGGCCCGGGGACGACGGTCTCAGGGCGCGGCGGTGGAGTTTCGGCACGCACTCCGGCGGGCAGGGGACGGATCGTACACGCTCTCGTCCGATCCGACGAACGGGCCCGGCCGAGGCCCGGAAGACCGGTAGAGCTACTCAACTGTAGGTAACTCGCCGACACCCCGCTTATCTATCGTCGGGCTGGGTAGGACCCACTTCCTCCCCATGACGCCGTCCTCGTCTCCTGCTCCGACCGCCCGCCTCCCCGGGGGCGATGGTTCGACCGCCCCCCTTCCGAACCGGGCGCAATCCCGGAGCGAGGCGATGGTCCTCCTGCTCACGACGCTCGGGACCCTCATGGTGGCGATCGACAGCACCATCGTGATCCTCGCGCTGCCGACGATGGCCCGAGATCTCGCGTCCCCCCTCGAGACCGTGATCTGGACGATTCTCATCTACCTCCTCATCGCCACGGTGCTCACCACCCAGGCGGGACGCGCCGGCGATGTGCTCGGTCGGAGCCGGGTCTACAATTTCGGATTCGCCGTGTTCACGATCGCCTCCGGCCTCTGCGGCTTCGCGCCCTCCGCCGAGTTCCTGATCGCCGCCCGGGCGGTCCAGGCGATCGGGGGGGCGATCATCTGGGCCACCGGGCCGGCGGTGATCACGGCGGCGATCCCGGCGGTGCGCCGAGGGCGCGCGTTCGGATTCATCGTGCTCGGCTACAGCATCGGAGCGATCCTCGGGATCCTGCTGGGCGGGGTGATCACCTCGCTGGTCGGGTGGCGGTACATCTTCTTCATCAATCTCCCGATCGGGGCCGTGGCCGTCGCGCTCGGCCTCCGGTACCTCCCACCGACCGAACGCGTCCGCGCGCGGTTCGATGTTCCGGGATTCCTCGTCTTCTCCGCGGCGCTGAGCCTCATCTGCTACGGGGCGATCGAGATCGCCTCGTTCGGGATCACGACCGCATACCTCCTCTACGTCCTTGGGGGCCTCGCGCTCGTGCCGGTCTTCGCCGCGGTCGAGCTTCAAATGAAGCAGCCGATGATCGATCTGCGCGTCCTGAAGGACCGCGCCCTCGGCCTTTCGCTGGCCGCCCTCTTCCTCCTCTCGGTCGGCTATCTCTCGGTGATCTTCCTCTTGACGATGTACCTGCAGGGTCTCCGCGGCCTCTCGCCGCTGGACGCCTCCCTCCTGCTCGTGCCCGGGTACATCGTGGGCGCGATCGCGGGCCCCTACTTCGGGCGCCGGGTGAACACGCTCGGCGTCCGCGTCCTGATGTCGGCGGGGGTCCTCATGCTCGTGTTCACCGTCCTCGGGTACTCGACCCTCACCCTGAACTCCTGGCTCGGGTGGATCCCCGTGATCTCCCTGATGCAGGGGATCGGGGCGGGGATGTTCTACCCGGCGAACAGCACGGCCATCATGAACCACGCGCCGCCGTCCGCCCTCGGGTCGGTGAGCGGGCTCCGCGGGACGCTCGGCAACATGGGGATGCTCCTCAGCTTCGTGCTGACCCTCACGATCGCGGCCATCAGCATTCCGCGGTACGTCGCGTTCGAGGTCTTCCTTGGCACGACGAACCTGGCGAGCAGCGTCGGCGCGCAGTTCCTGGACGGGATCCACGTGGCGCTGATCGGATCGGCCGCGATCCTGGCCGTCGCCGCCGCGCTCGCGTGGTCCTCGGGCGCCAAGGTCCCGGCTCCGGCGCCCGAACCCGCCGCCGATCGGTCGCACCCGTTCCTCGACACGGACGAATGAGACCGCGGTCGTCCGGGGGGCGCCGTTAAGGAGATCGAGGGACGGATCCGGAAGCTTTCGCGGCCTCCGCGCCGAGATGCTCCCCGGAGGGTTCAAGTTACCCTTCCGGAATGGGAAACCGGAATCCATGCCGACAGCAACACCGGGGACCGCGGGTTGGGTCCGAGAGCGACCGCTCGAGGGCAAGTCCGGGATCGTCACGGGCGCCGGCACGGGAATCGGTCGCGCGATCGCGCTTCGCCTCGCAGAGCTCGGCGCGAACGTCGGGCTCGGGTACTGGCATAGCCAGGCCACGGCCGAGGACGCAGCGAGGAGAGTTCGTGCGTTCGGCCGACAGGCGCTCCTTCTTCCCGGGGACGTCGGCGTGGAGGACGAGGTGCGGCGGATAGTTCGTCTTGCCGAGGACGGGTTTGGCTCGGTGGACTTCCTGGTGAATAACGCCGGCGGTGCCGGCGGCGCGGAGAGCGACAATCCCGTGTACTCGGCCAACTTCTCCGACTGGAACCGGTTGCTCTCTTCGAACCTCAGTTCGGCCTTTCTGACGACGCGCTACGTGTCTCCCATCATGATCCGACAGCGGTCGGGGCGGATCGTCAATATCTCGTCGATCTGCGGGCTCACAGGGGACTGCGGCCCGGCCTACTGCGCGGCCAAAGCCGGCATGCTGGGCTTGACGCGCCACTCGGCGGTGGCGCTCGCGCCGCATGTCCAGGTCAATGCCATTCTCCCCGGTTTTGTCGACTCCCAGCCCCACGACATGGAGAGGGTCGGCCGGATCACCCCCGGTCGCCGGATAGGTCACCCCGAGGAGATCGCGGATCTCGCCTCCTACCTCATCACCACTCCCCAGAGTTTTCTCACGGGAACCTGCATCGTGATGGACGGAGGCGTCACGAGCGGGATCATCGGAAAGACCATGGACTGGCCCGACTCGAAGGGCCAAGAGGGCTGGTAGCCGGCGGACCCTCTGCGCCGCTGCTCGCCCGGGGAGGTCGGCTCGGGGTCCAGTGCCAAGCCCCCCGGAGCTCCCGTTGCCGCTCCGGCTGCCCCCGGGGCGGGCGCCTCCAGAATCCGAATCTCGGGGCGCTGGAACGGTGCCCAAATGGGCTTTGCCGGAGAGAGCGTTCGAAGCCCCGGACGGTTCAAATCCAAGTGCCCGGGGGGCTCTTCAGAAGTTCGGGTTCCCCCAGGGCACCGGGAGTCAGAACCGACGCCGGACGCTGGGCCGAGCACCGATCAGGAGACCGGGGTCTCGATCTGAATCAGGCCGCCGGCGGCCGCACGGGACGAGGTGGGCGCGATTCGCT
>Ga0187772_10000581_pt1 | contig 16468 bp, 14 predicted proteins | sample 0116_SJ02_MP15_2_FD_133137 | JGI IMG/M metagenome (GOLD analysis project Ga0187772, IMG submission 133137) | Tropical peat soil microbial communities from peatlands in Department of Meta, Colombia - 0116_SJ02_MP15_20_MG | ecosystem: Environmental > Terrestrial > Soil > Wetlands > Peat | place... | reverse complement strand
TCCCGCTCCATGTGTGCAAATGTTTAAACTACTATCGGGGAAGAACGCCGTCCAAGGCTCGGTGCGGCTTCCAAATGATAGACGCTAGTTACGTCAGCGACGAAAGGTTTCCATTGGTTAATCCTTCGATTCAACGTCCGATTTACGTGAAGGCGTTTCCGCTTCGGGAGCCGACCGATGTGCCGAGGATCAAGGCTGAGATTATCGAGGGGAACATACTCATCGTTAAGATTACTCCTATCGCGAAACGAAGTGTCGAAGAGACAAAGTCCGCGATAAGTGAACTTGTTGACTTCATCAAGTCGATTCAGGGTGATATCGCGAGGCTGGGAGAAGAACGAATTGTAATGACCCCCCCAACCGTCAAGGTTTGGCGAGGAAGAGAGAACTCTCAGGTTGAAGCGGCGGCAGCTGGGGCTGCTGCGAACGAGGAGATTTAGCCGCCGTTCGGCTTAAGCGCGCCTATCTTAACCTCAGCGTTTCGAGTATGTCCGGTGCCGTTGTTCTTAACCTAAGGATTCTTGAGACTTGGTGGGCGAAGAGGTCTGTCTTGCGTCTCTCTCCATGACCCATAATCACTCTTGACGGTCGTGGGGATACGCGCTTAAGAAAGCCCAAGAGTTGGTTTCTGTCCGAATGGCCGGAGAAGCCTTCTACGCTTTCGACACGTAAGTTGACCTTCAGTGCTTCAACCTTGCCGTTTCGTCCCATCAGGGATACTTCGCGTGCACCATTCTTCAGCCTGTTACCTAGAGTGCCTTCAACCTGGTAACTTACGAAAATTAGCGTGTTCTTTTCATCTGACGCCATGTATCGGAAATAGTCGATTGCCGGCCCACCTTCCATCATCCCGGAGGTTGCGAGTATTATGCACGGTGGGCCGATCGCGATCTTCTCACGTTCGGACGGGTGGTCCACATTCGTGAAGTAGTCCGATTGGAACGGGTTAATGTCCTTGTAGAGGATCTGTTCCCGTAAGTCCCGGGAGAGGTATTCAGGGTAGGCTGTGTGAATTGCAGTCGCTTCGGAAATCATCCCTTCAATGAAGATCGGGAGTTCCTTGATCCGCTTATTCTTCATGTAAGCGTTAAGAACGAGCATGATCTCCTGCGCCCGCCCAACCGCCAACGTTGGGATCAGCACCCTACCACCCTTCTCGGCGGTTTCATTCACTAACTGGGCAAGCCGTCCCTCAACGGTCTCCCTGTCAGACATCACGTCCTCAGGTGCACCGTACGTGCTCTCCATGATCAGCGTCTCCGCGCGCGGGAAAGAACACGTAGCCGGTTCCAGCAGCATAGTCCTACCGAACTTAAAGTCGCCCGTGTACACGACGTTGTGTAGTCCTTCGCCGATGTGTAGGTGGACGATGGAGCTTCCGATTATGTGGCCTGCGTTGTGGAGGGTGAGTTTGATGTCTGGGGCCACGTCGGTTACGACTCCGTACTTGACTGGTATTGTGTGCAGCACAGCTTCCCGGACATCTTTCTGGTCGTAGGGTGGGTGTCCTCCTTCCTTTCCGAATATGTCAAGGTAGTCTAGCTGCAGCAGGGTCATCAAGACGGATGTTGGCTCCGAGCAGTAGATGGGTCCGTCATATCCGTACTTGTACAGGAACGGTACAAGGCCGCAATGGTCTAGGTGCGCATGGGAAATTATTACGGCGTCAAGTTTCTCAATGTCAAAGTCGCCTGAATCTAGTCGCGGATAGGCGTAGAGGGGCAGGTCGGCACCTGCACTTATGCCACAATCCATTAACACGCAGCTCTCTTCCGTCTGGACGAGCATCGCGGATCGTCCTACTTCATGAAAGCCGCCGAGCGGAGTGAAGAATACGCTTGATGTTTTGGCTAGCCTGGGGCGAAAGATTCGTTCGCCGACGTCTCTGAATATTCTGCTTCTCTCTTCGCTCTCTGAATGGAGGATGTGGCGACTGCTGGCTATGATCTTGGATGGGAGTGGTGGGGCGCGCAGCACGCGAGGCCGCCAGCTAGTCTTCTTAATGATTTCTTGAAGAGTGCTACCATCCTTCCCGATCGCTAGTCCAGGCTTCTTAGCCTCGATAACAACTTCCCCTAGGCTCGGATCGAAGTTTATCTCTGTTATGTCGGCTTCAGTCGGAACGATGCCCTTGATCAAATGTTCAGACTCGGCTTCCTTGAGCCTGATCGAAGGGTCAGAGCGAATAACCACGCGTTTGTGTAGGAGGTTGACGATCTCTGTGACGATGTGGCTTTGTTCGAGCAGCAACCCAACATTCTTCACATAGATCGCGAGCCGTGGCCCCTCGAACTCAATTCTTGTTATTTCCGCTTCTTTCGGCATGTGGGTGATTATGATCTCGCGTATTCGCGCCTGCGTATCGTCTACTATCTTTGCCACAGCCGGAATCACTTGGAAGGTTTTTCTAGTTACTTGATTCGCGTGAAGAGATAACTAACTCGCTTAGACGAGTATCTTCTTCTTCTCATCCTCGCTCAGTTCTCGGTATCCATCCTTAGAGATTACTGCGACGTCAAAGCTGTCGCCGCTGGCCGAGTCGCGTTTCATTGCTGAGTTCACAGCGCGGACGACGAGTGGAATTGCCTCATTCATGGACATGCCTTCCTTGTAGCCCGGCTCCAACACACCGTAAGCCACCGGAGAGCCGGATCCCGTCGAAACAAACTTCTCTTCGGTGACGCTTCCAAGAGGGTCAAGAGCGAAAATATGAGGTCCAGTATCATCCATTCCACCGATAATAGATTGTAGTAAGAAGGGGTAGTATCGCGACGAGAACAGAATGTTCGCGGCCAGCCGCGCAACTGCACTGATTGGTATCGGAAGGCCTTTTTCATACTTATATAACTTCGAATTCGCGCGAAGTGTCTCTACCACACTCTGGGCATCCGCAACTCCGCCCGCAATTGTCATGGCGACATGGTCGTCAACCGGGTACACTTTCTTAGCCCTCTTGTGGGCAACGAAAGTTCCAAGCGTAGCTCTCGTATCTGTGCCGAGCACAATACCATCTCTGCACACTAGGCCCATCGTGGTTGTCCCGGTCAGCACGTACTTCGGCATATTGTTCTTCTGTTCTTGATACATGATCTTGTTCTTCCTCCGAGAAAGTCCTTCGGAGCACAAGCCGCAACGCTGAATAACGTTCCAGCGCTGGTTCGCTGAACGACCGCATCACAACTTAAAAATGTTTCCTGAACTTTTGTACGGGCAGGTGGACTTTCTCTTTACTTGGTCAATAAATAGACGTCGTTCAAAACAACACCTTAAAGAATGAAAGTATTCGCGCGACATGCGACCGAGCTCGGCGGGATTTGGATGCAAGGGGCCTTCTCAGGTGAGAACGAGTTGATCGAGCGGGCATGTAATGAGCTCGAATCACAGCGAGAACTCTCCCCTATCCTCAAGGAGTCATTACAAGAATTGTTTGGAGATCGGTTCACTAATGGGTGGGAACTCGCAAATTCTAAGAAGGTTCGCCGGTACGAGTTTTCGCCGAGCGGCAGGGTTGTGTGGGCTGTTCAAGGAAGAAAGAGCGAATACCAGGTTATGCCGGACATACCCTTCTGCTACTGTGACGATTATTACTTCAGGGTAATGGATAGAAAGCGAGGCCTCTGCTACCACTTAATCGCACAACGCATAGCGGTGGCCATACACCGATTCGAGGACATTGCGAAGAAGGATTCACAATATTCGTTGGTGACTGCAAGGTGGAGGGCTAGAGAAACTGATGGTAGTTAGTGAGGAGTATTTAAATGGGGACTCGCTTTGGTAGGCGCGCGAAGGCGATTAGGGTTTGACTACGGATGAGTACTGGGACCTCCTTCAGATTGGAATTACATTCCTAGCTTTCTTGGCTGTCATTGTGATTTTCGTTTATCTGGCATATGAGAAACCATCGGCTTAGGCCAAGCCAGTGCGACGCGTTCGGGGTTATCTTAATTTCGAGAGGTAGTGCTCGGCGAGCGGTGGTCCCGCTCGATTAGTTGACGTGGCCGGGTTGCTAGAAGAGAACGCTTTCGCACAGCTGCACAGGCCCATTAGGGAACACCTTGAGCGGATTGGACTAGAGGAACCCAGTGACATACAGCAAATCGCCATACCCCCGATCCTTCAGGGAAGAAATGTACTTGTAATTGCCCCAACCGGGACGGGAAAGACGCTGGCATCGATTCTGCCAATATTCAACATGTTTCTGGAGCAAAGGTCGGTGCGCAGTATCAAAGGCATCTCAATCCTCTATGTCACGCCTCTCAGAGCGTTAAACCGCGACATAGTCCGGAGGCTCACCGATATTGGAAGGGAGCTGGATATCAAGGTGCAAGTCAGGCACGGAGACACACCTACAAGCGTTCGGACAACTCAAGCCAAGTCCCCGCCCGACATGCTGGTTACAACTCCAGAGACGCTTCAAGCAATTCTACCGGGCAGAAGAATGCGTGAACACCTCAAAGCAGTCCGCTGGGTCGTAATCGATGAGATCCACGAGTTGGCAACTGACGAACGAGGCGTGCAACTATGCTTAGCCCTAGAGCGGCTTGAGCACCTCGGCGGCGGCAGAGGATTTCAAAGAATTGGTCTCTCAGCCACCGTAGGAGAACAGGAAAAAGTAGGCCAATTTCTTGTAGGAACTGGTCGTAGCGTCACTATTGTGAAATCCTCTGAGTTAAGGCACATAGAGATTCAAACCCAATATGTAACCCCTAACCAACTGGATACTAAGGGCGCGGAGAAATTTGGCCTGCCTCCAACCACAATCGCGAGGGCCCGGCGGATAGCAGAGCTAATTTCAGAGAAACGATCAACGCTTGTCTTTACAAACACACGTGAACAAGCCGAAGCGATCGGTTCTCAACTACATGTCCTGAACCCGAACCTGCCCATACGTGTTCACCACGGGTCACTTTCACGGGAAATCCGAGAGGAAGTCGAGAAAGCATTTCAAGATGGTACGCTGAAGGGCGTCATATGCACCTCCTCACTTGAATTGGGTATGGACATCGGCAGCGTTGACTACATCGTTCAATACATGTCGCCACGTATGTCCACACGCCTAATCCAAAGAATCGGCCGGAGCGGCCACACATTACGAGGGCTTGCGAATGGAACGATCGTGGGTGCGTGGGCCGACGATCTGCTAGAATCCGCCGTCATTGCCGCAAACGCTAAGGCCTCAAAGATCGAGAAGACAACGATTCATGACGACGCCCTGGATGTTTTAGCCCATCAAATTGCCGGCATTGCGCTCGATCTGAAGCGGCCGAAACTATCTGAGATTCTCACAATCGTCTCCCACGCGCAACCATTTCACGATCTTACAGGTGAAGAGCTGCATGACTTCGTTAAGTTTCTGAGCTCAATTGGAATCATCAGGCTTGTTGAAGACGTTGTATCCGCTCGTTTCCCGCGTACGTTCCATTACTACTACGAGAACCTCTCAGTCATACCCGATGTGAAAAGATTCGATATTTACGATTTCTTCAGGAAGCGTCGAATAGGAACCCTGGATCAAGACTTCGTCTCAAGGAAATGCAAAGCCGGAACGATCTTCATCATCCACGGGCAAACTTGGAAGATAATCAACGTTAACGAGGAGAAGTTGTCCATCGAGGTCGAACCCACTTCCCCAACGCTTGACGCGATTCCGAGCTGGGAGGGCGAAATGATTCCCGTCAGTTACGAAACGGCCCAAGAAGTAGGACGGCTCCGCGGGTACATAGCCTCAAAACTTGATGATTCGGCCGCGCTAAGAGATTTACAAAATGAGCTACAGATCAACGACGAGGCCCTAGGTAAGATCACTGACACAATAAAGGCGCACCTCAAACTGTTTCCACTCCCCACAGATAATCAGTTGATGATCGAGAAATTCGAGAACTGCATAATCATCCATGCCTGCTTCGGCAGTATGGTGAACGATACGATCGCGATGATCCTCGCATCCATACTCAGCGCGAAATACGGCGTTAACGTGGCGACTCAAACGGACCCATACCGAATAGCGCTAATCTGCCCGTTCAAGATTGAACCCGAAACGGTGGCCCTTGAGCTTACAAAATTCACACCCCAGGACCTTGAAAACGTACTCGTAGAGTCGCTGCAGAATTCTGATCTGTTTGCATGGCGCCATTGGCATGTGGCGCGCCGCTTCGGAGTAATAGAAAGAAAAGCTGATTACAGATCTAACCGATCACGAATGCTTGTCCGCGCCATGCGGAATTCACCACTCAACGTTGAAACGCAGCGAGAAGTTCTCTTAGAGAAATTCGATCTTTCAAGAGCCAAAGAAATCGTAACCAGAGTAAGGGAGAGAAAGATCTCAGTCGACATATCCTCGGAACACGCCGGTATGTGCTCCCCCTACGCGACGCCAATAATCGACAAGATTATCCCACATGACTTGTTGAGGCCCGTCGTCCCCTCAAAGTCTCTAAGTGAAATCGTGAGAGAACGACTAATGTCCGAGACCGTCAGACTCGTGTGCGTCTTTAACGGTGACTGGGACGCCATTCGGGTAGTCGAACAGCTGGGAGCTAAGATTAGATGTCCAAAGTGTGGTTCAACACTAGTAGCGGCAACATATACGCGAAACGATCAGCTGTTGCGCATCGTAAAGAAGAGAAAACAAAAGGCTAAGCTAACGCTGGACGAGGAGCATGCGTTGAGGCAAGCCTGGCTGAGCGCCAGCCTCGTCCAAACAAAGGGTAGGGAGGCGATTGTGGTTCTGAGCGGGAGGGGTGTTGGTCCAGCCACCGCAACACGAATCCTCCGGAGGCTTCATCGTACCGAGGAAGACCTGTACCTAGACATACTTAAGGCGGAAAGGGAGTACGCGAGGACGAGGCTCTTCTGGGATTAGACGATCAGTAACGCGTTCATAAGTTGACTTTCAACGTTACCGAAAGATGATCCGGATACCTAGGGCGTCCTAACTCTTGGTATTCCTCCTCGGTTAGAGTCACAATTAGTCGAGGAGTTCCAAGCTGTTGCCCCACTCCCGGTAGCTGGGTAAGCACTCGTTGCACCGCTATGGTAACTCCTGCCATCTCACGATCCATATCAAGAGGCATGGTCACGGGCCCCTTGATTGGGTCACCGAGCGTTATCTGCACCATTGGCCTAGATTGCGGGGATTGTATGGGTGTAACGACGAGAACGGTTCCATCGATAACGACGTCGGGCATAGGTTTCGCGCTCTTTGCGTTCGAGCTACCCATTGATGGGCTATTCTAACCTTACGCAACTTTGTAGACCATATCGTTCTCCCTAACGCGGTCTGCAACCTTAAGTCCGATTCTCTGCCCGGCCTGGGCCTCATTCAACTGCTTGTGTTCTACTTCCATCGAATCCACAACCTGGGAGACGTTTGTGGTGCCGCCTCGAATCAAGATCTTATCCCCCTTCTTGATCGGTGCCGAGAGTTCCACAACGGCCACGCTCGCTTTAGAGTAAAAGTGCTCAACCCTACCTAACTTAGTGTATCCTGGTTCCATATTAGGGTCATAGGATCTAGTTCAGTTCGGATTGAATTATTTTGCGGTCCGGGTGCCAAACAAGGAATCCGGTAACCCATATTCTCCGGACCAATGTTGGGTTGTTGCTTCGACGCCGGTCCCCAAACGAATGAACACGTTAATCTATTCGTAGACGAGAGGAGAGGAAGGTAGGTCTTATGGCCAGTCTCAAGCATCCATCGAAAGGCTTAGCTTCGAAGATTGCCTTATCTGAATGAATGATTCGTGAGGCGAATGGATCTCTGACCGTCGTTGAGACCATCATTGAGGCCATTCTATCGAAGCGCCCCGAACTTTCTCAAGACCAAGTCCTCGCCCTCATCGAGGAGAAGAAACGAGAAGGCCAAGGGTTGCTATCGGATGAGGGCGCGGCTAGGTTGGTTGCTGAAGAGCTTCTGATCCAGACTCGGGGCACGGAGCTAGGCCGCATGCGAGTGAAGGACCTGGTGCCAGGGCTTAATGACGTTACACTTACCGGGAGAATTCTCTTGGCATGGCCCCCTCAAAACTTCCAAAGGAAGGACGGAACGCCGGGGCGGGTAATGCGCATTATACTAGCTGACAAATCCGAAAGAGTACGTTGCGCGATGTGGGACAAACACGTCGATGTTCTTTCGCGTTTGGGGGACCTGAAAGGAAGGGTTTTGCGTGTCGGGCACGCATACACGAGGCAGGGATTAGCTGGAGACACAGAAGTTCACGCGGGCGAACGAAGCAGCATTGAAATTGATCCTGAGGACATGCCGAAGTCCGACATTCCAGAATTCGGAGAGTTGTTCACTCCTCTAGCCAAACTCGCTGTCGGAACGAATCAAGTGAATGCCGTAGGAGTAGTGCAAAGTGAGCCTCGCCATTACAACTTTACAAAAGATGAAAGGACGGGGAGTCTTCTTCGGACTTTCATTGCGGACGAGTCCGGAAGCATGCCAATGGTTGCATGGAATGAACGGGCTGAGGAATTACGTGACCTCAAGAGCGGAGCCATAGTACAAGTACTCAATGCAAGGGTGCGCATGGACAGGAACGGCGGACCTGAACTCCATATCGAGAGCCGTAGCCAAGCTCAGATTTTAGAAACGGCACCGCCTTACCTCAAACCCCCCGTGACTAAGACCCGTACAATCAAAGATCTGAGTCCGAGGGGACCCGTAGACCTTACGGCATCCGTCCTCACCGTCGGCAGCCCTCAAGAAATCAAACGGCCCTCGGGTGAAGTCACTAAAGTAGCCAGATTGCTCGTTTCTGACGAAACAGGAATCGTGTCGCTCTCCTTATGGGACGACAAGGCTGAGATTGCGACAGGCCTACGGGAAGGAGACACTGTTGAGATAACGGGAGCTTCAGTCCGCGACAGGCAAGGAGAAATTATGTTGAGTTTGGGTAGATCGGGGAAATTGGAGAAAAGCCCTCGCAAACTCGCATCGACCAAAGGTGTGACGAAACTTAATGCGCTCCAGCAATCCAAAGGCCTTCTCACGGTTGAGGGAAGTATTGTGGACTCGCCGATAGCGCGGCAGGTTGTGACTGAGAGAGGCGAGAACATCGATCTCGTTTCGCTCACGCTTCGAGACGAGACGGCTGCTTGCCGGGTTACGTTTTGGAGAGACCAAGCTGCTGGCGCGGCAAGGCTGAAACCGGGTGTGCGTGTTACGATTCGAGGAATCAGAGTGCGAACAGGTCTGAATGGGGAATTTGAGTTGAGTTCAATCCCTCTCTCTCGAATTGAACTGTTGGAAGAAAGCGAGAAGGATAGGCCGGCATGGGAGGACATCAGGCACGTGATAGCGCTCGAACCTGGATTGCAAACCTGGGTCAAGGGCGTAGTCCTCGATCTCCTTGGCGATCTAAGCATCAGTTTTCTTTGCGAATCCTGTGGAACGGAGCTGAGGCCAGCGGAAGGCCGGCTGAGTTGTGAGAATTGTAGTCAGCCTCGCTCTGGCAAAATTGCGGTCTCAACTGATCTCCGTTTAGACGACGGGACGGGGGTAGTGGTTGTAAGGCTCATGCGTACCGATGCGACCAAGCTCTCGGTTCTTGATCGCGAAATGGTCGAAAATCAAATTCTCAAGAGCAATACGCCCGAAGTTCACCTTAGCGAAGAACAGAGGTTGGTGTTGACTGGAAGGGAGGTCGAGCTCCATGGGACGGCCAAGTCCTCTCCAGACGGCGGGGTGGAATTTATTGCGGACAAGGTCGTGCTTGCGGGTTTACCGTAAAGCTACTTTCTACCATGCGAGAATGAAGCGGGCACGCGCCGAAAATATAATAACCAGTAGAGGAGCCAATAAGATTTCGCTCACACAGCAAAGGAGTTAATGCGTCCGGCATGACTCTGCCGATCTGCTTCTTTTGACAAGGGACTGCTATAGGTAAGAACTATTGTCATTGCTCCGAAATGTAATCGGCCCTCATCCCAATCTTTGGGATTATATCAACACTATCAAGAATCCGAACGTCAAGCAAACGATCAAGAAACGAATACAGGAATACCAGCCTGATGAGCGAATCATTGACAAATTTTCAAGCCTGACTGACCGTTACTTCTTTGTCGTCTTCGCCACGGAATGGAATGCGGAATGCAGGGCGCAGCTACCGAATCTAGCGAAGGTCTTCTTAGCGACAAAAAACGCCGCGCTGAATATCAAAGTGATAGATTTCGATGAGAATCGCGACATAGCGGATGAGCTTAATGTTTTGAGAATACCCACGGTGATCGTGCACAACCGTGGGTGGCGTGAGATCGGCAGGTTTGTTGAGAGACCCAAGTACGGTGGAACCTTAGAAGAGGAACTTTGGACGATCGTAGAAAAGGATTTGCCGAAAACGTAGATGTGGACTGTGCCTGTCCAACCTTTCGGTTATCCTGTGGAGCCGAAGATGACATGCAGGAAAATCCGTAAGGCGATTGGGGAGATAGTGCACTACGAGAAATTTGGCGTTTAGTATGTTGAGATCTTAGCCACACCTGGAATCTTCAGCAGTTTCTGCAGGGTCGTACCGCTAGGTTGCTTCTCGACGACCAAGGTGAGTTTTGGGTCAGGGGTGAGGTCCGGATCGTCGGCAACCGCCTGTCTAATCGCAATATCCTCTTGTGCCACCAATGAAGCGGCTTGAGCAACGACGCCAACGGTGTGTGGGTCCGCGTAAATTTCGATAACGCTGTATCCAAGAAATTTCGCAACATCGGCCAGAAACGGGCCTGCTGGTTTCATTTTTTCGAAGACGGGTCTGAGTGTGGGGTCAGATGCTATGAGCTGAGCCGTGTCTCTTACAGTTCGCCGATCAACGCCTAGGTACCGAGCGATTTTCACGTCGGACAGTTCAATTCCGCCACAGCAGATCTTGTTTCCCTCTTTAATCGCCAACCCCAGCTCGACTAGGGCTCGCGCTACTCTTTGCCTCCCGGGGTAATCCGTGAGGCGGTCGGAGATTTGCCTCCACATCAGCATGAGCCTCTAACGTACATATTTGTGCAACAAAGTCTTAAATGCTACGCTAGAGTTCGCCGGAGGCACCAATCTACAGGAAAGCGTATTCATGAGCAACCTTGGCCGCGTTGGAAGCGATTCGGCGATCTATCTTCCGCAAGACGAGATGCCGGATCACTGGTACAATATACTTGCGGACTTACCCGAACAACTGCCTCCTCCTCTGGACCCACGGACTCTGAAGCCCATGTCTCCAGAGCCTTTGCTGAGGTTGTTCGCAAAGGAAGTGGTCATGCAGGAGGTGGCGACCGAGCGTTTCATCAAGATACCGGATGAGGTTTATGACGCCTATTTGAAGCTACCAAGACCCACGCCGATGCTTCGGGCGAAAAGGCTCGAGAAGTTCCTTAACACACCAGCTGAGATTTATTACAAGTGCGAGTATGTGAACCCCACTGGGAGCCACAAACCTAACACCGCCATCGCCCAAGCCTACTACAATATGGCCGAAGGAAACAGGCGCCTCGTAACCGAAACCGGCGCTGGACAATGGGGCTCCGCGTTAGCGATGGCTTCGGCGTTATTCGGGTTGAAGTGTGGAGTCTATATGGTTCGCGCGAGCTACGATCAGAAACCCGGCAGAAGGATTATGATGGAGACTATGGGGGCTAGCGTACTGGCGTCCCCAAGCAAGAACACCAAATTCGGGAGGGGCATGCTTGAATCTGATCCGAATAATTCCGGGTCATTAGGTATCGCAATAAGCGAAGCAATCGAGGATTGCATCACCCATGAGGATACGAAGTACTGCCTTGGGTCGGTTCTTAACCACGTTCTTCTCCACCAGACAATCATTGGCCTTGAAGCGAAGAAGCAACTGGAAACCGTCGATGTTCACCCGGATGTTATATGTGGTTGTATCGGAGGCGGTTCAAACTTTGCTGGTTTCGCCTATCCGTTCATGGCTGAAAGACTGAAAGGCAAATCAGCCACAGAGTTCGTGGCTTGTGAACCAAAAGCCGTCCCTTCGACAACACGCGGCGTTTACACATACGACTATGGTGACACGGCCGAAATGACTCCCCTACTGAAGATGTACACAGTTGGCCACAAGTACCAGCCGCCGCCAATACACGCTGGCGGACTACGCTATCACGGTAAGGCGCCGTCCCTCTGTTACTTGATAAACAAAGGCTTCGCTAGGTCGGTCGCTTATTCTCAGACAGAAGTCTTCGAAGCCGCACGCGTTCTAGCTCAGACAGAGGGCATGATAACCGCCCCAGAAACTGCGCACTGCGTAAAGTACGCAATCGATGAGGCTTTGCGCTGCAAGAAGACGGGTGAGAAAAAAGTGATAGCTTTCAATAATTGCGGTCAAGGCCTGCTTGATCTTCAGGCGTATGATGCATTCATCAACGGCCGACTGGAAGACTATGAGCCTACCCAAATCGCCGTTCCCAAACTGGCCCCTTGAAGGGGCAGGTATATACGTCCTAATAGGTCAGGCATCGGCCGAATCAGCTATACAATAACACATTATTGAGCTAGAGCTTTGCACGTGTATCGTTGGGCATGGCAACGGGCACACCTTTGCCCTTGGCCTCTGCGAATGTGTGATCCGGCTACGAAATGCGTGCTGGACAGGAAAAGGAGCCAATAATTGTCCGTCTGGGTGGGATACTAACAATCACTCAATGTCACGGTAAGCACCTGGACCGCGTGCCAGTACGCCAATATCTGCCACTCATTCGCGTTTTCTGGCAGTATATATGCCCCACATCTGGCATCGCAAATTTGCAAAGCGTGCACGAAAACTTTTAGACGGCTGCGATACGAAAGGGGCGTTACACCGCGGCCGCACAGGTCGTAGAGAATGGACGAAATAGACATCGTATTGGCATTTGCAGTAGTCGCGGTACTCTTGATAAATTCCGTCACGAACTTTTACTTCATACGTTATTTTATGCGTCGATTCGACGCCACGTTCCAGTCGGGAGTGAAGGCCGGTCAGGAAGAGAATTCCGAGGACGGCGAAGAAGGTGATAACGAGGAGGAGACCGCAAACGGTCTTCCCTTGAAAGAACAGATTCTAGCTCGACGTGCACAACTCGTCAAGGAGCTGGAGGAGGAGCGAGGGAGTAGGGTCCTCCAGCTGATTCACCGTAAGGAGCCTTGGAGTGCCTCCGATGAGGAACCGGAGATCGGATTTGAAGACTCTGAAGTTATACTTCAGCAAGTTCGGGAGACTCCACCGGATAAACCGATAGATTTCATAATCCACACCGAAGGCGGCTTGACTTTCGCCGCCGATCTGATGGCTATGGCGCTTAGGTACCACAAAGCCAAGGTTACGGTCATGGTCCCATTCTACGCCATGTCGGATGGCACGTATCTCGTCCTCGCCGCAGACGAGATAATGATGGAAAAGTGCAGCATCCTAGCCCCGGTGGAACCCCTCATTGATGATATGCAGGCGAATGCAATTATGGCGATGCTGAAGAAGAAACCCATCGAGACCATCTCAGACCGCACAATTCTCCAGGCGGAAGCCGCACGAATGGAAACCGAGAACGCTAAGGAATTTGTCAAATGGCTCCTAATCGACAAGATGAACGAAGACCAAGCAACACAAGTGGCCAATTTTCTAGTGGGCGGGTTCATGGCTAGCACTACGCCCATTACCTTAGATGTCGCCCGGGCGATTGGCCTAAACGTCGTCGAGGGTGTACCGGAGAAGGTTCATCAGCTCTTCGAAACCATCGAATTTACAGGTGGCTTGAGGCCGGGTAAACAGTACCAGTGAGCAAGTCAGTATGGACTCGTTTGAACTCCTTTTGGCCCTAAGCCTCCTCGGCGTTACCGCGATAAACTCCGGTTCCCTACTATACGCAGTTCGCAAACTCGGGCCATCGGAGACAGCAGCAGCTAATCAAGAAACGGAGGAATCAGACGAGGAATCAGACGAGGCGCCTTCCTCTAACGTCTCAGAGACTCCTAAGCATCCGACTACGAAGGCGGAGATCCTCGCTTGGAGACAGCAAATCATCGAAGAAATTGAGAAAGAGCGTGGAACTAGGGTGATCACCATGATTCACAAGAAGGAACTCTGGACGGAACCCGGACAGGATTCTGAGATCAGTATTGAAGACACGGAGACGATCTTACAAAAAATGCGCAAAATCCCTCCGGAAACGCCGGTCGACTTTATCATTCACACGCCCGGCGGATACGCCATCGCCGCGCAAATGATGGCGATGGCGATCAAGTTCCATCCCTCGAAAGTAACCGTCATGGTGCCATTTTACGCTATGTCTGGAGGATCGCTAATGACGTTGGCGGCAGGTGAGATTCGGATGGAGAAATACAGTGTGCTGGGGCCGGTAGATCCCCAAATCCCCACACCAGACGGTATGTACCCGGCTGGCTCTATCGCTACGCTTGTAAAGACAAAACCGATTCAAAGTATCACCGATAGAATGATTATCATGGCCGATGTTGCAAACCTTGAAATCGAGAATGCCAAGGCATTTGTTATTTGGCTTTTGGAGGGGAAGATGGACAAAGAGCAGGCGGAGCGAGTGGCCGATTTTTTGGCACGAGGTTACATGTCCCACGCCACACCGATCACCCTCGATGTCGCCCGAGCCATAGGCCTGAATGTGGTCGAAGGCATACCAGATAAAGTCTACGAGCTCTTCAGAACCTTCGCATTCACGGGCCAACCCTACAGGCGCCCATGAAGAAACTGCGGACGATATGATCTTGTAGTCGGCGGGTGTTCTCGTCTTCTGAACTGAATATATTATATTGGCAGTAAGAGCGCGCTCCATAAGTCAGGACTCCCAGACCTCGTGCGTAGTTGATCAGTATGGGATTTCTAGCTCAGGAACTCAGGCCCGTGCTGGACGAGATGCTTACCCAAGTCACCATGGGCATACCGGCAGACATTCTCGGTTCGATAAAGGAAGCCCACGCCCATGAAACAAAGGAACTCGCAAAGAAGCAACTTGAAGCCATCCTGAACAGTGCGAACCTGAGCTATGAAAATCATCTACCGTTGTGCCAAGACACGGGTTTAGTGACTCTGTTCGTTTCTGGAGAACTCATACAGCACATGAATGAGGTTCAAGAGGCCTTGAATTCGGCGGTGGAGAAGCTCACCGCGAAGGGTGGTATGAGAGCAAATGTAGTGAACCCGCTCACGCGAAAGAACACCGGTACAAACACCGGCCTCAAACAACCGGAAGTTCTGGTGGATAAGGAGACAAAGGCGACAACGGTTAAGATGATTTTGAAAGGGGCCGGGTCGGAGAACTTCACAAGTCTCAAAATGATGGTTCCGACGGCCTCTAAGCAGGACATTCTGCGTTACATTCTCCAAACTGTCGTAGATGCGGGAGGAAAGACTTGTCCACCTAATATTCTCGGCATAGGAATAGGCGGCTCTGCAATTCAAGCCATGGTCAACTCAAAACATGCATTGCTTCGAAAGGTCGGTGAGCGTAATGCTGACCCCGAAGTCGCGGAATTCGAGGAATCAATCGTGAAGGCGGCAAACGAACTTGGGATTGGAACCATGGGCCTGGGAGGCGATACTACTGTACTTGACGCCCATATTGAAACTGCGGGAACCCACACGGCGTGTCTGCCAATCGCCATATCATTCGGATGTTGGGCGAACAGGGTTTCTGAAGCCGAATTTAGAGACGGCCGCTTCGAAATCATCAGGTGAGATGAAATGGTAGAATTGAGACTTAACCTTCCGGAAGACAACAAACGCGTCGCAGACATTCGCGCTGGCGATGTTCTCTTCATAACAGGTGACATCGCAATCGCAAGAGATCAAGCCCATAAGAAACTCATCGAAACGTTCGTTCCAGAATTAGTCGGTCTTCCAATCTTCCATTGCGGGCCAATTGCGCGCAAGGTAGGCCAAGAGTGGAAAATCGTTGCCGGCGGCCCAACCACAAGTACAAGGATGGATGCATTAACTCCTCCCATCCTTGAGAAGTACCGAACAAAGATCGTCATCGGAAAAGGCGGGCTAGGGGAAACGGGAAAGAAGGGGTTAGCAACTTCCGGTGCCGTTTATTGTGAGTTTACCGGCGGGGCGTCGGCGTTAGCTGTCTCCAAGATACTGGGTGTGAAGAAGCGATTGCTGGAAGAGCTAGGCCCAACGGAACTGGTCTGGATCTGGCAGGTCAAAGAGTTCGGGCCTCTACTAGTCACACAAGACCATAAGGGTAATGACATAAAGAAAACAGTAACAAATCAAGCAGCTCAGAAGCTTGATACCCTAGTAAAGACGTATGCCTAATCTGCCAAAAAGGCCGCGAAACCTGGACGAAGTAGCCCCATAACGACTCACTCAACTACATCCGAGGGTCATGCCGGCGCGTCATGGCCGGATATGCGTATGGCAAATGAAATGAATAGCGGGATAAACCAAAAATAAAATCGTACCGGCTGACCGTACAATCTGACAGACCAGAATATGGGAAGAATTGTAATGGCGAAGAGGAG
>Ga0187772_10000579_pt1 | contig 16478 bp, 10 predicted proteins | sample 0116_SJ02_MP15_2_FD_133137 | JGI IMG/M metagenome (GOLD analysis project Ga0187772, IMG submission 133137) | Tropical peat soil microbial communities from peatlands in Department of Meta, Colombia - 0116_SJ02_MP15_20_MG | ecosystem: Environmental > Terrestrial > Soil > Wetlands > Peat | place... | reverse complement strand
TCGAAGATCTGGATCTTCGTAGCAATCGAATAGATAAAGGGCCAGGACAAAAAGCGGAACAAATCCATATGAGTACCGAGGTAGCTCGATACTCAAGGGCGTGCGAAACAACGTAAGTGCCAACGAATTGACTGTCGCGTGCGCCCCCCCTAGCGCCAGCAGATCCGCGGACAAGTAGAGCAGCAGTTTGAAAAGCGGATGCGCAAGGTAGCGACATGAGCCATTGCCTGTGACTCCAGCCTGCTGCGCGCCGGTCAACACTCCTGTTTCATGATGAGCGTTCAATGCCGTCCTTTTGAATAGGTCGTGCGGTTAAGCGTTACTTCGTGGTAACGGTGGAAAAATTGGCCTCCCGAAACACCTTTTCGGCGTCGCGATTAAATTGTCGCACGGTGTCGCGGCTGTACTTGTGGTCGATCATCTTAGGAAAGAACTGGGGAGGCACAGTGATGATATGGGCCCCGGCAAGAGCAGCGTTCTGGATATCCAGCACGCTGCGAACACTCCCAATGATGATTTGCGCTGACAATCCCCATTGGTCCAGCCATTGGCGCGTGTTACGTATAACGATGTTTGGGTCGCCCCCTTCGTCAGCAATTCGCCCCACGAAGATGCTTACGTAAGTCGCGCCAGCTTTGGTAGCAAGCATGGCTTGGTTGAAGGACAGGATTGCGGTCGCATTAATAGCGATACCCGCATTGGTTAGTTCGTTGATGACATGCAGGCTGGAATCGCCGAATTCATTCACGATGGGAATCTTAACAACAATGTTGCGTGACCATGAAGCAAAAGCTCTTGCTTGAGTGAGCATTTCAGCAGGATCGTTGGTGGTTACCTCGATACTCACTGGTCGCTCTCCGACCAGCGCGCAAAGCCTTTTGGCGCCACACTCGACATCCGACATACCGTCCTTCAACATAATGGTCGGGTTCGTAGTCACGCCGTCGACGATGCCCTCGCCAAACCAACGGAGGATTTCTGCTTCGTTCGCCGAGTCTACAAAAATCTTCATATGCTCACCTTTTCTCCACGCGTTCGCCAGTTGAAATTTTCTCTGGCCCAAAACTTCAAAGCAACCGATACTGAACCCGTAAAACAATGCGATAAAACTTAAGACTCCAGCATTTCCTGGCGAACCCTGTCCGTGCCAGCTTGCCGGCGAGTACCCTCCCGGTGGTACAAGCTGGCGTGTTCCAAAAACGCTCGATCGATGAAGTCGAACAAATCCGATCGAAATCTCGAAAGGCTGAAGCGTTGCGCTTGTGCTTGGATAAGGCGTGGATCAAAACACCCCTCGATAGATTCGAAATAACGAATTGCGTCGACAATACTCTCCACCTTCTGTTCCGCGAAGAATACGCCAGTCGGGGCATCTGGGGTCCAATGGTCGTTTCCCCAAGCGCCCACTACAGTTTCCAAGGCGCCGCCTTTACCGAGAGCGATAACCGGACGCCCGAAAGACTGTGCCTCGACCGGGGCTAGCCCAAAATCCTCATCTCCCGGAAATAGTAAAGCCCGGCAGTGCGCGTAATTCTGCATCACTTCCTCGTCGCTAATGAATCCAAGAAAATCAATGCCAGCCCCAGCGATTCGGCGCAAGTATCTGTATTGGTCCCCATCACCGGCGATGCGCAAACGGCGCCCCAATTGCATGCAGGCGCCGATAGCCAAGTCAATGCGCTTGTATTCAGTGAGCCGACTCACCACCAGGTAATAGTCGCCAATTTGACTGGCGACACTGGCACCCTCGATTGCGGCAGGCGGATGAATGACAACACTGTCGCGCTGGTAGCACCTTCTAATTCGGGACGCGACATTATATGAATTCGCGACGAAATAATCCACGCGCGATGCTGAAATAGTATCCCACAGCCGCATGTAATGGGCCCCCAACGAAAAGAGCGACCTGACCCCAAAGGGCAAGCCCAAGCGGTAATCCCGGTACATATCCCAGATGTAACGCATGGGGGTGTGGCAATAGCAGATATGGCAGCTCCTGGCAGGGCAGAGAATTCCTTTTGCGGGGCCAGATTCCGAACTGACGATGAGGTCATAGCCAGAGAGGTCCAAGTTCTCCAGGGCCATGGGGTGCAAGGGCAATAGGTACTTGTAGAAGCGCTGGCAACCCGGAATTTTTTGGAGAAAAGAGGTCGTCAAACGATGAGATCGGAGGGGAATCGGAACGTGATCGGGGTCGGCGATGGCAGCAAAGAGGTCGGCCTGAGGGAACATTCCAGCGAGGGCCTCGACTACGCGCTCCCCTCCACCATGGCCATGCAGCCAGTAGTGAACGATACCAACGCGTAACTTGGAGAAATCGGTCGAGCTGTTTGCGGTGAGACTCATTCCCTTCCCGGGTTCAAATGATGAGTTTGATATTCCATCGATCCTAAGCAGAAGCGCTCCAGCCTGGAATCCAGAACTCCCTCTGTGCGCCCATACGCTTCAGATGGTTTGGTAGCCGCCAGAGAGGCAACTTGAAGCAACTTCACGAAGCTTTGCCTGACCTTCCCTCAACGGAATCCCTAGATAGAATGGACTCATAGCATGACTCGAGGGTCTCCAAGTGCTTGGTCATGGTGTTGGGATCCCGCCAGTATAGTTCGTAAGCGGCCTGTCCCATTTTTCGCGCCGTCTCTGCGTCCTGCAATCGAGCCATCTTGTCTTTGAGATCTGAAAAATTGCCGCTTTCGAACCACCAGCCGGTAATTCCATCGAGCACCCACTCCCGCGCGGCACATCGATCCGGAACAATGGCGGGTATACCCAACGCAGCAGCTTGCCCAACTACAAGGGGTTGGGCTTCGTACCAGATTGATGGGAAAACGAGCGCTCTTGCCAGACCCAGCTGAAGCGTAACCTCGTCTCTGGACTTCCAACCGGTGATCTGAGTTCTTGGATAGATGGAACTGACCTCTTGTCGAGCCGGACCGTCTCCAATGAGTGTCAGGTGGCAGTTGAGGTCTGCAGCCGCTTGTGCCAATAGAGTCAGACCCTTCTCGGCGGAAATCCTACCCGCAGCGATGAAGGTGCGGTTATTCCCGACGTCCACCGGTGGCCGTCGAGTGACGTTAATCGGATTAGGTACGCGATATACGGTAGCATTCGGGGGAAAAAACGGCCGCAGGATGTTTTCGCTAAAGTCAGAAAGCGTAATAAAGGAACGAATGTCCCGGAAGCTGCCAACAGTGTTTTGTACTTCCTGACGCATGACTCGCCACAATTTCTGAACATAACCATCCCGGTCGCAGTTCTCGAGAATACAGGCTGCGGATAAAGGTGTGAGGGGACAGATCTTTTTCTGCGGGAAGTTAAAAAAGCCCCCGCTCGGACACGCATAAAAATAGTCGTGCAACGTGACAACCACTCGGAACTGGAGACGTAGCGCTTGTCGGACCACGCTCGAGGAAAGCGCCTTGCACCATCCATGAACATGCACGATCGTGCTTCGGGGATCGCAATCTCTGAGCAAGCGGTCCATTGTGGTTTCAGCCCGATGATTCCATATGCCCTGAATCGCGGCGCGAAGGCGACGTGGGTCGCTCTTGATGTCGTATTGGTCCGTGAGTACAACCTGCACGCTCGAGTCCCGAAGATCAGAAGCGATCGGCGCGACGGCTGCCACTAAACTCACTTTGTGCCCACGCCTAGCCAGGCCCGCTGCCGAGGACAGCGCTACCTCCGCAGCACCTCCATTGACGTGCGCGAAGTCGTTGACGATCAGAATGGTCAACCGTTCCGGGCGCCCTCGCTGCAGAGAAGCGGCTGCAGAGCACTCTGCAATAGTTTCGTTTTGGAATGCGGTCACGAACGCTCCGGATGTTAGGGCTGCAATCACTACTGCAAGGCCCCGGCCGGTTCCGGCTCAATGGCAGCACGGTCCTCGAGGACCTGCCGATAAAGATCAAACGTTCTCCGCGCTACTCTTGAGTTAGTAAAGTTCTCGAGGACACGCTTGCGGCCCTTGTGTCCCAGGGAAAGGCGGACTTGTGAATTATCCGAAAGAGCCATTAACTTCTTTGCGAGCTCGGCAACATCGCCCTCGGGGTAGACCAGTCCGGCGTCGTCAATCACTTGAGGAATCTCGCCCGAGCTGGATCCAATGGGGGGCGTCTGGCATCCCATCGCCTCGATCAACACTCGGCCAAACTGTTCTTTCCAACGTGAGGTGGTGCGCGATGGCAGCACCAGGACGTCCATCACACTCAGATAATCGGGCACTTCGAGGGATGGGACCTGTGGAATCCATCGAATGCGAGAGTTCAGCCCCAAGCGCAAAGCCTGGAGTCGGGCCTCTTCCCGGAAGTCGCCTTCGCCAACCAGTAAAAGAACAGAGCGTTCGGGAAGCTGAGCGAATGCCAGAATCAGGTCAGCAATCCCCTTGTCCGCAATCATGCGACCCATAAAACCGACAACGAAAGAGTCCCCCAGGCGCAGTCGTTGACGCAAAGGTTCGACCTCTTTCCGAAAAAACACGCTAGGGTTGACACCGTACCCGGAGACCAGAACCGGTTTTTCGAATCCGCGGCTGCGTAGGATCTCCGCGACTTCATGGCTTCCTGCAATGCATGCGCGCGCATGTCGGAAGGTAAATCCCTCGAAGTAGTTAAACGGCGGCGGATACTTCTTGTTAATATTCTGCCAAGTGTTAAAGATTACTGGTTTGCGAAACTTCACGCACTGGCGCATAAACTGATAAGTCACTAAGCTCCAGGGCTCCTCCTCCAAATGGATAAGATCAGCCTCGATAGGTCCAATCGAGACTGGGTAGAAGTGAAAATGATTATAGGGGGTAAACCAGCAAGGTAAAACGCTGATCGTGTAGTTTTCGGAATGCTTTGTTTCCAAGAGCTGCGTGCCCCACCGAGCCGGGACAATAAGCGTCAACTCCACACCTAGCTTCACGAGCTCTTGCAGCCGATCATGGTGCGCGGCAACAATCGCTGACTTCGAGACCATCAGGACTTTCATCTGGGCCCCACTGAGGTCTGCGAATTCCCTATCTCTTTTCTTTGTGAATGGGTAAAGTCGCCCGGACGGACGGCATGATAAAACTCGTATTTCTCCACATCTGGAACGCTATCGGAAGCAGGCGAGTTCCCTTGATCGTCAAAATAACCGAGCAACCGCAAACCAACCTCTTGTGTGAGCTGCGACACCTGCTCGCGCGTGTAAAACCGAATTCCGAATGGATGATCCGGTGGAGGTTCGGAGTTTCTTGAAGGCGTTCGCAAGGGGAGCTGAAACAGAAAGCTTCCCCCGGGTTTTAGGACCCGCGCGACTTCGGTTAGGTAACTGCGTGTCGCGGCACGAGAAATGTGCTGCAGTACTATGAATGAAAGACACAGGTTAAAGTAGTCCGATTCGAGACCGTTCAATGATTTTCCATCGACTACGTGGAAACGAACGTTGGGGGCGACTACCTTCTGACGTGCCATCTTGACCATGCGACTGGACACGTCCACGCCCGTTACCGAGGCCACTTCGTTACAGATCGCACGTTCGATGCGACCAATGCCGCAGCCGATGTTGAGCGCATCTACGTCCGGATCCAGTAGGCCTTTCTTGCGCAACAAGCCGGCTTCTCGCTGACCACTAGCGAAAAAACTTTCCTCGTCGAGGCAATCTGTACAGATAGCTGCCTTAGCAGATATCCTTGCAGCCATATTCCAATACGCAGACGGAGACATTTTTCCCAGTAAGTGATACTTCATTCGTCGAAGATGATCCCTTGCTGACGGCGTCGTCGCCGCTATAAGTTTCTCCAAAATCAATTCATCCTCCCAAAAAACGAACTAGGGCTGCTGGCCTTGCGGCAGGGCGCGGAGCTGGAGCAGCCTCACAAGCAACGAAAAGTCCCTGGCTCCAATTGCCCCTAAAGCAATAAGCAAAATTATGTAAGCCGCTAGCCCTAATCCAAGCTGAACTGGCAACGAAACGGGTAGCAGAAAAAAAAACGCGGCCATCGTAGCACCTGCGCAAATCAATCGGAAAAGCATGGCCGGAAGGCTGGCATTACGGAAGATAGCGCATACCTTCCATGTAGCTAACAAAGCGAAAGTTGTATTTGCAATCAACGCTGCCCAGGCGGCCCCAATGAATCCAACCCGGGGGATTAGGACAACATTTGCCGCTAACCCGGCGGCGAGAGCTAAGCACCCAGCCCATAGGTTGTGTTTCGCGTGACCGGTGGCGATGTTGACGAATACTAAGTAGAAGTACAGAAAGATGGGCACTACACACCAAATCAAAACGGCCAACACGCGTGCTCCCGGTAGGAACTGCGGCCCGTAGACAAACAACAGGATCTCACGACTGAACAAGCTGACAGTTGCGGCAACGGGAAGAGCAAACAAAAGCACCGCCTTGGTACTAAGCAGGAGCAAGCGATCTAGAGACCCCGGATCGTATGTTCGTAATTGGATGATCAGGGGAAACAGTGCTGCTCCGAGAATGGTCGGAAGAGCCGAAAATGCCTCGACGATCTTGAAGCCTGAGGCATACCACCCGATCTCCTGCAGACTCATCTTGAAGTACGAGAGTATTAGTAAATCCCATTTTAAATAGACGGTGGTGACGATGACTGTTCCCGCAATTGGAAGGGCAATGCGAAACGCCTCGCGAATAAAATACGGGTGCCATCGGGGAAGGATTCGCAGGACCCGTCGCCCCAGCCACACCCAGGCCAAGACGCAGGCTGCGGCGGTAGAAACCGCCATAGATATCAGCAAGATGGTCGCATGGCCGATTGTGAGAGAAACTGCTCCAAGCAACACGACAAGAACTCGATTAAAGATCTTGAGGAATGCTTCCAGGTCCATCCGATGGTATGCATTGGTAACAGAGCTGAGATATTCCAACAGTTGCGTGAACAACGTATAGAGGGCCGCCAAAAAGAGGAGGTAAAAAGAAGGTAGGCGTCCGTGCCATGCGTAGCTAATCGCTCCCAGAACCATCACCAGCGGAAAAAAGGAGACGAGCTTCCAAACCAGAATAGATCCCGCGATCTCCTGAGCATCCTCCTGGTGTTCCACCAACATGTGAATACTAGAGAGATTCAGTCCGGGATCAAGAAACAACACTCCGAGAATGTAACTCACAGAAATGGCGACGTTCAAGGATCCGAACTCGATTGCCCCCAACTTGCGTCCAACGTAGAAGAAGAAAAGAAGAAAGATCATCCGGGAGAAGACTTCACCAGAGAATTTCGAGAACACATCTCGACGAATGATCTGCAACAGCTGCAACTACCGTCCCCCCCTCGTCAAAGAAATGCTGGGCGCGGTTGGTCGCTCCAGCGAGAGCTGATGATGTAATCCAACCATCATTCCCAACAACATGAAATGGATATGTCCGCTCCCTTTGAAAAATACTGAATACGACATAACTAACCAGAATACGAAGTATCCAAGGCAAGCGAGGTACAAGGATCGCGGTAGGCCGGAAAGAGAAGTTCGTAGTTGGACAGTCGCGAGTCTAATCATAGAAATAACAAACACAATATAGGTCACCAACCCTACGATACCCTGCTCGGCGGCCATTCCCAGCCAGATGTTATGCGGATCTGTAGCCTCAATCCCCATAAGATCTTCGGAGCTCGCGTAATGCGGAACTACGGTGGGGAAGCCTTTTGGGCCGATCCCGAGAATTGGATGCTCGGTAAAGAGCTTGAACGCGATGCCCCACACGAGCAGACGAGAAAGCAGGGAATTTTGGGCGTAGGTGTCAGTCTGCGCCTCCTCAAGTCGTGAAATCGTCATTTCACGCAGCTGCGGAACCGTGACGACCAGCAGGATGCCCGTTAGGACCGTCACCCCGAACCAACTAAACAAGCGTTTCCGCTCCCGGCCCGCGTACCACACTATTGCGACGCCGGCAACCAAGAACGAAAGCCACGGGGCTCTTTCTTGACCCAATAAAGAACCGATCACAAGAATCGAAAGCGTCAGGATATATAGAACGCGCCTTCTGTGGTTGGTTTCACCAGACAAAAGACCGAAGGCTATTGCAGCCGCAAAAGAGGTGTAAAACGCATATTGCTGGTGGACTACGAAAGTTCCTGTTGGGTAGGAGCCGGACAGGGCGAACTGCCCTGTGGCGATCAAACTCTCAACAACGAAGAGACCTAAAATGAAATTCAAAACGCGCAGGATGGACTTAGCCCTTCCTAGTGCGGCAAACGCCCAGGCAAGAGCCATAAACTCGAGTTCTTGGACCAAAGCTGCCAACGCATGGATTTTGTCCATCGCGAATAGAGCCGACAATAGAGTTGCTGCAAAAAAAACAATAAAGGGAACTGTCACAATTCGCGGCATGGGGTGGAATCCCTTTAATAGCGCCCGCGTAAAGACTACAACTACAACGACCGCTGCAATCAAGTCAGGGTGCGTGAATTCGATCGAATGGAAGTCAAACAAAGGTTGTACACAGGGAGTCCACGAAGAATTAGTCGCACAGGGCGTCGACAGGTACCAGCAGGTGGCTATCGGAATTAAGCAGGCAGCCAGCGTCAAAAAACTGTCAAAGCCAAATCCCGTAGTTGCCGACTGTTTTGGCTCTCGAATTGCCGAGCCGGTACCCCGAAAAGCGTCCAGCAACGGGGTCGGTTTTGAGGCTACAGAGGACATCGAAGATGCGCGGTTCTATCGCGCCTGATCGCTGGAGTGATTCGGGCTGCGGTGGCGAAACCTCAACAGAATGGGAACGGTTCTTTGAGAGAGGGATGCCTTCGCAGCGTTCCAGACCTCCAAGCTGAGCTTCTTGTAAGGCTGATTCGGATCCAGTTCGTTCCACAGCTCGACGACAACCACCCAACAGCTTGAGAAAAACAATCCGAGCATCCCCCCTGCGAAGGTTAGCAGGAAGCGAGGAGGCCAAGAGGCCCTTTCGGCGACTTTGGCAGCGTCCAAGACCTTAACACTGGGAGTTTGTTTCGCCTCCTCCACTCTCGCCATTTCATACTCTTCTGTGAGAAGGGCAAAAACCGTTTCGTCTATTTTTACGCGACCATAAAGATCCGCATATCGCATGCCCAGGACGGGCAATTGCCGAAGGGAGGGATACAACGCGTCGGGGCCCAGAGTAGTCGAGCCAGAATAGTTCTTCCCGCCAAACTTGTTGATCTCTTGCTCCAGTTCAGAGATGTGTGCTTTTAAAGAGCGAACTCTGACGTTTTCCGGACTGTAGATCTGTTCCAAGCCACTGAGCTCGGATTGCGCAGCGATGAGTTGCCCTTGTAGCGCAGCGGCGGCTTCAACCATGGCCCTGCCTTGATCTTCCGGATTGAGAGTCGCGTTTTGAGAGGAGAACTCGCTCAACGCCTGTGAGGCATCCTGCAGCTCCTTGTGGACTACTCCCAGCCGCTGCTCCAAGAATGCCCTCTCGCGCGATGCAGCTGAATTGTTCACCTGGGACAACAACTGGTTCAGTTCGTCTACATACGCTTGCGCTAGGGCCGCCGCGCGCTGGCGATCATGATCGCTTACCGTGATCTCAATGATTCCTGTTTTACGATCTTCGTTGATGTTCGTTCGGGAAGCAAGCATTCTGCGAGCGGAAACGTAGGTCTTCCGCCAGTAAACCTTACGCAAGTCAAACCGATCAATCAACCGATCTGCGATTGTGCGGCAGCCCAACACTCCTACGAACAACGCACCGGGCCTCTGTCCACCAAGCATTTCTCCGATACCACTTGCGATCCCGCTGCCAGCAGTGCTGCCTCCCGAGCCCATCACCCCCCCCATGAGCGCACCTATCATTCCGGCGCCACCCTCTAGAGATGCGCTGTCGGGAGGCATCAACTGCACCGTGCTGTCGTAAGATCTTGGAATCAGGAAGGCGATCAGTGCCGCAACAACAAGACTGGCCAACGTAGCTCGCGCCAACTGCGCCCGCCGTTCCAATAACAAACTTAGGACGACCAACAGCGGAGAATCGGGAGCGGGCTGCATCTCGTTAAATGCGGACTCTTCACCGGCGAGCATAAGCTCGCCATGATCGGGCCGCTCAAGAGTCCTTGGCGCTGAACGATCCACTATTTCGATCTCCGTCCTGCAACAAAACCTTTACCTAGAATCAGTAGACTAGCGGTCGGAACGTCTGCCGTGCCCAGGAAAGGTTGTTCCCCTTTCCCCCTGAATTCCGTACGCGAGCAACCAAGTGAATTGTACGTGTAACATTGAGCAAACAGAAACGGAAAAGTGGCTTCTCTAGTCGGAACCGCAATAGAAAATTCGATTACCGAGTCCGGAGATGCGGATAAACGGTGAACTGGATCGATGCCGTGACGTCGGATTGGGGCGTTGGATTCAGGACGGGAAATCTCCACTGTTCGTACTGCAGCAATCCCGAAAGAGACGCATTGGTCGCGATCATCCATTCGCCTTTTGCGGAATAGTCGACGAGTCGACCGCCCCCGATAAATGCTGGAGAAACCGTTTGCAACCGATAGCCCACTTGCAAGAGATTGCGGGGAGTGCAGCGATAGGTTAACCAAGACTGTACCCCACGTCCCGCTCGTCCGATGGCGTTGCCCAGAATGTCGCCGTCTTTGACATAACCTGATCGATAACGATCATTGTCAGCATAGACAAAACCAGGGCTGAATTCTCTGGTTCTGGATTCATTAATCCCTTCCGCTCGAAACTCCATCCGTGGGACCTTCGGGATTTGCGGCATGAAGATGCCTGGATTTACGTTTGCTCGGCTTGAGCCAATCGGAGAGACCTCATCGACCGCCAACGAATCAAGATAGACCGTCAGCCAGTTCCGCAGATGGGGAATGCGGTATGTGAAATCAGCTGCCGACATCCTCTTCCCCGGATTTGTAGCAGGCGTCGTGTGCGCATAGTAGGTCCGGAAAAAATTGTGGAATGTCACTGGCAGGCCTGGCCCGCCAAACATGGCGGTGAACCCCATGCCGAATTCGAAGTTTGGCGTGGGTTGGAAACTGATTTTGTCCCCATGAATGAATGGCTGCGGAGAAATATTAGGGCCGACCACGTCAGGATAGCCTGGATACGAGTGACATTGTGGGACAACACAATACTCCCAGTGCTGGCCGGACAGTTGCCCAATAAAAAATTCGGTGCGAAATGGACCGAGTACCCGAGAGACTCCGGGGATCTCGTGGGGCGCGATATCATCAATCTTCACCATCGGAAAGGTCCGGGCGTTGTCACTCATCAATAGGGAACCAGATTCACCCGGCCCGAACCAGACACTCTGGGTCCCGACGGAAACCTGGACGTTGTTCAGGTTCACACCGACCATGCTGTCGAGCAAAGAGAATCTGTTCGCTTGTGCAGTTCCGTTCGAAAGAGGTGGAGTCGCATCGGCCGAAGCAGTTGCCGCCAGAACGGGTGCAGGATACGAGGGCATCGCGGGCGCGTGCTGGAATTCGCCCCGTAAATAGATAGCAACTGGTCCGGCCTCGGCATCGCCCGTTATACCCGTGACCTCGCTGAAACCCTCCCAATATGGTCGACCATAGTCATCGACAATGGTTTGGCCAAAATGGTAACTATCCCTCAAAGGCGTGCCGGAAATGCCCATGGCCCGTGTGTATACGGATTCCAGCCTGACACCCACATTGGGCGCACCGTTCAATCTGTCGATCTCCGGCTTAAATTCGTCGGCTAATGCTGCATAGATGCCTCGGGCTACTCCTTGCTCGATGCCACTGTTCAGAAACTTGTCTTCGGCATCGTCCAGAAGGCGGGCACAAGCCATGCGGGTCCAAGGACGCATACCTAAAATGCCGGATTGGATGTAGCCCAAGCCGATGAGGCGCTCCAAGGCTGGGTAGACCCAACTGTCCAAAGGAACGTAGGGAGAAGCCATGTAATTTGGATTGCGGACTTCCTCCCCCGTTTTTTGGGAAAAAATGCTGCCCCAGGCGGAGCCACCCAGTTCCGGGTCATGATGAGCTCGATAAACCTGCCGAGCAAAGTACCAACCCAGCACGCTCCCGATGATCGCGTCCGAAGGGAAATGCTGCTTGGCTGTAACACGAGTGAGCGTGACGGTTGAAGCTAAGCCATAGGCCGCCAACTGATTGAACCAGCCAGGGTATTCGTGTGCCCATAGGCTGGCGATCGACCAGGCAATGGCTGCATGCTCGGCGGGGAAGGAATCCCCTCCTGAAAAGAAATTGCCGTGCCCATTGCCCTGATACGGCCGCTGTCTCTGTGTAATTGCCTTGAGCGCATACGCTACCGCAGTTGCGTTGATAGCAGCCTCTCCAGTGAGCAGGCCGGCTTCGGAGAGGTGATCGTCGTGGGCCAGGCGGCCGAAAAGAAATGAAGCACCAGTGAGCCCAAGCAATGAGTAGGTACCATAATCGGAGACCTTCTTGCTGGTTGCGACGTGACTCGAGGGTACTTGCTTCGCCCACCAACTATCGGTTGCGATGAAAGCCGCAGTGACGCCGGCCCCTGGCAAGATCCACTTGAGATCTTCGGAGCGCCAGCGCAAGGGGGTGGTCCAGAACCGCTTTTGATCGACCAGCAGATGTTTGACAAATGGCGAGACCAATCGATTCTGAGGATCTTCTCCTGGCGGAAGTTGGGAAGGGTCATCAGGCAGAGTGGCCGATGTTTGCGAAATGGCATCGTGGTCCGATTTGCAACTTCCGGGTTTCTGAATAGACGGGAAAGGCGTCTCAGTCGTTTTGGTTTGGGCGCCAGAAAAAGTCGTCATCGCAATGGGCAGCAGCACGCTTTGTAAGAGTGCCTTCCTAAGGTGGAAGCGAATCAAACGAAATCCTATCGACTAAAAGCTTTTGGCATATGACGCGGCGATAGCAACCGCTGTTGCGATCTGGGCAGCGATAGCCGTGTTCTGCCATGCGCGACTAATGGTGAATACCTTTTCCGGCACAATGACGGTATCCCCGGGTTGTATTGCAGCACTCTCCGCGCCCCCCTTAAACAGGCCGCCCGGGCCTCCTGCAACCGAACCGTCGGCACGAATAACGAAAATACCTTTCTTGTTGGCGGTTGCAGTGGGCCCGCCGGCCTGGCTAAGATACCACCCCGCGCTCTTGCCACTTCTGAACGTGATGCCGGTTGGGTTGTACACAGAGCCATCCACCATGACAAGACTGGGCTTCTTTGGAACATACAGCATATCGCCAGCCCTCACTTGGACATCAGACGGGGTATTCATCCAATGTTTTAGGTTACGGGAGATATGTACAACCATACGCCCTTGTGGGGGAGCATTCTGCAGCTTCTGCAGGGTTACTTGATACTGCTCCACAGCTGCCTGTTTAGCTAACGTATCCTGCTCATTCTGCTCCGGAATACTCTTGATGTTGGCCGCTTCGCTCTGGATGCGGTCGAGCAAGTCCGCGCGATTTTTCGTCTCCATCTCTCTGATCTGCTGCCGCTCAAAGACCGCTCCATACGGATAAGCATCGGGACTGAAGCCGCCAGCTCGCTGAATGATGGAACTGAGGCGCTCACCTTCCTGAATGCCGTAAGTGCCGGGATGTGCGACCTCACCGGTAATGGTAATCGTTGCACCGATATCCTTCCAACCCGTGATCTGCCGGATCGCGAGAACGTCTCCAGGCTGAAGGCGCACGTCGGCGTCGGGCTGGTCAGCCAAGGCCGCTGCGATGGGTACAGTCACCCGGTCACTGACAACTTTGCTGCCTAGTGCAACCTCGTAACGGGTTAGGTCGGCTTCTTCGGTGTAGGCACCGCGCTTGAAGCCTCCCGCCAGGCGCAACAGCCCAGCAGCAGTCATATTGTCACCAAGCGGATACTTTCCCGGGCGAGGTACTTCACCCTCGATTGTCACCGTGGGCGGATCTAACTTGTTGATATCACGATGGATAAATACCCGATCCTTAGTCTCAAGAACAATATTGTCCTTGGGGTCTCCCGCCAGCGCTCTGCCGAGATTTACGTTAATGACTTCCAGCTTGCCATCGACAGTCTTACGGAAGACCTGCGTGTCGCCCAGCAGAGCATCACGAGTGGTTCCGCCAGCCATGTACACTGCATCCCGCAAGTGGGCTATGCCGTTGGTCAAGTGGTCCCCGGGATCCCTCACTTCTCCTGTTACCGTGATCACCGGCGGATCCTCAAAATCGAATCGTCCAAAAACCCGAACGATGTCGAAAGGCTTCAGGGCCAGGTCCTGATCGTTGCCCACCAAGGCATCGCCCAAGTTAAATGTCAGTACCTCGGGTGCAAAGTCGGGTTGGCTGAGCCGGATTATTTCGGCATGATTAATTGAAGGTTCCGGTAGCAGATCTCTGTAGGACTTGATCAAGTCCGTAACTTTCATGCCGTCTTTATAAGCGAACTTGCCCGGACGCGAAACGTGCCCGTCCAGGTAAACCGTCCTGTCGGCGTAAGGCAGGATCGGAGTGATCTTGACCTTGTCCCCGTCTTGAACCGTGAAATCCTCGAGAGCTTTATTAACCTGGGTATCGTTATCTGTCTCCGGTATGTCCAGGCGCAACATCGTGCGGCCTTCATGGCTCTCGACGCGCTCCACATCGACATGACGTAGAGTGCCGGAGGGCAGAACGCCGCCTGCGAGTTCCAACACTTCCGCGAGGCTCTTTTCCCCGTGCAGTTCGTAGATTGCCGGTCGGCGCACCATCCCTTCCACCGTCACTTCGTCGCTGAGTGGTGGGACTTCGATCGTGTCGCCGGGCTCCAGTCTTTGCATGTCCCCACGGATACCGTGGAGTAACAGGTCGTAGGTATCCACTTCCTGGACGAGTTGTTTGCCTCGATAATGGCGCAGAACGCGGAGGGAGCCAGCTGAAGTGGGACCGCCTGCAAGATAGACAGCGTTCAGGGGAGTGGAAAGAGAGCTTACATCGTAGGCACCAGGACGTTCGACATCACCCACAACGTAGACTCTCACGCTGCGGATACGAGAGAGCGAGACATCAGCATTGATTTCGCGGAATTGGCCTCGCAAAACGGTCTGGATCAGGTGTTGCACATCTCCCAGATTGCGTCCGGAGACCTCAACGGCTCCTACCTCCGGCAAAGCCACACGACCCTCACGGTCGACTACTCGTTGCAGCCTTTCCGAAACTCCTCCAGTCAGGTTGATAGTCAAACCGTCACCCGGACCAACCACGTACTCGGGACCTGCGGGTAAATCTATAGGCAGTACATCGAAATTTCCGGTGCCATTTCGAAAGACATCCTCGCCAAAATGATACAATACCGGCGATCTTCTTGGATATTGCGCATAGAGATCGTAGAGAGAAGGGACATCAGCGTAGGGATTGGGCCGATGACGGAGCCTCGGTTGCTCAGACTGCTTTGGTAGAGTATAAGAGGGAAATTCAAGGCGTCTTTGGTATTCCAACCGCGCCTCTTCAGATCCGAAACCGGGCTCCGTATTCTGGCGGCTCATGAGCGAGTCGAGAAATGAACCACTGGTAGATCCTTCGACCCCCATAACGGAAGAGGCTGAGCCAGACAGGTCCGATCCCCCTACCCCCATTCCCTTTCTTGACATTGGCGAAGACAATCCCGGCTGGCTGGCACTGAAAAGACCGGGTAGCTCGCTAGGCTGAATGCTCGCCATTTGACTCTCGTCAGTGTCCATCCCGAAGTAGTCCCTCCGCTGCATCTGGGTCATCTGGAGCTGCTGGCCATTAGTATTAGACGGAATCTGTTGCGGGGTTTGGAATGGGTTCTGCTGCTGAGGAATTTGCGGCAGAGAGTATGGCTGCTGAGGATACTGTTGCTGAGGATAGGGCTGCTGCAACGGATACTGAGATGACGGTTGTTGGTTCGGGGATTGGACGTTCTGAGTCTGCCCGAAAAGAGGCTGCGCCGTGCCACTTGGAAGATACTGGGTCAGATAGCAATCCAGGTCGTCGCCATGTTGGAGCCAATAGGCTTCCTCTTGATTCGGAGGCCGAGTGGAGCTCTTCGAGTCAGTCGTTTCGCCTGGTTGTTTTGTGACGATAGGCGAGGCGGGACCGCGGCACGGCAAATTTCGCGCGAGCTCTTGACGAGTCGGTTTCGCCCGTACATAGGAGCGACTCACGATCTCGTTCGTAGCAATCACCCTGACGTTCTGATCCCCCCTGATCAAATTAAACAGTGCATCATCTGTTAGGTCGTCGGCGTCAAGGATTCTGCCCTGATCGAAAGCTCGGCGCACCAACGCTCTCTTTACCTGCAAAAGCAGTCCTGTTTCGTCGCGCAGGATTTGAATGATCTTGTCCGCCGAGAGAGACACTATGTGCTCGGCTTCTTGCTCAGCGCGCGAATCGGGTTGGTCGATCGCGGTGCTTGGCGTATAGAACAAGCGCTGCTGTTCCTGGCTCCAAACACAAACGGAATTCCCTAGCACCAAACACAGAATCGTGCCTAGAAACCCTTTGGTTCGAGGAGAGGCAAAGGTGGATTTATGCATAGTTCAGTCCGGTGAAAGGTGGTGTGCTTTTGCAGGCTCAACCTACAGCTTCGCCCCCTCACTTACAGGGT
>Ga0187772_10000578_pt1 | contig 16486 bp, 22 predicted proteins | sample 0116_SJ02_MP15_2_FD_133137 | JGI IMG/M metagenome (GOLD analysis project Ga0187772, IMG submission 133137) | Tropical peat soil microbial communities from peatlands in Department of Meta, Colombia - 0116_SJ02_MP15_20_MG | ecosystem: Environmental > Terrestrial > Soil > Wetlands > Peat | place... | reverse complement strand
TTGGAGGTGGAGCGTGCCTAGAGCAGACTTGGTGTTGGAGGGCGGCGGTATGAAAGGGCTTGGCCTCGTTGGTGCGGCGATCCGTCTGCTAGAGGACAAGTACACGTTTCCCCGGGTTGCCGGGACGTCGGTTGGGTCGATCGTGGGCGCGTTCCTCGCCGCAGGCGTCGATGCGGAGGGCCTGAAGAAGGTTATGCGCGGGCTCGACTACTCCCGTGTTCCCGACCGCGCGGGCCCGCCTGTCTTCATCGCAAGCGAAGGGATCTCGCTATTCGCAAGGGGCGGGGCCCACCCTGGCGAGTACGTGCGCACCTGGGTTCGCGAGGAGCTCGAGAAGCTTGGCGTGCGCACCTTCGGCGACTTGCGGCTTGACGACGCCGGCGCCGATGCGAACCTCCCCCCGTACAAGCTCGTCGTAATGGCCACCGACGTCACCCATGGCCGTCTGTTGCGACTGCCGTGGGACTACGAACAGTTTGGTCTGAACCCGGATGAGCAGCTCGTCGCGGATGCTGTGCGCGCGTCGATGTCAATCCCGCTCTATTTCACGCCGGAGAAGCTGCGGCACGGGCAGACAGGCAGGGAGTCGACCCTCGTCGACGGTGGCGTGCTGTCGAACTTCCCGGTTGAGATCTTCGATCGCACGGATGGTCGAGATCCGCGCTGGCCGACCTTCGGAGTGAAGATTATTCCGGCACTCCCGGGTGCGGACGCGAAGCTGTTCCCGGCGCTCGCGCTGCCGGCGCTGCCGCCGGTGCATGAGGTCGAACAGGTCGTCGCGACGGCAATCGTCGGCCACGACCAGAGCTATATTGACCGACCCTGCGTCCGTAGGCGCATGATCGACGTGAACACCAGCGCGATCGGGATCGTCGAGTTCGATGCGGACAAGAAGATGCGCGACGGTGTCGTCAGGAAGGGAAGAGACGCCGCGCAGCAGTTTCTCGCGACTTGGAATTGGGACGAATACCGAAAGAAATGCCCGCAAACAAGTGCGTGAGCGTCAGTGGCCAACGGGGCCGAGCCTGTTCCAGTTCACGCTATCGAGCCGGAGTTTCAGGACTTCTCGCAGCTTTCGAGCGCTCTCGCGCTGGCCTCGCCTGGCGAGCTCGTGGCGGGCGGCTCGAGGCCCTCGAGCCCGCTGCGAGGCGGCGCAGCGGCCGCGGGAGCCTCGTGTTCCACATCACAAGCGCAGCGTCGACCTCGAGCTCGGCGACAGAGAGTGCGCGGCGCACCCCTCGCGAGTCCCGCCGTCGTGCCGGCGGGCCGCGGCCGGTCGCCTCGAGGCCCCCCAGCGCCCTACACCAGAACCACCAGTGGCGTCACGGTGACGATCACGACCCGGCGTATGATCGACGTCAGGATGTGCTCATCGAGCGACGGCGTCAGCACCTCGCCGTTGGCGATCCGGGGTCACCGGTTCACGCGTAAGCGCCCTGCGATGACCGCTGTGCCTGCCATCACCCGAGTTGACGGAGGAGCGGCGGGAATGACGGTGACGGGCAGGAATCAGATCAACTGACGCCACTGGTTAGGGGACTACATGGCGTGCATCTATCAGGGCGAGCGGGTCCCGCTGACGCTGTTGCTCGTCACCGGTTCACCAGCACAGCCCGGTGAACCGGCTTCAGACCGCCGCGGACGTCGGGCAGCGCGCGCCCGACGATGACTGACATCGCGTAGTCGAGATACGCCGAGCGCATCTCCTCCTCGAGCCCGCGCGGCTCGATGTTGCCGCCGCCGATGGCGTCGATTGTCGCCATCGTCTGCTCCTTCACCGGTTCACGGCAACGTACTCGGTCTTCAGGCACTTGTCCGGTTTTGCCGGCGCCCCTCTCCTCTCGCTGTCACAGGTTCACGGGATACCAGAGAGAGGGGGGGCGTTTCAGGCGGCTGGGCGCCGAAACCCCGGACATCGGAGTCGGGAGGCGGCGGCCGAGTCGCGGTCGAGGCCAGCCTTCCGCAGCGCTCCGATACGGTCGATCGCCGCGGTCAGCAGCTCAGGGGCGCTGCATTCGCTTGCGGTGGGTCTCATCGATGTGCTTCGGCGGGCTCCCGCCGATGACCGTGGGCAGGGGTGCAGAGGGTTGGGGCGTGCCGCTGGCGGTGGCCGCACTCACAACAGCCGATAGGACGGTCACCACGGCGCCTCACGCGGACCGGGCTATTGTTCCGACCGCCGTTCAAATGGGCGATCGGGCTGCGTGTTGGCATAGATGGCTCGACATACTCTGGGCAGTGGCCGAGCAATCCGACATCGATCGCTTCTCAGTAATCCGCTCAGCTCTGGAGGAGTACCTGTCTGGGGATCGAGCGCGTGGCGGCCCGGGGAGTGGATGGAAAGCCAGTCTTCGCTCTCGGGGCGCTGCATCTAGCCGCTTCGCTCATCGATGTGCTGGCCCGTTTGACGATGAACCCGAGCGACACCGATGAGGAGCGTTACGAGCGGTTCGTTCGTGCCTATTTCCCGCCTGAGTATTCGGGCGATGATTTGCCACGTCGTCTGTGCCGAGAACTTCGCATCCTGGTCTGCATAACCTGTCGGTCGGGAAGTCGCTCGCGCTAACGGACGGCCAGATGGACAAGACTGCGCACCTGTGCATCGACGTGCAGTGACGGACGATCATCCGGCTTGAAGAGTTCTTGGGGACCTCCGTCGCGTGGTGATGGAACGGGTTGACCGTGTGCAGACCGACCCGCGACTCTGCAAGTTCGTGGTGCAGCGCGAGGCTAAGAATCGGGTTCTTGACGTAATCGCGATCGGAGTCGCCGACGAGCCAGCGCCGGTGACAATGACCGCGATGCCGACCACGAGCGTCATGAGTTTTCAAGCGAGTGCTGCCGTTCAGCCCTCGCCTGCGTCTCGGGGCTAGGTGTGCCTTGGCCGAGGTCCTCTGGCAAGCAGCGCTTCACCTGCAACTCGGCTGTGCCAGCTGGGTCGTGCCGCAAGGACGAGTGCAGGCGTGACCGTCCGCCGAGTCAGATGCGGACTTGAGGCCCCGGCGAGGGGGGACGAATTGCCTGGTCGATCGAGATGCAACAGCCGACCCCTGAAACCGGTGTCTGCAAGCTCGCGGGTCGCGCGATCTTCGAGTGACTCGTCGTGCTGCTCGCTTGCGGTGCGTCTCGTTGAGGTACTTTCGGGGCCCGGGCCGGCATGCCGGCAGGCCAGGGCTCACCACACCCGCACGCGCAGCGCTGGGGTTCCGCGTCGGGTGTGTGTTCTGCCGTTCGAGGTATCTGGCGAGTGGCGCTTCGCGGTCTCGGGCGCCGGATGACGACGGGGCGAAGCTGTGCGCGCGCTTGTTTGACGGTGGGTCGGTTCGCGCGCTTGGTGGCGCCAGCGCCCGGATCGTTGCGGCGCTTCTCCCTTTAGACCAATCCAGCACTGGCCCTCGTCGGGGCGGCGAGTGCTGCGCTCGTGGAACCGTATCTGTCTTCGATCGCAGCTTTGACGGCGTCTCGCGCTTGGCGACCATGCCCGCGCCGTTGCTGGTGCAGCGCCCGACGTGTCAGCGAGTCGGAGTCGTGAACGGTCCCATCAACGATTCGAGCTGGCGTGCTGCTCGAGCTCGAGGAGGAGTTGTCCGAACTTCGGGTCGTGCTCGATCACGCGATCAGTGAGGGGGTTCACGATCCCTCTGAGCACGGAAAGGGGGATCCAGCGGCCGGGCACGATGATGCGTGCGGATCGCCGTTCGATTCCTCGAACCGTCGCCGTGGCGACACGCTCAGGGGTGATCGGTGCGCGCAGCGGCGCTGGCCACCCGCGCGTGAACAGTTTGGTCGCGACGGCATTGCCGCCAAAGACGGGTCTAATGAGCGGTGTCGTCGTAAAGCCGGGATAGAGCACGCCGGCGGTAGCGCCGTGTGGCGCGAGCTCCGCTCGCAGCGCACGGCCGAGCTGCTCGACCCCTGCCTTGGAGATCGCGTACGCCGCGTTGATGGCACCGTTGCAGAACGCGTAGATCGAGGCGGTGAGAACGACATGACCACGCCGGGCGATGATCTGCGGTAGCGCGGCGCGTACGGTGCGCCACACGCCAAGCAGGTCAATCTCGATCACCCTCTCGAACTCCGGCTCCTCGACGGCAGCGATCGTCGTCGGCGGGTCGAGGAGGATGCCGGCGTTGGCGATCACCACGTCCAGACCCCCGAACCGCTCGGCGGCGGCCGTGACAACCGCGTCGAGCCTCTGGCGGTCGGTGACATCGACCGCCATCGCCAATGTGCGGTCGGCGCCGAGCTCGAGGGCGAGCGCGTCGAGCACGTTCTGGCGCCGGCCGGTCAATACGACGTTGGCGCCACGGGCGTGGAGCGCCCTAGCGGTGGCCATACCGATGCCGCTCGTGGCGCCGGTGATCAGCACAACCTTGTTGACCGTGGAGTAGATCATCGGCTTGACCAGCTCGCCGGCTGTTGGGCCGGTGCCGCGACCGGCACGACGAAGCTGGCGTCAATGCCTGCCGGCACAAGGCAGGCGCCGCGCCGCGCGAGCGATCGTGCGCTCACCGCCCGGACCTCCGAGCGCGAGATGCCCGTGAAGAAATGTGATCCTCTCAGCTTGGCCTTCTCTCTGTCCGGATGCTCATCTTGTCCGTCGCGTGCTGATCGATGGCTACGAACTACCAGAAGTCTGCGCGGTGATACGGGGCCCCTTGACATCCGGCGCGTCACCCATTCAGAGACGTAGGGAACTACGGAGTGTAGGGTGGTTCTCCCCGCGCGGACCACACAACCCTCACCGTCGCTGGCGCCGTCGGGCGGCCGCCGCGACCACCGGACGTGGCAAGGTGCCGGCCGTATGCGGCGATGACGTCGGCGTCGAGATCGCCGATGGGCCGGCGACAACCGCGCCGCCGACCACCGCGGCGCTATCAGTGAATCTCCGGAGGGCGGTCGGTGCGGCCGGCGGCTCCTCGGTCGCCTCAGTGATCGCCAGGCTTCGGCCTGCGAGAACACCGATGCAATAGTGCGAGTCGGAACGGCGCGGCACTCGCAGTTGGCCGGAGCGCGTCGCCGGGGAGGCTCGCTGCGGCGGTGGCGGTAGGCAGCACAGCGGCGCTGGGTCGGAGCGGTCCGCATTCGTTCGTTGCGCGTCAGAATCGATCGGACGCCCGGTCGACCGACCATATGGCCCGACGCCGTGTCGCTGCCCGGCTGGTGTCGCGGGCCAGCGTCGTGTTGTGAGCCCACGATGTGCCCGCCGGTGATGGGGACGGGAATCTGTCCGTCTGTTCGGCTTGAATTTCGGTTGGCGGGTGCGATTGGACTGATGGAGGAGTGCCGTGGCAAGAACACAGATGCAGCTTCTTGTCAATCCGCTGGCCGACGCCGCCGGGTTGAGGAGACGCGACGCCCGGCGGGCGCTCGTGGCCCTTGACGGGGTCGTGCGCGATGAACTCGGCAACGTTCAGAAGGTGCGGATTGGCGGCGTGGTCCCGGTGACGGTCAGGGCCGGGCCGGCCCGCAAGGCGCGCACGGGTCGCGATCCCACGACCGGTGAGCAGGGCACGATCGTCGCCCAGCCGGCCAGCGTCGACGTGCGCGGTGTTACCGCTGACGCGGGCGGCAGGTGCGCTGTCCGCGGTACAGACGGCCCGCCGCCGGCTCGCCACCTAGACCCAACCGATTGACCTCGACAAGGGAGAATCATCATGACCGCCAATCCCGCAAAGCCCGCCAAGAAGCCGGCGAACTCACGCAAACCTAAGACGAAGTCCAGCGCGCCCGGTCACGAGGAGATCGCCGAGCGCGCGTACTTCATCTATCTCGAGCGGGGCAGCTCCGACGAGCTCGCCAACTGGCTGCGTGCCGAGCGCGAACTCAAAGTCGCCTAATTCCATTCTTTATCTGCGGAGAGGGTGTGTCGTGTCGAGGTCGCCTTGAGCCGGGCGCGGGACGGCCGCAGTCTCGTCCGTCGCAGCTTCTCGTCTGGGTTGCTCGTGACGGTCGCGTTTCGCCAGCTCGCGGAGTGGTGTCACGCTCGACTTGGGGGGCATGTTGTGCGGGAAACGAACCGCAGTGCCGTCGATGACTAGGATTTAGAAGCTATGGCGAGATTTGAAGAGATCGTCCGCCGCGTCGAACACCGCCTGGAGGAGCTGCTCGAAGAATCGGCCCGGCTTGGTGCCGCGCTCGAAGCGCTCCGCGGCGACCATGCTCCGGGCAGCCGCGGTGTGCGCGCGGACCGCACAACCGAGGCCGCAGTCAACACCGTCAGCCGCGATCGTCTGGTCAAGCCAGGACGCACGTCTGCGGTCTCACTCGTGGAACCCGAGTCTGTGGGTGGCGATGATGTCATCGGGGATTCTGCGGTGGAACGCGCCGTGCGCCAGCTGCGCCAAGAGCTTGCCGCGGGCCTGCGGAACGGGTAGGACCGGCGGCGATGTTTTGCGGGAGTCACGCTCGGGGTGTCGGACCGCTCCGTGTGTGCGCAGGTAAGGCCTCCGTGGTTGAGGGATTCGTCGATGCGCCTCTGGGGCCGTGAGGGGGCCGGAGCGATCTGGCCGGTACGAGCTGGCGCCCTCAGGCCAGCCCGTCCGGCACGCCGGGACTGTAATCGCGCCGAGCGACCGGGAGCTGCTGCATGAGTTGTGGTTGATCAGCCACTTTGGATGGATAGGGGACGCAAGCATCTCTCGCGCCGTGATCATCTCCGGCGCCCAGGACATCCCCTTCGGCGGCCTGGGAGAGCGTCTGCGGCAACTGCTGGACCGCGGGTGGGTCGAGCAGCGCCACGCCGGTGGCGGAACAGACCCGCGCGAGTGGCGTCTGACCGACAGCGGTCGAGACGTGTTGGCGTATCGAGGTTGAACTGCCGTCCAGCTGCGCGCATCGATGCCTACCCAGTGAAGCGGTCGGACACGCTCAAACGCGGCGTATCCGGAGAACAGTGAAGCGCGTGGCCAGCGCGCGCGTCAGCGGGCATCTGTTCGCTGATCAGATGGATATGGCATGACCGCGCGGCGACTTCGCACCGCCGGGCTGTTCGTTCAGAGAGCGGTCCTGGTGGACACTGTGTGGGACCATCGAATGCCGACGCTGTGGTTGTGTCCGACGTGCGCGAGCGCTGGCGGTCTGGGTGGCTGGAGGCGACGGTCTACGACTCGGTGGTGGAGCGCGAGCGCCTCGCCGGCGTGTTCGGGCGGCTTATGTGGGGCATTGACACATCCGCGTTCTATCGAGAGATCGCGCGGCTCGCGGAGGAGCCGGACGGGACGGTGATCCTGGACGTGCCGTGCGGGGGAGGGGTCGCTTCCGTGGCTTGGGGCCGGGACAGCGCGTGCGCTACGTGGCTGCCGATCTCTCGCCGGTGATGCTGCGGCGCGCCCGCGCCGAGGCTAAGCGCCGCGACCTTGATCAGATCGAGTTCATCGAGGACGACGTCGAGGCACTGCCGTTCGAAGACGGCTCGTTTGATCTGTGCGTCAGCTACACCGGGCTGCACTGCTTCCCTAACCCGGCGGCGGCGGTGTCAGAGATCGCGCGCGTCCTGCGCCCGGGCGGCGTGGTGCGGGGCTCGATGGTTGTCAGGCGGGCGGGGCTGCGCCAGGACGCGTTCGTGCGCCTGTATCAGGTCGCGGGCGTGTTCGGTCCGAGCGGGACTTGCGACGAGTTGGAATCTGGCTCGCTGACGCGGGCATGCGCGCGGCGAGCACGCGGAGCGACGGTGCGCTGGTCTACTTCTCCGCCCGGCGCAATCCCGAGCGTGCGTAGCGCAACCGCCGGCCACGTGATCGTCGACGACCAGCAACACGCAGACGTGGGGTTCCGACGGCGTCGCCGAGAGCGGCGGGTCGGTGCAGCTTCTCCGCGACGAAGCCGTACGTGCTCGAGCGCGTTGACTCAGCCTCCCTCGGCAGGGGAGACTGCTTAGCTGGCCCGGGTGCGCTTGGTCCCCGTGCGGGGCTGTCGCTGAGGACTCGCCCTTGCGGTTGTGCGAGACCGTGTGGCCGGCTTGCTCGCGACTCGCTTCTGCGCGTGCTCAAAGTCGCGCTGCAGCGCCTTCGCGAGCTTGCCGGTATCACGCCGGGCGCTCGAGACGACGTGCGCAGGTCGTTCCGCAGGTCTCGGGCGGCCTTGGCCGACATCGCGTCCGGTGTCTTTGCGTAACTCCGCCAGCGCGTCCTGGGCGGCGTCCAGCGACGTCGTCAGCCGCTTGAGCGCGGCGGGTTCCTTAAACGCCGCGCTCGTTCGAGCGGCACCAGATCTCGTGGGCTGCTTCGCGGGTGGCATCCGAACCTCCGTCGACACTACCCAGGTCACAGCGCGTGTTCAAGATGGCGCACCAGGCGACCATCGATTCGGCTTGCTGCTGATCACCAGAAGTGTCAAGACGTCGCCTCGCGGCGTGATTGGTGCTAGCGGGATGCGGGTCGGTTCCCCGACGCGGCGGCCGGGCGGTACGTCGCACACCCGCGAGCAGCCGCCGAACACGGCGGCGAGGCTCGCAGGTGACTCAGGATAGTGCGGTCGGCCGCGGCGACGTTTGAACTCGCGCTGCTGCTCGGAGAGCCGTGCTCGTCGATGCGGGTCTTCCGTAGTTTTCGGTCGCCAGCCGGGAGGACTACGGATGCCGACGGTCTGCGCGGCGGGGAAGATGTGCTCAGACGGAAGGTCGTCAAGAAGAGTTCTTTCGCGAAGATGTTTGCGAAGGGCTTGGTGATGACGGCCTTTCGCCGTGTCGGGGCCCAGTGTCGCGCTCGAGCTCTTCTTGTGCGACGTGATCGCGGGGACGGTTGCCAGTTGGCCAATGTCGTGGCGGGCCTAGTGCGAGACAATGCTCGCAATGTCGCAGCGATCGCGTGCTCGCGATCAGGATCATCGGCGGCGGTTCGTTGCTGGTCCGGATGTGCTCGCTGCGCTCGATTTGAAGGTCGGGCAACTGTCCGATCCGGATGTGTGGTCGTTCGTCATCCGTCACGAGAGTCCCGGGTTTGTGCAGGCGCTGAACGAGGGCCGGCGCGAGATCGAGGGCGGCGATGGGCCGATGAACCCTCATTTGCATCTCATCATGCTGAGATCGTCGCAACCCAAGTCTGGGATGACTCGCCGCCGGAGGTGTGGGACACCGCTCGAGGCAGGCTACGAGCGACACGAAGATCTTGCACATGCTCGGTCGTCTCGTCAGCGATCACGTCTGGGAAGCGCTCCACGACAACCGTCCCTACGATCGCGAGGTCACGTCGCCGCGCTGCAGGCGCCACCCGGCGCGTGGGAGCGCGAGCGCACCGCCAGGACGACGACAAGGCGCCATCAGGAGGCCCGCGGGCAGGCTCGTCAGGCGGCGAGAGCGGCAAGGAACGCAACCGGCGGCCGAGCTAACCTCACACGCCTCGGCCCGCTTTGGCCAGTCGGCGAGCGTGGCCTGCGATCGGCGGCGGTTGGTGGCGAGCTGATCGTTGTGGCGGCCGCACCCGCGCCAGGCGATCAATACCAGCACGTGCCCCAGACTCGTGGGCGCGCGTGGGGATGCTGGATTATCGATCCAGCTTCAGCTCGATCGCCCGGATCTCCGCTTCGCTCGGAAGCCGGGCGAGGATCGATCGCACGATCTCCTGGATGTCGCTCTCCTCGTGACCGAGATCGTCGTAATAGGTCTTCAACACCGTGTAGAGGATCTTCAGCTGAGGGCGAGTAAGGGTGAGCGAGAACTGTTCGACGGGCGTGACCGATTCTCCGGGCATCACACAACCCCCTCCAGCTGACGCGCAGCTGCCTTGGTCGCCGATAATGAAGCGCGGCGCAACAGCGGGCACCCCACGCGGGTGGGTCGCTCCGAGTCGACCCGGCGGGCCACCACAACGCGAAACGGTCGTCGCATAACGCGAGTTCGCGGCGACACCGATCTGCGGTCAAGCGCCTGAGTCTTCATGAGGACCTCGTCCCGTCCACTGCGCTGTACAACACGACATATCAGACGCAACCCTCCCGCAGAACTGAACAGGCTACGGATTCCTCCGAGGCACCCTACGTATCCGCCCCGCGGCAAGCTACCGATCCGTCCGAGCGGCAGCGATCGGCCGCAATAGCCCCACCCAACGCCGGTCCTCGACGAACGTGCCGGTCAGGTTTCCCTTGCCGACGGTCCTCACAGCCCTCGCAAGTGGCACGACGAGCCGGACTCCGGCCGGACCGGCCGATCGAGAGCTGCGTTTGTCCGATCGAGAGGGCGCAAAGCCGGCGCCGCTCGCGTCCCTCCTCGTGCCATCGAGCCGGCGCGACGAGGAAACCGCCGACGTCGGTGTCGTCGCTGCCTTGCTCTCCAAGCGCGCGCACCGGTCGACGACATCCCTACCGCACGTCCGGGCGAAGGCGATCGTCCGGCCCGGCGCCTCGCAGTCGAAAGCCACCCGCGCTTGGTCGCCGAAGCGGTCGCGCGACGGGAGCGGCCGCGATCGCGAAAGCGCTCGTGCCCAGGAAACGGGGCAACAGCAGGTGCTTGGATTCCGGTCGCGCTGCCGACACCGCGTCTAGAAATGGGAATGCGAGCCCTTGCCAGCTCGTCGTCGCTGCCATCGGCAGCGGTCTTCTTGCTGGCTGACGCGGGCGCGCAGGCGTACCCTTGGGCCGTGAGCAGGCGTGAGCATTTCAGCTTCGTTCGTCGGAGGATCACGTGGCGCGCTATGTAGAGCTTCGCCGGCATACGGATAGCGACGGGGACCTGCTCACCGAGGAGGGAGTCAGGGCGGCGCTTGAGATCGGGCAGCGGCTGAGGGGGCCCTACGTTCTGCTTGTCTCGAGCGGGGCGCAGCGTGCGACGCAGACGTTGGCGTGCTTTGCCTGTGTGCTGTCCGATTCGGTTGGCGGCGGGGTGATCGTGGAACCCCGGTTGCGCTCCGACGTCGAGGATCGCTGGCGCGCCGCGTACCGGACGGCGGGCAGCGGCGAGCTTTCCGCTTTGCGGGAGGCAGATCCCGATCTTGTGCGGGAGGACTCGCAGCGCCTTGCTGCTGGGCTGCGTCGCGTCGTCGATCGTGTTCCTGACGGCGGGCGTGCGCTCGCTGTGGGTCACAGTCCTACGAACGAGGCCGCCGTGCTCGGCCTCACCGGCGAGATCGTGGCGCCCATGTCCAAGGGCGCGGGGGTGCTGGTCGTGCTCGACGGCGACGGGGCCCGTGTCGAGCCGCTCCCCTGAGCCGGCGCCCAGCGCGCGACGTGATCGCTCAGGCCGTCGCCAAGGCCTGGTTGCGGCTGCGCGCATCGAGGCGGCGCAGCCCGAGGCGATCGGCAATCGCGAACGCGCTCGCCAGCTCGTCGGGGTTGGGCCGGCGGTTGATCTCGGCAAAGCGCTCCGCGCGGCCGGCTGGCCGGTACTGCCCCATCAGGTTCAGGTACGTCTCCGGTCCTAGACGCTCGGCGATGAACCGCAGCACGGCTCCGGTCTCCGCGAGCGCGCCTGGCATCACCAGGTGACGGACGATCAGCCCCCGCCGCGCCAGGCCCTGCTGGTCGAGGACCAGATCGCCGACCTGCCGGCGCATCTCCAGGACGTTGCGTGAGGCGACCTCGAAGTACTCGCGCTTGCCGACGTAGCGGCGTGACAGCTCGCTCGAGACCAGCTTCAGGTCCGGCATGTAGATGTCCACCACGCCATCCATCAGCGCCAGGCTGTCGCTGCTGTCATACGCGCTCGTGTTGTAGACGATCGGGAGGCGCAGCCCGCGCTCCACCGCCCGCGGCAGCGCCTCCAGGATCTGCGGCACGACGTGCTCGGGCGTCACCCAGTTGACGTTATGACAGCCGATCTCCTGGAGCTCCAGCATCATCGCCGCGAGCCGGTCCGGAACGACCTCCTGCCCCTGCACCTGCCAGGAGACCTCGAAGTTCTGGCAGAACACGCACCGCAGGTTGCAGCCGCCGAAGAAGATCGTTCCGGACCCACGCCACCCACGCAGGCAGTTCTCCTCCCCAAAATGCGGGAAATGGGACGCGACAATCGCCCGGCGGCCGGTTTTGCACAACCCGCGCTCATCCGCCAGGCGGTCGACCGAGCACTCGCGCGGACACACGCGGCACGGACGGCCGAGCAGTCCCATCGCCTCGCTTGCACGCCGGTCCAGCTCACCGCAACGGTGAAGCTCGACATACGGAGGCTCATAGGCACTCATCCGGCGACCCGCGACTCTAGCGCTTCCGGAAGAGGCCTCGAGATCGTCCCGCTGACCGACACGGGTTCGAGCGACAGTCGAAACGTTTCACTGGCCCGCGAGCATCACCGGCAGGCGGCGAGATCCCCAGCGGCCGGGCGGCCCCGCGAACACGCCCGGCATCTGCGCGCCGCACGCCAGGCAGCGACCCTCGTCGTCCAGCGCGTAGCGGCCGAGCGTGTACCAGTCACGCTCGATCACGAGCGCGCCGCACTCCGCGCAGCAGGTGCTGCCGCCTTCACGGTCGTGGACGTTGCCCGTATAGGCGAATCGAACACCGTTTCGCCGCGCGATCGCCCGAGCGCGCGTGAGCGTCAGCGGCGGCGTCGGCGGGCGATCGAGCATCTTGTAGTCCGGATGAAACGCGGTGAAATGCATCGGCACGTCGGGCCCGAGCTCCGTCACCACCCAGCTGGTCATTCGATCGAGCTCCTCGTCGGAGTCGTTCAGTCCGGGAATAAGCAAGTTGGTGATCTCGAACCAGACATCCGTCTCGTGACGCAGGTAGATCAGCGTGTCGAGCACCGACTGCAGATGGCCAGCGCAGGTCCGTGCGTAGAACCGCTCGGTGAATCCCTTCAGATCGATGTTGGCGGCATCCATGTGGGCAAAGAACTCGGCGCGCGGGCTCGGGCAGATGTAGCCGGCCGTGACCGCCACCGCCCTGATCCCACGAGCATGGCAAGCGTCGGCCACGTCCATCGCGTACTCCATGAAGATCACCGGGTCGTTGTAGGTGAACGCCACACTCCCGCAACCGAGCCGCTCCGCGGCCCGGGCGATCGCCTCCGGCGTCGCCGCGTCAGCCAGCGTGTCGAACTCGCGAGACTTCGAGATGTCCCAGTTCTGGCAAAACCGGCAGCACAGATTGCAGCCCGCCGTGCCGAACGACAGCACGGACGTCCCGGGCAGGAAGTGGTTGAGTGGCTTCTTCTCGACCGGGTCGACACAGAACCCGCTCGATCGACCGTACGTCGTCAGGACGATCCCCTCATCCTCCCTCGCCCGCACGAAACACATACCGCGCTGCCCATCGCGCAGCTTGCAGGCGCGCGGGCACACATCACACTGCACGCGCCCATCCTCCACCCGATGCCAGTGCCTGGTCGGTACCACGCTCATACCCGGTGTCGAGACTAGCGCGCCCTCAGCCAGGCGCGCCAACCACCCAAGCTCGCTGCTTCCCCGGCGGACGCGCGACGCGTATGCGTGGGCGCGCAACCCCGATCCCGCCCCCCTTAACGGCCCGTGGCCTGCGCCTGTCGCAAATCGCCAATCCGTGCGCCTCTGGACCGTGCCCGACTGATGGCGTAATTGGATCCCGCCACCACGAGGTCGCCGGCGGTCGCGCTCCGCGACTGACCAACGCGGCCGTGACCGTGCTCCACACGGCGTCCACCGTACGCTGGGTGTCGGCTGGCGGCACCGGCGTCAAGGCCGGCCGCTGGCGGGCAGCAGAAGCGCGCGAGGGGCATCCTCAGGCCGCGTTCAACGGATGCTTCTCTGTCGCATGAGCACAAGCTCGCGATCGGCGGCTCGGACTGCGAAAGGAGACGTCCAGCGTGCTGCTGCGGGACGATCCGGTTCCGCGCGAAGCAGCAGCGCGGTGAGGGTCGCCAGGTTCGACCACCGGGGCTACCGCACAGCCGGGGAGATGAAGCAGTCAGCCTAACCGCGGGCGCCTCCTGGTGTGGCATAGCGAACGCGCCCACGCCTACAGACCGCGATCTCACGCCCTCGCGAGAGCGATCGTTGGCTCTGATGATCGCCCGGATCGAATGAGCATTGGGCGTCCCGGCCCGGAAGGGTGAGGTGCGCGCGATCACCGGTATTCGCGATCGCGGATGTGACGTGGAGCGGCCGCTAGGTCAGGCCTTCGGCCAATGGTTGCTCGGCTGATGAGTTGGGGCCGGTGGGCACGAGCTGGCCGACCGCTTCGCAAACGTTGGTGGTGATGCAGTTCACCTCGGTGAGTGAAGCGCGGTTGGTGTTCGGCGGCGATGGGGCGCTGTCGAGAGACCACTGAGTCCCGGCCCAGTTTTCGATCAGCCGCTGGGCGGGTGGCGTAGTGCCGACCGCGGTACAGGTTGTTGATGATGTGCAGGAGACAGCGGCCAGCCCAGCTCCTGGGTCTGGTGGGTTGCTCATCGCCGCCCAGCATGAGCCGTTCCATGCCTCTATGAGTGGCGACGTGCCGGTGTCCGACACGTTACCGACCGAGCGGATGCCCGGCGTGACCAGGATTTCGATGACCCTGACGGAACGCTGGACCGGCTCGCGGTGGTTGCTCGAACCCAGTCCACCTCCCCCGGGTGGCGGCCAGCTCAATGGCGTCTCATGCCCGTCGGTCAGGCCTCGGCGAGGTGGGGCGCGAGTTCGCGCTCCGGGTCGGCGAGTCCGGCGATCTGCGCGTCGTGTGGAACGGCGGTCGTGTCTGGTGGAGCGTGTTGGCGTGCCCGAGCGGGCCGCGACTGACGCCGCGGTCCGACGCGACGAACACGTGCTTGAGTAGGGTCGGCTGGAGGGTGTCGTTGAACCCCGGTTTCGGTGTCGAGGCTCCTGCGATGTAGAGCGCCGGTGATCGCGACGGCGAGCCCTGGGTCACGACCGGTTGGTGATCGGCTCGGGTTCGGCGGGTCGACGGACGCGCTGCGGCCTGTCGGATTCCTGTTCCGGGAGGTGTTCGGGTCGCTCTGGTGGTGGACGGGCGGGGTGCCGTCGGGCGAGCTGGCGATCGGGGCCGCGATCCGAGCGATGGACGCGGCTGACGTGGAGGTCGGGATTCTCGCGGCTTGGCGTTCGCCCGCGGGCGGGGGGAGCTGATCTGCAACGGCGAGGTTGCCGGCTGGGTCGGGAAGCACCCCGGCCGGTTCCGCGCGCTCGCCGTGGTTGACCTCGACGGGCCGATGCAAGCCGTGCGGGAGCTACGCCGCGTTCACGACGACGGGTTCGTCGGTCTGTGCGTGGTGCCGTGGCTGTGGATCGCCTCGCCGACCGACCGGCGCTATTACCCGGTGTTCGCAGCATGCGTCCAGCTCGACGTTCGGTTCTGCACCCAGGTCGGCCACGCCGGTCCGCTCCGGCCTTCAGAGACCGGCCGTCCGATCCCGTATAGCGTCCAGGTAGCGATCGATTTCCCCGAGCTGACGATCGTGTGCGGCCACGTCGGCTACCCGTGGACCGCGGGAATGGTTGCGGTGGCGTGCAAGCACGACAACGTCTACGTCGACACCTCTGCCTACACGACCACGCGGCTGCGGCGTGAGTTGATCGCCTACATGAAGACGCGAAGCGGGCGGCGCAAGGTCATGTTCGGTACGGACTACCCGATGATCCTTCCGGCCCACGCGCTCGACGGGCTCGACGACCTCGGGCTCGATGCCGAGACACGCGCGCTGTACCTCGCCGGAAACGCCCGCCGCGTGTTCGGGCTCTAAGCACGACCCATCGCCGCGGGGGACCAGCGATCCCGGCCCAACCTGGACGTCCGGCGACCCAACCCTCGGCACGCCTCCGGCGCGCCGCTGGCCGTCACGCCCAGGGCAAATGTCGGGATTCGGCCACCCCTGGTCAGGACGGTTGCCAGCACCCGCTTCGTCGACCACGGTTACGGTCGACGCCGAACGACCAGACCCTCGCCGAAGCGCTCGCGCGCCGCGACGCCGGCGAAGGATCAGAGCAATCGCGCTCCCGCCGTGCCGGGACTTCGTGGTCGGCCGCGTGGCCGGCGCCGGCGTATCGCTCCTGGCGCTTCCCGTTGCGGAAGCGCCCGACCGGAGCCGGGCGCTGCACCGACATGCCACCGCTCGGCTCCGGCCAGGGCACTGCTACGCGGTCATCGGGACCGCAGCATCCGTCACTTGCGTAGCCAGGCGCGCGTTCGAATCCTGCGCGCGGAAGAAGCCGTAGACACCAACAAGCACGGCGCCGGCGAGCCAGCCCGCGGAGCCCAGCTTCGATTCGATCGCCGCGGACGTAAGCAGGACCGCAAAGACCGCAGCGAGTGGGAGAAGAAAGTCGATGAAGGACCGGAAATAGAGTCCCAGGCCGACGCCGCCGAACAGAAACCCGATCGCCGCGGCAACCCCCGGCCTCTTCGGCTTCCTCAGCGTCGGAAGTGCTCCCACGGCCTTGATAAGCATGTCACCCATTGAATGTCCCCCTTTGATTTGGCGACTTGTCGACCCCCAACAGAGCGACGACTTCGAGCCAGTATCCGCCCGCCGTCCGCTTCTCGATAGCGACCCAGGGTGGACAGACTCACACCCGGCCCGCGACGCCGCGCGACCCGATTTCCCCCCGGGGACGAGTCAGACAAAACCCCTCGCGGGCGT